>ENA-UPTF01002726-UPTF01002726.1-marine-metagenome-genome-assembly--contig:-NODE-2726-length-10026-cov-3.755654_pt1 | contig 10026 bp, 6 predicted proteins | sample MGYA00238166_ERZ767019 | MGnify/ENA primary metagenome ERZ767019 (study PRJEB28930, sample SAMN06266391) | marine metagenome | isolation source: Sea water from 250 m depth | place: Atlantic Ocean | study... | reverse complement strand
TAGTCTTCGGCTCCTCGGATTGAAGAAAGTCCAAAGTCAATGAAGAAGATCCTTTCAGAACTCAGTGCGATCGATAGTCCCCAGGAACGGGCTGAAGGATTTGAATTCGTAGTAAAGCGCATCTTAGAGACGGCGCCCGAGTTCCGATCGAATTTCAAGAATGTATGGCTCTGGAATAAGTATCCTGATCGAAGAGGTGCCGACCTTGGCATAGATCTCGTTGCTGAAAATAAGCAGGGTGAGCGAGTTGCCATTCAGGCAAAATCCTATGATCCAGACAAAAGGCTGAATTGGCCGGATATAAGCGGCTTCCATGATGATGCACTGGGTCGAGCAGAGATCGATCAACTCATGCTTATCACGACCACGGACAAGGTTTCAAGTACCGTGAAGAAGCAGCTAGAACAAGGGAAGAAACCTTGTGCGATTTGGGCGCGCTCTGATCTCGAAAATCTTGGTATCTCTCCGAGGACGAGCTTAGACACCCTGGCCTCATCTCTTCGCCCCGCTGCCACGAAATTCCGACCTAAGCGCCACCAGAAGACAGCGGCAACTAAAGCAGTTGCTCATCTTAGAGTTCATAAGCGTGGCCAAGTTCTCATGCCGAGTGGTACTGGTAAAACACTTATTGGGCTCTGGGCTCGGGAAGAGTTGAACGTCAAACGGACGGTTGTGTTCGTCCCATCCATCGCACTCCTAAGACAGACCTGGTCGCATTGGACCAAACACTCCTCTAAGGAATTCTATTCCGTTGCGGTTTGCTCAGAGAGTCGTGGTAGGGACAGCCTTGTCAGCGGTCCATCCGGTGCGGGCCTGCCGCCGACAACCAATCCCGACGTAATTGCCGACGCATTGGGCGTTAGGGGCCCGATCGTTGTTTTCGCTACATACGATGCGGCAGAGGTGATCGAAGAAGCTATTAAGAGGACGAAATGGTCCTTTAATCTTATGATCGCCGATGACGCTCATAACACAACGTCAGCCGGACTCCCGGCATTCGCTCGTCCTTTGGATGATGAGAACATCCCGGCTAGACGCAGACTCTTTCTTACAGCGACACCGAAGATCGTGTCCAAGCGCAGTCATAAGCGTGGCAACGAAGAGAACCATCAGGTCCACTCGATGAACGACACTGAAGTCTACGGTGAGATCGTCTACAAACTCCCGTTTTCCGAGGCTCTCGAGAAGAACCTGGTGACTGATTACGAGGTGCTCGTAGTCGGTGTGGATGACACAGCCATCACCAAGGCCATTCGGAGTGGTAAGGCTTTGAAGATTGCGGGCTCAGAGATTGATGCAGGAGAATTGGCGGCTCACACCGTGATCCATAGGGGGATGAAAAAGAGCGGTGTCCGTCGATTGATCTCATTCCACAAAGGGGTTAAGCACGCCAAGAAGTTCAGCAAAAACATTCCTATTGTGAGAGAATTCTTAAGGAAAAATCGTAGGCGACCTGCCCAGGTCTGGGGTCATGCGGTATGGGGTGACATGCCCCTTGCTCAAAGGGAAGAGATCCTCGCTCGGCTCAATACCTTAGATGAGTCGGAATGCGGCATCGTATCCAATGCAAAATGCCTCGGGGAAGCCGTCGATGTGCCGACCATAGATGGCATCTCGTTCGTTCAGCCCAAACGCAATCTGATTGACATCGTACAGGCGGTCGGCCGAGCCGTACGTAAATCCAAGAAGAAGGAGGGTAGAAGTACGATCATTCTTCCTCTCCCGATCCTGAATAAAAGGAGTCCGAAGGCCACGATTGAGTCTTCTGCTTTCGAGATGATTTGGCGCGTGTTGGAGGGACTACGTGCTCATGATGATAGGCTAGTAAAATCATTGGATGCGCTTCGAATGAAGCTGGGGCAGAAAAAAGGGAAAAGCAGCAGAATTCGCCTACCCAAGTTGACTCTGGATTTACCACGTTCCATAAACGCTAAGTTCGGTAATACACTACGACTCAAGGTACTCGAATCCTCAACCGATGACTTCTGGGAAGGATTGGGACACCTCAAGACCTACAGGGCCAAACTCGGTGACTGTAAGGTGCCCTACAAGTTCAAAACCAAAGACGGTTACAAGCTAGGTATCTGGGTGAGCAATCGCCGTCGGGACTACAAGAGAGGCAAGCTCCCGCAGGATCGGATTGATCAGCTCGATGCACTCGGGTTTATCTGGGACCTAAAAAATAAATAGTCGACTCCTCGCGAGTTAAGCCACATCTAACGATCTTCTTCGCCCCGGTTTTGCCTCGGGATAGCTGTAACATCACTGCCTAGGAGAAGACTGATGGCGAAGCGTGCATGGATGGTCCTCACCCTCTTCATCATGTGTGTGGCGATGCCCGCACCCGTGACGGTGTTTGCTCAAGACGAAGAAGAGGTCGACGAAGAGACCAAGCTTCTTAAAGAAGGCCTCCCGCTCACCCCAACCCGGATGCTCACGGAATCATTTACGGAAGGCTCGTGGATATCCTTGGACATCAGCCCGGACGGTGGGACGATTGTGTTTGATCTCTTGGGTGACATCTATACGATGCCATTTTCAGGGGGCACGGCCGAGGCACTTACACAGGGCATGGCATTCGACGGTCAACCACGCTTCAGCCCAGATGGCAACCATGTAGTCTTCGTCTCAGATCGAAGCGGTGGACAAGGCGTCTGGACGATTTCGGTTGATAAAGCCGACACCACTCGTATCACGAGAGGTGAAGACAGTTCTTATCAGTCTCCTGAGTGGACACCGGACGGTGATTATATCGTCGTGACCCGACAGGGCCCGGGTCAGGGCAAGCTTTGGATGCACCACAAGAATGGCGGAAGCGGTGCACAACTCATCGACGAACCGGACAATGCTCGCACAACCGGAGCGGCTTTCGGTGATGATGATCGCTATATCTGGCACGGCAGACGGACGGGAAGCTGGCAGTACAACTCCGGTGGCAGTGACTACCAGCTTTGGGTTTACGACCGTGAAACGGGTGAAAGTACTAACCGCAGCGGACGTTACGGTGGTGCATTTCGGCCTACGCTGTCCCCTGACGGACGCTGGCTTGTGTACGCGAGTCGTCACGTCTCGGAGACTGGACTACGTATTCGTGACCTATCCAACGGAGAGGAACGTTGGCTCGCATACCCAATCCAAAGAGATGACCAAGAGAGTAGAGCATCTAGGGATGCCTATCCCGGGATGTCTTTCACGCCTGACTCCAGGGAAGTCGTGGCGTTTTATGGCGGCAAACTCTGGCGGGTCCCACTAGATGGATCTTCTCCGATCCAGATTCCGTTTTTGGTTAACGCAGAAGTACCGATGGGCCCTGAGGTCGATTTTGATTATCCGATCGAGGATACACCGACCTTTGTAGCGAAACAGATTAGGGACATCGCACCATCACCGGACGGTGAGCGTTTGGCGTTCACGGTGATGAGCGAACTCTATGTGATGGATTACCCGGACGGTGAGCCATCTCATATCGCGGAAATGGATGCGAATGCCTCGATGCCTGCTTGGTCACCAGATGGAGAACACATCGCGTTTGTGACCTACTCCGATGCAGATGGAGGTCATCTGTATTCCGTGGGCAGTGATGGTGATGATCTCGAGAGGATCACGACTGAGAGTGCTTTTTATGCTGAGCCAGTCTGGTCGCCGGACGGAGATCGTGTCCTCGCAGTGCGAGGACCTAGACGCGCTTACGAAGAGGCAGTCAGTCAAAGTGTGCCGAGGGGTGCAGTGGAACTGGTATGGCTGCCAAGCGAAGGTGGTGACGCGACGGTCATCGCTCCGATTTCAGGACTCAGAAGGCCACATTTCACTGAAGGCTCCGATCGGATCTATGCCTTCCAGGGTGGTACTGGCTTGATCTCGATGCGTTGGGATGGAACGGATAGCCGTGAGCACGTTCAAGTGCGTGGCTCAAGCGGCGGTGGCGGAGGCCAAGGTACCGCAGCTGGCTTGATTCTGATGGCGCCAAGTGGTGATCAAGCACTCGCACAAGTTGGTAACCAACTCTACGTCGTCACGGTCCCAACCGGTGTTGGCGCTGAAGCTCCAACGATCTCGGTCGCGAATCCTGATAATGCTTCGTTCCCAGCCTCACAACTCACAGATATCGGTTCACAGTTCCCGGCTTGGGGTCCAAACGCAGAAGAAGTGCATTGGGCGCTTGGTAACGCACACTTCGCCTACAACCTTGATGCAGCCCAAGCATTCGCGGACAGCATTGAGGCACTAGAAGACTCTGCGGATGAAGACGAAGAGGATGAGGAGGACGAGGAAGACGAGGCCACGTATCAACCTACGGAGACTCGGATCCGGATCGAGGTTGATCGGGATATCCCGTCAGGTGAGGTCGCGCTGACCGGTGCACGAATTATCACAATGAACGGTGACGAAGTGCTCGAGCGTGGTGACATCTTGATCCGTGACAATCGCATTGCTGCCGTAGGCCCGAGTGGCTCACTGAACATACCGGGGGGTGCAGAACAGATTGATGCATCAGGTACGACCATCGTGCCTGGCTTTGTCGATACGCACGCTCACCTGAGGGGTTCGTTCAACGTACATCGTGCCCAGCCGTGGTCGTATGCCGCGAACCTAGCCTACGGGGTCACAACCGCTCGCGATCCTCAGACTGGCTCGAGCGATGTGCTCAGCTACGAAGATTTCACGCGTGCCGGAAGAATGCTTGGCCCACGCATCTATAGCACAAGCCAGGGCGTCTTCTCAGGTGAAGGCATCAGCAGTCTCAATGAGGCCAGAGATGTCCTAAGGCGCTATTCGGAATACTTCGATACCAAGACCATCAAGATGTATGGCGCAGGTAATCGGGAGGTCCGACAGTGGATCATCCAGGCCGCGTACGAGCTTGAACTCATGCCCACTACCGAAGGAAGCCTCGATCTGCAATTGAATCTCACGATGGCCCAGGACGGCTACTCCGGAGTTGAACACAATCTCCCTTCGGTACCTCTCTACAACGATATCACGCAGCTGTTTGCCCAATCGAATACCGCAACCACACCAACCATAGTGGTTACGTACGGTGGGCCTTGGGCGGAGAACTACTACTTCACAAATACCGATGTTCTCAGGGACGAGAAGCTTGCGACCTTCACTCCGTTCGAGGAGATCTATCAGAAGGCAGCACGGCGTGTACCCGGTTGGTTCGATGAATCTCAGTACATCCACAAAGAGATCTCAGATTTCCTTGATGACGTGGTCGAAGCAGGAGGAAGGGCAGGGGTAGGCAGTCACGGTCAGCTCCAAGGGCTCGGATATCATTGGGAGCTCTGGCTCGTAGGATCGTCTGATCGCATGACGAACCATGAAGCGCTTCAGATCGCAACAATCATCGGAGCCGATGCACTCGGTCTCGATAACGACTTAGGATCACTCGAAGTCGGTAAGCTCGCGGATCTCGTCGTGCTCGATGAAAATCCGTTGGATGATCTGCATAACACGAACACAGTACGTTGGGTGATGAAGAACGGACGTCTGTTCGAGGGTGCCACGTTGAACGAACGTTGGCCGGAACAGCGAGCACCTGAAGGGTTTTACTGGCAATCAACCGGTGCGATTCCCACCCGAACAACAAGTGGGAATGAGTGACGTGGCTTCCTGGCACCTCTATCCGCACTTTTTTGACTCAGGGTAATACTTTAGTTGAGGCCCATTGCCACCCACTCAGCCTCGCGTCCGTCTCCTCCAATAGCGACGATGATATACTGCTTGCCTTCATGTAGATATGTCATCGGGGCACCTGTCGTGCCAGCGTCCAATTCCTTCGTCCAAATGACGTCACCCGTAGCTTTGTTGTAGGCTCTAAAGTTGAGGCCACTTCCCGTGGTACCGATGACTGCATCGCTGCCCTCCCCAATGAAGAGGAGTGTTTTTGTCACGAGTGGTGCTGCCCGACCTGAGATCCCAAGTGGACCTACGTCAAGCTCTTTAAGTAATGGGTGCTCTCTCGGCCCATCCCCATTTGCCGCCATCCATACATGCTCACCACGATTCATATCAATGGCAGTGATCCTACCATAAGGAGGTTTGAAAATAGGTAGGCCATCGATGGTTGGCACGGCAGTAGAGAGATCCGATCTGCCAACATACATCATCGTGGCTTCAGGCCTTTTTGCTGAAGTGATAGAGTGTACGTCAGGTAGTTGATGTGAGACTGCATAGTAGTAGCCAGACTCGGGGTCAAAGGCACCCGTATGCCAGTTACCCGATCCCCATATACCTGGTCGAGTCAGTGTTCCTATCTTTCCATTTGGTCCTGGTGTGGGCATTGAAGGGGGAGTGAAAATAGGACCAAGTCGGAAGGGCTTAACCAGCGCAAGAGCCCTAGCGCGTAGCTCAGGTGTGAAGTCGATAAGATCGTCTTCTGTCGCTCCCTGTGCTCCAAATGGCGCTGGCTTGGTCGGGAAAGGTTGTGTTGGCCAAGATGCTTCACCTGGCACCTTCGACTGTGGAACTGGCCGTTCCTCTATCGGCCACACCGGCTCCCCCGTCACGCGATCAAAGGTATAAACAAATCCCTGTTTGCTAACTTGCGCGATAGCCTTAATCGCCCGTCCATCAACTGTGATATCAACAAGATTTGGGTGGGTGGGAAAATCGTAGTCCCATAACCCGTGATGTACTGCTTGAAAGTGCCAAACTCGCTCTCCGGTTTCGACATCTACGGCAATCAACGTCTCTGAAAACAAATTGTCGCCCAGACGATCACCGCCATAAAAATCATTCGTCGTAGTACCTGTCGGCAGGTAAACGTGACCTAATTCACTATCCCCGGCGAGCATCGACCACACATTGGCATTGCCTGAGTACCGCCAAGAATCATTGAGCCACGTATCCACACCGAACTCATCAGTGCTGTTGGGCACCGTATGGAAATCCCACGCGTGTTCGCCGGTTCGGACGTCCCACGCCCTAACCCATCCAGGAGGAGCTTCTTTTGTAATCCGTCGGTCGGCAATCTGAGAGCCGTGAATGACTTTGTCTCTAACCACAATAGGCGGAGAGTTAATTGAATAGAGGAGGGCATTGAGGTAATCCCTCGATTCACGTTCTACTCGGGGTACTCCGACCATGGCGTCCACCATGCCGCTTCCGTTTAGTCCAAAATCCTGGCATGGTTGACCGGTTTTGGCTTTGACACAAACCACATATCCGTTGCCAGTGCCCCAAAAAATTCGTTCGTCGTCAATACCGTCTGTCCAGTAGGCTACTCCGCGTTGCGTCCATGGACCACTCATTGACGGCGTTCCCTCTTCGTAGCCTTTTGGATTAAAGATCCAAAGTGTTTGCCCTGTTTTGGCATCTACTGCTACGCCTTGCGATAGCGGCGTGTTGAAGTAGAGCGTGCCATCGATCATGAGTGGAGTGACTTGGAGACGCGATGGATTAGGAGGCTGACTAGTTCGGTAAAGGTCAGGAGTGTCCTCGACCAGGGTATCTACGATTGTGTCGAGTGGAGCCCACCATTCTCCTCCACCTGGTGTCGATCGGCTTACAAAGTTATCGACAGACATCCACTCCCAGACAATTTCAAGATCATTGAAATTATCCGCGTCAATTTGATCGAGTGCGGAATACTTGCGACCACCAATATCACCGGCGTAACTGCGCCACTCACCGTTTTCAGTGCCGTAGGTTTGCCAAGGAGTCGTTGTGCTGTCAGTTTGAGCTGAGACAACTCCAGTGCTGATTAGTGTGATGAGAGTTAGCCAGCTAGCGATCTTCGATTTCATTGGAGATTCCCTTTTTTCTCAATTTGTTCCTAAAAAGCCAACGCCATACTCAAAAACAAGGCGACTTCCATAAAGAACCGTCAAGCTGAGAGCACCAAGACTGACCATTGCTATAAATAATGTTCCCAGCCGTTGTGTGTCTGTCGGACGATGAATATATGACATTGCGAGACGGATTGACGAGAAAAATACAAATGACCAGGTGGCTCGAAAAGCCCAATCTGAATGCGCCTGCAGTACAGGGATCGCATCTAGTGACATAGAGACTGAACGCGCAGCGGCATCACCGCTGAAGTATGCGAGAACCGCTAAGCTTGCACCAATCGTGTACAGCCATGTTGAAATTACCCCAACCTTCGTGGAGCGAGGCATCAAGATGTCAACTAAATCAGCCACAACCGCAGCAGTGAGTACCGCGATTGGAAAATGCACAACCAAAGGGTGAAGATTTGGTGTCCACGACGGAAGCAACGCCATTGTGAGGGCAATCCTATACTAGGACCGAACTCCAGGATGAGTTAATGGCACGAATGCAGACATCGGCACAAGGCTGGCACGGGTGGGATGCCTATGCCCCATTTTATGACTGGGAAAATCGTCGTACGGTTGGTCGACGAGATGTTAGGTTTTGGACACATCTTGCGCGACGAATCGATGGAACAGTGCTTGAACTAGGGTGTGGGACCGGCCGCCTTTCGCTTCCGGTTTCGCGTATTGCTAAACATTTTGTCGGAATTGATAGGTCGGAACCAATGCTCGGTCGCTTGCGCACACGTCTAAGACGAGCTCGGCTAGCATCACGTACTTCGATTATTCGAGGAGATATTCGTAATCTCCCATTCAGAAAGCGTTGGCGATGCGACTTGGTAATGGCGCCCTACGGTATGTTGCAGTCGCTACTGACGGATGCGGATTTTGACGCGGTGATTACTAGTGCAGCCGGAGTACTTCCACGTGGAGGTGTTTTCGGTATCGACCTCGTACCAGATCTAATGCGATGGCAAGAGTATAAGCGTCATACGAGCTTGAAGGGATCCTTCGGACGCGGTCGGCGCATGACGCTAGTTGAATCAGTTCGTCAGGACCGAGAGCGCCAACTTACGTTTTTTGATCAAGAGTTTGTAGAGCTTGAGGGAAAAAAACGTAAAGTTCATCGGTTTTCCATCACGTTTCGCACATTAGCGGTTCCCGAGGTTACGCGCCGACTGGAACGTGCTGGTTTTAGGATCGAGGCCGTTCTCGGTGATTATCAGGGCGAAGACTGGTCTCCAGATGCCGATATTTGGGTGATTATTGCGAAACGTGCCAAGTAGATGTCGTAGTTTTGGAATAGGGATAACTGTCATACTTTCACTTTAGATTTGCCATAATAATGGGCGAACCACTCAAATAATCGGAGCAGTAGTTTCATGTCAGGTCATTCAAAATGGGCGTCGATCAAGCACAAAAAAGGTGCGGCTGACGCAAAGCGCGGAAAACTCTTTACTCGAATCATTAAAGAGCTGACAGTTGCCGCTCGCGACGCTGGTGGAGATCCGGATACGAACCCACGGCTTCGAACAGTTATTGCTGATGCGAAATCAGCCAACATGCCTGCCGACAATATCAAACGAGCCATTCGACGCGGCACTGGCGAAGAGCCGGGCGTATCGTATGAAGAAGTTACGTACGAGGCGTATGGTCCGGGTGGTGCAGCACTCCTTATCGAATGCATGACGGACAATACTAATCGTGCTGTCGGTGAGATACGGCACTTGCTTTCGAAACATAACGGCAATCTTGGAACGACCAATTCGGTTGCTTGGATGTTTGAGAAGCATGGGTATATCGTGGTTGAGAAATCTGGCGTTGATGAAGAAAAGCTGATGACGGCTGCAATTGAGGCCGGTGCCGATGATTTTAAGGACGAGGGCGATAATTGGGAAATCATCAGTACACCTGAAATGTTTGAGGCAATCCGAGCGGCGGTAATAGCGACAGGGGTCCAGCCGATGTCGGCTCAGATTGCGATGCTGCCCCAAAACTTGGTCAAACTTGAAGGTAAGCAGGCACAGCAAATGATCAAATTGATGGACGTCTTGGAAGATCAAGATGACGTGCAAAATCTTTGGTCGAATTTTGATGTTGATGCGAAGGAGATCGAGGCTTCACTCGCGTGAGAATTGTCGGGGTCGACCCTGGCTCCATACACACTGGATACGGATGTATCGAAACGTCAGGGAGTCGCTTGCGCACCCTGGCCAGCGGTGTAATCTCTCCGCCCGCGCAAGGAACGTTT
>ENA-UPTF01002725-UPTF01002725.1-marine-metagenome-genome-assembly--contig:-NODE-2725-length-10029-cov-2.785571_pt1 | contig 10029 bp, 7 predicted proteins | sample MGYA00238166_ERZ767019 | MGnify/ENA primary metagenome ERZ767019 (study PRJEB28930, sample SAMN06266391) | marine metagenome | isolation source: Sea water from 250 m depth | place: Atlantic Ocean | study... | reverse complement strand
GCTCGTGCGAGCGGTTTTTTGTTTGGCTATTGCGGCGGTCATTTTCACGGTTGCGGTTCCAACTGCGGCGCAAATCAACAATGCACGAGTTGCACGACCCGAGGTCACCCTTCCCACAGGTCCGGCTCGGGAAGTGATCCTAAGAAGCTGCACCTCTTGCCATGGGATTGATGAATACGGTTACTATGCTCTGGATCGCAGTGGCTGGGACGACATTGTAGAGAGGATGAAGACAGCCAAGAGTGGTTTGGTCGAGGGCGCAGTAATTAGTGACTCGGATAAAGCCGTATTACTAGACTGGCTGGTGGGGAGCTTTGGTCCGGAGACGACACCTTTCCCGCGGGAGCATGTGCCTAGAGTGCTTACGGAAGCGGATTTCCTGGTGGACGAAACCGCTGAGGCCAAGCTGGCTCGAACCTGCGAAGGTTGCCACAACATTGACCAGGTACTGGATAATCGTGCCAATGAAGAACAGTGGCGCGCGACTCTCCTCGACATGGTCGGGCGCGGCGCGGCGTTGCCTATAAGCGACATCGAACCTCTAGTCGAGTGGTTGACACGCACAAGGGGCTTAAACCCAACCAATTAAAAAATCGAGAGGCGCTTTTTTTATTCTGAAGTTGCGGAATTTGCTAAAGGAAGAATTCTGCCTTCGTGCACGGTCCCCCAGATTGCTATATCTCCAATGTCTTTAGGTGTTGTTTCCAAAGGGTTCTCCGATAATACTGTAAAGTTAGCGAGTTTCCCGGGCTCGATTGAACCCACTTCTTCTTCCATTCTCAGCGAATAGGCAGCGTCTAGCGTAACAGCTCGCAAAGCGCGAGCTGGACTTATTCGCTGGCTTGGAGCTGGCAGGTTGCCATTGACTGTAATTCGGTTAATGGCATCAGACATTAATCTAAGTGGCTGTCCGGAGGCCATAGGGGTATCCGCGTGCAGAGAGAATAGTATGTCCGCTCGCACCAAGTCGCCCAGTCGCACCATTTCGTGCGATCGTTCTGGTCCAATTCCTACCTCGCTGTACCGGTCCGCTAGTACGATAGGATAAAACGGATTAGCACTGACAATTGCACCTAATTCTTTAAGGCGGCTGACTTGATCGGGACGTGAAAACCCGAAGTGCACAATGACCGTTCGATGATCCTGGCGGGGATTACGATTCATGTTGGTTTCAAGGTTCTCTAAAATCATATCCAGCCCAGCGTCACCATTTTGATGCACATGGATCTGATACCCAGCATCCCAATATATTTTAAATGCTGACTCAAAAATTTCGGGGTCCATGAGCCACTCGCCATGATGACCATCTAGATAACCCTCGCTCATCTGCATGAGCTGGCTGAACATTGCGCCATCTGCAAAGAGTTTTACTTGCTTGGGAATAAATTGGGTCATGCCTTGCGCTGTCGTATATATTTTTTCGGTTTCGGATATTACCTCTCTAGGTGAGTCATAATTTCTGAATGATCTTCCGTCCGCTATGTAGTACATGCGAAAAGGTGTATTTTCATCACCAAGTACCTGATTCTGAGCTGTTATAAGGGCGGGAGAAACTATCCCGCCGGGCTCAGCTACGAGAGTAGTTCCAGCTGCATGCCAGTACTTTTCTAGCTGTTCTAGGGCCGGAAGATACCTCTCTGGGTGGAAAAGGTTTGCGAAAACACGAGGGACAATAAGGCTCTGGCCTTGTTCCCAGAAATGTCCTTCTGCGAGATTGGTCTGGTTTCGAACTGATTCCGGGGCACTGTCGATAAGAGATTGATCAATGCCAAAAAATTCAAGTGCCGCTGTATTGTGAATCTGTTCATGAATTGATCTTTGTAACACTACAATTGGAATAGTATTGCTAATTTCATCAAGGTCGCTACGGGATAATTTTCCATGAAATAGCTGGTGATAACCCCAAGTATAGAATACTTGATTTGAATCTGGGTGTTGCCGCACTAGCGATTGCAAGCGCTTCCGATATTCGGATGCATCTCCAGCGCGACTGATGGTTTTGTCAGGCAAAACCCAATCCTCAATGGATAGAATGTCAGCAATAAATAGCAGGCTTGCCAGCCAGGCATGTTCATGCTGATTAATTAGCCCGGGAATAATCACGAGATTATTAAAACGAGAATCAATGGTTAAACTTCGGCCAGCTAGAAATTGGCGAACTTCATTCAATGTACCAGTAGCAATGATTCGATCGCCCTGCACTGCTACGGCTTGAACTAGTGGTCGATCTTCATCTAGGGTAACGATTTCCTGAGCCGTATATACAACGATATCGCCAGTATCCTGAGCAATTGCAGTGTTTGCAAAGACAATCAGAATTATGCAAAAGTAAACAAGTGCCATTAATAAAGAGTTTGTCGAATTTGACATGAGTCTGTCTTGTAGAAGGTTGAGAAAGAATGAACCGTATATCCGAACTCGAGCTTTGTCCAGCTTTCCAATAAAAGGAAGCTTCGAGATAAATACTGTAGAATTTTGGTATTAACCAGTTAAAAATATTAAAAAACAGATCTAAAAAGGTTGATTGTTCACTTGTTAAGATTAAATGTTCTGTTCTTAAAGTTGATTGGAATAATTGGTATTTCAATTTTTGTCTTTGAGGTTGTTGCTCAATCTATGCCCCCTATCTGGTCGGGTATCTACACAGCTGATCAGGCGACCTTTGGTGAATCGGTATATCGAGATGAATGTGCTGAATGTCATAGGGAAGATCTGACTGGGCAAGATATGTCTCCTTCGCTAGTCGGTATCGGTTTTACTTTCAAATGGGAAGGAAGAAATCTACAGGAGCTTTATGCATCCATACGTTATGGTATGCCGCAAACTGCACCCGGTAGCTTAAGCAATAGCCAGTATGCTGCGCTAACAGCTTATGTGCTCGCTAAAAACGGCTTTCCAGCAGGGGAGTCCGAACTAAGCTCGGATGAAGATGAGCTGGCGAAGATTTCAATTACTAACAATCCCTAGCAAACCTTTTTAATCAGAGCCAATCCACCTTGGCGCTATATACTATTCTTGAATAAATATACTTGACCCTTCATTACAAAACCTTGGATGTTACGGCAATGAAAATACAAATAAATTATTTGCAAAGGTTGGCCTGTACTCCGGTGTAATACTCAGAAAGCTTGCAGTCGTCGCCGCGCTGCCAGTGGATACAGCGACATATTGTTTACCCTCGGTACTATAAGTGATGGGATAACCCGTTACTGGAGAGCCAAGATTGACTTCCCACAACACTTCTCCCGTTTCTTGGTCATATGCTTTAAATCTGCCATTGGTGTCCCCACCGAAAAGTAGTCCTCCGCCAGTCGCAATTAACGAGCCGGTAGCAGCGCGTTGTTCGTATTTCCATGCCGTCCGTCCGGTTTCGGCAGAGATCGCATATACTGTTCCTAGATTGCTTTCACCTTCAGTAATTTCATGGCGCACACTCATGGCATAGATTCGATGTGATGCACTCGCATCGTCCGTTATTAGAGTCGGCATGCACATGTTACGTAACGGATAGTACATAGTGTTGGTTTGCGGACTATATGCTCCGGCTTCCCAATCTTTCCCCCCATGCATGTTTGGACAAACTGTTGCAAATTCGCCCATCTCCCTGAAAGTTAAAGAGGGGTTAATCGTAACTCCTCCTGATGCACCGTCGATACTATCTATCACATTCTGAAAAACAGTTTCTCTTGCCCATAAAAACTCACCAGTCTCTCTGTCCAGTGTATAAACTAAACCTGTTTTTCCAGGTATCCCTGTCATTACTTTGCGCTCTTCGCCAGGGGTAATATCGGGGTTAATCCAGGAGACAAAGTTTGGGTCTGGTGTCACTGCAGTATTTACTAACAAACGTTCAAAGGGGTGATCTAGGTCCCAATTATCATTGAGATGCTGGTAGTACCAATTGATTTCACCAGTGTCTCCATCAAGTGCAAGTGTTGAATTATGATAAAGATGCTGATTTTCTACCCCGCCTAATAAGAATTTTGGCGCCGGTGATGTTACAGAAGTCCCGATAAAGAGAGTATTAAGCTCTGGATCATAGCTGGGAGGCATCCAGGCACCGACATGTTTGCGCTCTTCGAAAGGCACATCCCCCCAGGTTTCATCCCCCGGCTCTCCTGGTGCAGGTATTGTCCGCCGTCGCCAAAGTTCAGCACCTGTTTCAGCATCGTGGGCAGTAATAACGCAAGCATCGGGACCAGCGATAGGACGACAGCTCCTACCACTGAAAACTTTTCCATTTCCAATAATTGGTCCGGCACCCTGAATCGCGGGATGGGTGTTGTAATCTAAAACCATCGTTTCCCAGACTTGCTCACCGTTTGCAGCATTGAGAGCAAACAGGTGGTCGTCAACTGAGGTGTCAATGATCAGATTTTGCCAGATAGCTATATTTCGATTGTTAGTAGAAAGATAGCCAAGACTTTCTCGAGCAGCCTCTGGAACCTCGCGACGGTGTTCCCAAATTAAATCTCCTGTAGCAGCATTAAGTGCTTGAATTACATCGTTAGGATTAGGCATAAACAATATGCCATTGTAGGCAAGTGGTGTGCCGGTTTGACTGCCCTCTGTTAAGGCACGAGTCCAAACCATCCTTAGATTGGTGACGTTTGATTTATCAATTTGATCTAATGGGCTGTAGCCCCAACCGTTTTGGGTTCTGCGCCACATCAACCAATCCTCATCAGGAGGATCACTTAGCATGCCGTCAGTAACGCGTGGAAAAGATACTTCTTCTAGTGAACCTAGTTGCGCGAGAACTGGCGAAAAAATAAGAAAGGAACCGCAAAGCATGACGAGGTTTATTAATCTTTCCATAACTTCACTCTATTTTGAGGATAATGAATTGATAAGCTCGGACTATTAGGAGTCGTCGCTAAGATCCCACTTTAAGTCCCCGATTAAACTGCGATTCAGGTAAAGACCAAAAAGCGTATCCTTGGCTGACTCTAAGTATCTAACTCAAGAATAACTTCCGCAACCCCTGAAGAAGTGTGAAATTGAGGAATAGGGATGATGGCGATTGCTATTAATCTCGTGAATGTTATCCGGCGGTAAGGCCACCGTCAGCCAAGTAAACCCCGCCATTGCAGAAGCTTGATTCATCCGAAGCAAGAAACAAGGCAAATTGTGCAATTTCCTCATTTGTACCGTATCTCTTCATTGGTATTAGGCCGGTTACGAAATCTCGGATTGCTTCTGGCTCATTAGAATTCATTTGTTCATGCAGCGATTTCATCATTCGATTGTCTATGGGTCCCGGAGCGAGCGCATTGAAGCGTACACCTTCTGATGCAAACTCCAAGCACGCGGTTTTCACCATTCCACAAACGGCATGTTTACTGGCAGAATATGGACACAAGCCGGCGAAACCCACTACACCGCCACCTGACGAAATTGCAACAAATGAACCGGATCCTTGAGCAGCCATTACTGGGGTTGCATACTTCATAAGCAACCAGACGCCTGTGACATTAACCTCTAGCACTTCGTTAAACTGTTCAATTGTATATTGAGTTAATGGTTTCGATAGGCCTTCAGTACCACCAATAGCAAGAACAGCGTCAAGTGTCCCAAATTTTTTTATGGAGGATTCTATTGCTAGCGCAATGGCGGCTTCATCTCGAGATTCCGCTTCTAGAAATAAAATGCTGTCTTCTGCCCCAAGCTCTGTTTTGAGAGATTCAAGCTTCACTTTATCTCTACCAACCAGTGTCAAATTTGCACCATTGGACTGGAACAATTTGGCGGTGGTTCTCCCGATAGATCCTGTCGCGCCAGTAATCAAAACATTCTTGCCATCAAGTCTCATTTCCATAGAGGTAGCTCACTAATTTGTACACAGAAATACATGACAGAAACCTTTGGCCTCATTCAAATAAAATTTGCTCTCTAGTTATAGCAAAGCTGGAAGGGCTAGTAGTCATCAAAATACCCTTCGATGGGTATCATCAGGTGAGCATATTCATTTCCCTGCCACATTACATAGGGCTCGCCGTCGTTAAAATCGGAAGGAAATAAGTCCAAAGATGATGGGTCTTGAGGCATCAGCATAATGTGTGGTCCGGATTCTATCCAGTTTCCCGGAGCAGCGTCCTCCTCATTAAAAATAAAAGGTTGGGTATTGTCTTCACCCATGTCTCCATGAGCCATCCAGATATAGGCATCTCTTGAGAGGTTCGGCATTTCTCCACCGACATAAGCCTGAACCCAAGCCATGCTGACTTCATCGGCACATAGTGGCATCGCTTCATGAGGCGTGGTCCAACCAGCCTCTGGCATATTCCTTGGATTGGCGGCTAAGCAAGTCCAGCCATTACTTCCTTGCCGAATGACAGAACCATCGTAGCCCACGATAGTGGCACCATCGCCGATAAATTCAGGAGCAGCACTTGAGAAAGCTGCTATTTGCCACTCTTCAGAAAGCGGGTCACCGGTTATGGAATTTTGTTCGACACAAGAGGTAAAAAGTACAAGCATCGCTATGAAGATAAAAGCAGGACGGACTCTTGCCGCAAAGATTTCTGTTGAAATTTTCATGATGTCAAGCTTTCCTCTATTAGTTTAACGATGAATTGCATCCGCTCATTTTAAAAAACCGATATTAATATTATTCAGAGCAAAGGTCAGTTACTTGGGCCAATAGCACAAAATAGTAATACAAATTAATTCCTACCTTGCCATGCCTATAATTGCTTTAAGAGTCTAGACCTGTGCTATTTATTTCTCTGAAACCTATATTAGTCCACCCTGAAAATAGTATTGCCTGAGTTCGACTTCTCGTATAGCTCTGGGTTTTTCTCTCTCAATCTTTCTAGCTTTTCTTTCGCTGCTGTAGGATCAAGGATATTTTTCTCAAACCATGTTACGAATTCTTCGTCTCGAACATTACTCCAGAATTGCCATACACGACCCCCGATGGGAGACCTAAAAATGCCGGTGCTTAGCATATGGACTCTCATATCGAGGTGTTTTTTCTCAACTAAACCCTGTTTAACTTTATCGTAAACATCAAATATGTCTACCAAAAGCATAATTGTGAACCAGGTTACCCTGGATTTTTCGGTATCCTCAAGATCCTCCGCAGCCCAATCTTTAGCAATAAATTCAGAAAATTCTTTGTCTTTAGCGGTATTAAAAAACCGATCGTAAAGTCGATGAGTAAGTCCATGGCCAAATTGCGCCCTGGTAATCATATTTGTTTGCCGGATTTGTGCAGACAGGTAGATAAGTGTGATAAGTGTTGCTATCGCTGCTATAAATTCTCCTAGAGAACCAAAATCTTGAAAACTCATGTCTCCTCCAGATATAAACCGTCATTTTTGATTAGTGGTTCCCATTTAGTACCATATTTAACAGAGCAAGTGGTGATTTTATGCTGTTTTAATTCATGGCTATTAGGATTATGTAGAGAGTTTTCATTGGGCTTACTAAGCGCGTGCTGAGAAAGGGGTCAGATCTAACCCCTTTATGATTATCTTCATTGAGACTGTTAATGATTTTCCTAATTGACTATTTTAATTGCCTCAATATTCTCAGTACTTTGATGCAAATACAGAAGATTTATCTTTCTGCGGAGATTGCCTGCTGTCTTATGTAGTGTCTCATGGCTTCTAATTCTAGATCAGACAACTCAGGGTGGGCAGGCATGGCCCTTGAAATAAGAGCCCCATCTCGGACAACCGATGCAAAGGTCTGCTGATCTAATGGGATTGAGGAGGCTCTCAAGTCGGGTGCCATTCCTGCAGCAACGGCATTTGCGCCATGACAAAATGAACAAAAATTATCTAAATATAAAGTGCTTCCTAATTCAGCCAAATCCGAATCTACCCCGAAACCGGTGTCAACTAAAGGTGTAGGAAAGCTGGGTGGCGGTTGAGAGGGGAGCTCATTTTCTCCGCCTAGAGCGAATGTGACTAATCTGCGGTCATGTGTGCCGTAGGACCATCCTAAAGTTATACCATCTCGATCAAAGCCACCGGCACCACCGCCACCCCAGCCAACCAATACCGATAGATATTGTTTATTGCCAACCCTATAGGTAATAGGAGGCGCAGAAATTCCCAGCCCTAAGTCAAAGTCCCATAGCATTTCACCTGAGCCCGCGTCATAGGCCATTAGGTGCCCGTCAGCGGTTCCTTGAAAGACAAGATTGCCCGCTGTTGTCAAAGTGCCGGCATTCCACATATGAGAGTAATCAACTTCCCATCTCTGCTCTTGTAGCACTGGATCCCATGCCTGTAGTGAGCCGGAAATTTCAGAATCTAAATCTCCGCTCCAGTCCACACCAAAATTAGGTTCAAATTCTCCAGCACTAAACTCTCGGGTATAGGCCTGGTCATCATATTCAACTCCCCACCGAATAGTCGGAATGTAGACTAAGCCAGTGTCTGGATTAAATGACATCGCATGCCAGCTATGCCCACCTGTTGGCCCAGGAGTAATCTTAGCGCTGCTGTTATTGAAACGAGCTCCTTCAATTTCTACTGGCCTTCCTGTTGACATATCAACATGGCTGGCCCAAGTAGTTTCCACATAATTTTCCGCTGAGATGAGTTCGCCATTCTCGCGATTTATTACGTAAAAAAAGCCATTTTTAGGAGCATGCATTAAAGCTTTAATTGTCGATCCATTTATTTCTAAGTCTGCTAAAACGATGTCCATTGTCGAAGTGTAGTCCCAGGTGTCTCCGGGCGTGGTTTGATAATGCCAAAGGTACTCGCCGTCATCAGGGTCTAAAGCAACTACAGAGCTAAGAAATAAGTTGTCCCCCCCGTCCGGGCTTCGAATAGCGGCGTTCCATGGTGATCCATTTCCGGTTCCAATATAAAGGGCATCCATTTCGGCATCGTAGGTAAATCCATGCCAGGCATTGCCGCCACCCCCGTGTTTCCACCATTCGCCGGTCCAGGTCGCAGCCGCCATCTCCATCGTTGAATTTTCGAAACCATCCGCCGGGTTTCCGGGAACAATATAGAATTTCCACGCTTCTTCCCCTGTTTCCGCGTCATAGGCAGTAATAAATCCTCGAGCAGGACCGTTTTCTGTTCCACCATTGCCGATAACTACTTTGCCTTTAAAAGCTTTCGGTGTTCCTGTTATGTAAAGAGGCGCATCAATAGAAAAAGTTCGTGTTATCCACAATTCTTCGCCAGTCTTATAATCCAGAGCAAACAATCGTCCGTCCCAAGTAGCACCAAAAACCTTGTTCCCGTAAAAAGATAAACCTCTGTTGTGAACCCAACCAACTTTCTTTTTATTGCCCACTTCTTCTGCAACAAGAGGATCATAGGTCCATATAATTTCTCCAGAAACAGCATCTACTGCGCGGACAATATTCATGGTGCCGATGAAGTATAAGATGCCATCTATCACCAAAGGAGTAGAAACTAGGCCCACATCGTTTGGTAAATCAATAAACCACTCAACCCCAAGTTGCTGGACGTTTCCATCATCTATGTTTGTAAGAGGTGCATAACGCGTCTCATCATGACCTCTGCCATAGGCTAGCCACTGGCCATCTTGGTCAACATTAGCGATATCTTCATCGCTTATCTGGGCTAAAACAGTGCTACTAATTGTCCAATTAAAGACTATTATGAGAGAAAAAATGTATTTCATAGTGGATTGTCCTTATTACTTAATGTTCCGCTGCGAAGTTTCGAGAGAATTGGTTTGTGGATTAGGACTGGCTTAATTTTGTCGATACTTAAATAGAAGTCCTACTGCTGTAATTCGAGTTATTCTTGGGCCAACCCCTTAAAAAATTGACTAATAATCTTAATGTGAGAGTCACCGATTCTTGTGAATTGTAAAAGTCATCCAATGAACTTTTTCACAGAGAAAAGATAGAAAGAGACAATGGTTAGTGCGCTAAGTGCGCGAATTGTGTATACAGTGTGTTTTCATTGACGTATGACAAAAGTGAAATTTAATCTCAAAGATTGATCGCACAATATATGAAGAAAAGAAAATAAAGACCGTGATTAAAATCGATGCTCAAATTAGGGGCATAATAAGGAAATAAAA
>ENA-UPTF01002723-UPTF01002723.1-marine-metagenome-genome-assembly--contig:-NODE-2723-length-10031-cov-3.473076_pt1 | contig 10031 bp, 8 predicted proteins | sample MGYA00238166_ERZ767019 | MGnify/ENA primary metagenome ERZ767019 (study PRJEB28930, sample SAMN06266391) | marine metagenome | isolation source: Sea water from 250 m depth | place: Atlantic Ocean | study... | reverse complement strand
TAGAAGGACCATCCAACCCATCGGGAGTTCGACCAGGTGGTATGTGTCTCCCTTCATTGGACTCTCCTTTTGATTATTGTCTTCACCATGGGCAGTCTAAGCCTTCGCCACGCAACTGCCAACAGGCGTTTTTCACTGGCAGTCGGATATTTATTCCCGTACCTATTCCGGACATATGCAGCTACGATAGCAGAGACCGAAGCGCCTTGACTTGGGAATACATCTCGCAATTGAACACCGAATTGATATGGGGTTTGGGACACATCAGGGCCTGCTGACGCTAAACGGGCCAATGCTGTCATTCTGCGAAAGGCGATTATAGGATCATTCGGTATGGTCATAAATCGTCTCCACAGTAAGTAGCAAGTTCCACTAATTAACACCAGAATAGCGAACACAGCAAACGCCCATGGAGATATCCAGATAGAGAGTATATCTCTGCCTGAGTTGGATTTGAGCTCCGAGGTCGCTGAAGCGTCTTCTCCTTCTTCACAACTGAGGAAGTCACCCGTATCGTTGTAACATTCCTCTTCAAGAGGATCAAAGTTTCCTAAGACACCTGATTCGGTGTTTAAAACCTGATCTTCTAACTGAGAGATTCCAGGTAATGATTCCCCTGGTGTGGGTTCAAACGGAATCCAACCATATTTAGGGAAATAGATTTCCAGCCAAGCGTGGCTATGGCTATCTCTAACGGCAAATATCGGCTTTTCCTCAACCTGATCCCCAGTGGTATATCCGACGGCCAGTCTAGCTGGAACATCGAGGGTTCGCAGCATGATCGCCATGGCTGACGCGAAATATTCGCTGTAACCTTCACCTAGAGTGAATAAGAAATGGTCTACGCCGTCGGCATTGAATGGCGGAGGGGTTATTTTGAGGTTATATCTGTAATTAGTTCTCAAGTAATCCTCCACGGCTATGGCTTTTTCGTAAGGATTGTCCAACCCACGAGTGATTGAGGATGCTAAGTCCCGAACTCGATTAGGTAGGTCTACTGGCAGTTGGAGGTACCTCTCGGAGACCCACGCTGGGTAATTAGTGGTTGCGTTACGGAGTTCTGTTGGTCCAGCTAGAGAGACTGCCGAAGTAATTTGATAGGGTTCACCGGACTCGAATTTCCCGCGGTTGCTACTGACTGAGAGGACTTCAGTTGTGGCAGGCAAGGCCTCCATGAATCGAATTTCGATAAGCCTGCCACTTTCTCGGTGGACCTCTTCTATCCTAAATTGGGCTGGCAGTGATTGTCTCAGCTGGAAGTTGTTTATATAAGGATCGTTCTCAGCGATAACTTTAGTTAAATTGTTTCCGAGCTCTCGCAGATATTCAGGTAGTTGTTCACCGTCCTCTAATATGGATGAACCGATTGTGAAGATCGGCAAGGACTGAGTCTCGATCATTACGTCACGGTTCACATCTAACAGCTGGTGGCTCGCGAACATAATCTCGGAATCGTAAAACGGCGTTACTTCGTATGTGATTTCTTTCCTTTTTAGGTCGCTTACATTTTGAGTGAATTTTGGTTTGTAACCGATCGGATTGGTTATAGTGTGTTCGGAATACCAGCCCTTGCTATCGTAAGTGCTATAAGTTCGAGCCTTCCAATACATCCCAGTGTGTGACTCTACCTGTAGCACTTGGGTTGTTGTTGGATGGATGCTCCCCTGAAAGGCCATGACGTTATCCCATATACGGAATCCTAAAGGGCGCCGGGCAGGCAACCCAGCGAACAGCCTATTAAAGTCGTCTTCGATGGACAATAAAGGTTGCCGCATGAATTCGTATGCATTGTTGGCTGTTGTCAACTTAGGAGCCACCGGAACCAAAAAAGCTACGATGATAACTAAAATCGCTAACCCGAAGCTATCTGAGAGATACAGGCCGGCCAAGTGGTCGTCGACTTTGACGGAGCGGTTCTCCCATTCATGCTTGCGTCTGACGGCTTGAACTCGGGCGACGAGCAGCAAAGCAGTAAACAGATAAAATCCTAAGTGGAATGCGCTATTAGGAGGCAAAAACGTCAGATTTGAGAGTAACCCGATGCCTCCAAGAACGAACACCCCCCAAAAATGTCCGTAGCGTAGGAACAGCCACGTTCCGAGAAATCCAGCCATCCAGGTTGCGGTCATCAACGCGAATCCGAATGGAAGCCCATCGATGCTTATTGAGTCCGTTCGAGCGGCCTCCCACCATAAATCCAACCGTTCTAAGACTTCCTGGACCCCTCCTACTGTGATGCCGTCTAGTTTAGTACTGGACAACTTCCATATAATGACGATGAATCCAATACCCAGACCTGCAGGCAATAGAATTAATGACCAGATAGGCACCCGGTACAGGGCAAGGCTGGTTAATGCGGCGAAAAGGAGTAAGAGTACTAGGTTGGTCGTTGTGACCCAGTCGGCCTGTTCCACTGACCATACCACCACTAAGAGGTTGAAGAGCAAGAGAACTGCGGCGACCCAACCGTCTTTGGGCCGCAAAGTGTGGGCTAATCTCAGTATCCCTTCCCGGACTACACTGGAGTTAAATTTAAGTGCGACTGCATTTGTAGAACCGCTGGGTTCGAAAGCCATTATTGACGTCCATCGACTCGAGTTGTCCTTCTACGTGGCATCTCTTTAATCGGGGTACGTAGGACATCATTTAGCACATCCCCTTTTCTGACCAAGTAGGTCGGAATCAAGTTAGCGGTGAGGACCTCTAGTGGGATCTGCATGTCTGTGGTGGATCCAAAGCTTGAACGATCTACCAAAACGACAGCTACTTCCACGCCTTGGTTTCGGAGGTCATTTAACGGTACTGCCCACTGCAAATCCACTGACGAAGTAACCACGGTTAGAGCGTTAAATTGGTTCAAGTGCCCACCTACGCTGTAGATAAAATCCCCTAGAGGACGTTGACCGTAGGCTCGGACTTCTGAAAGCGTTTCCATTAACCGACCACGCTGCTCTTCACTGCTGTCAGGCCGATAAATATGCGTCTGGTCTCCGTTAGATGCTAATCCAACGGCCATCGAATGGTCCATGAGCTGGTCTATTATGGAGGCGGCCACAGTGACTGAAAGCTCTTCAGTATTGTTAACATCATCAAGGTCGGATCCGTAATGGGACATTTGGTGCATGTCTAAAAGTACCCAAGCTTCTGCAGAAAGGCCCGTGTCGAATTCCTTAACCATCAATTCGTTTACGCGTGCGGTGTATGGCCAATGGATTCGGCGGGTGCTGTCGCCACTGACATAGGACCGGATGGAGGCGACATCTGTTGTAATTTGGCTCCAACGGCGTGTCGTTCGGCTCTCGCCAGGAAGGCCTGCGAATCGTGGGTCTAGATTCGGGAGTTTCTCAACGGCAGGGAATACTATGTATGGGTGTGGATCCAAAAAGTTACGGTGGAGACGAAAGAGCCCAAATGGGTCTTGGCTTACAAGTGTGACTTCGCCCGATTGGTATACCCCTCGCCTGGCTAAGTAAGTCTGGACGCGCCAGGTCCTAACCTGCTCTCGTGTCAAAGCTAAGCCGCGACTGCCGGTGTCGGCTGACGGGCCTGTAGTTTCTGCAACTTCCAGCCAAGACTTGGGCATCCTAGTGCGGTTGATGATCGATACCTGACCGACTAGATAACCGCCTACTTGGCCCCGGTTGGCGTCTCGGGTTACGTTTAAATCGATCCCATAAAGGTTTAGCCGTGCCCAAACGAATCCTATACCTGTGACCATCAGAAGGACGTATAGAAATCTGAAGAAGAAGTCGAAGCCGGTGCCGAAGGCGTAGAAAGTCACCACCAGTAGCAAAGCTATCACGCCTATAAACCGCCGCTTCATAGAGGTGCCCTATGCGTACTCTTGTTTGTTGTCATGAGTAAAGGAACGACGTAGGAATGCTAATGGTTTGTGCTAGGGATCGGTACTGACTCGAGAAGATTGGAAATTATTTGCCCAGTGTGCAAACCCCTCATTCGCGCGGAAGGAGAGAGTATCAGTCGGTGTGCTAGAACTGCGTAGGCCAATTCTTTGATGTCGTCTGGTATAACGTAATCTCTATCTCGTAGTATCGCTAATCCTCTCGCCGCGCGGAACATGCCCAGAGATGCCCTAGGCGATGCTCCCAATGAAACATTTTCGTGGTTTCTCGTTGCATCTATCAGGCTTACGATATATTCGCGAACTGTGTTGTCTACGTAGATGTTTTTGCAGGCTTCTTGCAGGTCGATTATATCTTCTGGAGTAGCAACGGATCTCAATTCGTTGATGGGGTGGACCTGTTCTTGCTGCTCAATTATAGACATCTCTTCCGCGAAACTAGGGTAGCCTAAGCTGATACGCATCAGGAACCGGTCTAGTTGAGCTTCGGGCAAAGGAAATGTGCCCTCGTACTCGATGGGGTTTTGGGTTGCTATCACTACGAACGGCCGATCTAGCGTGCGGCTATCTCCGTCCACCGACACCTGAAGCTCTTCCATGGCTTCTAACAAGGCAGACTGTGTTTTGGGAGTAGCTCGATTAATCTCATCTACCAAAACCATCTGAGCCATGACTGGTCCCGCTTGAAATTGGAATTCCCCGGTCCTCTGGTTGTAGATCGAGATACCCACAATGTCGCTTGGTAAGAGGTCGGGGGTGAACTGGATACGCTTGAATGAGCATCCGATGGAAGCGGATATGCTCTTAGCAAGCATAGTTTTACCTACGCCAGGCACATCTTCTATCAGTATATGTCCCTGGGCTACAACAGCAGATAATGCGTGTTCGACTATAGATTTCTTACCGACGATTACTTTGGAAACGTTCTCGACGATTTCCTGAGCTATGAGCGTGGCTTGCTGAGTTCCGTTCATCAGTGTCTCCACTAACCAGCTGCAGTGCACGTTGAGACTGGAGGTGCAACTGATAGGCTGAGTTTATTATAGCGTTCGAATGTGGGACCTGGATGCCGGTCAGAATTGGTTCTTTCACTGTATTCCAAATGTGAACTAATATAAATCAACTACAGAATATGGCGCGGACCGGTGTATGTGTTACCAAGATATAGCGTAAAGACTTTGTGCTCCACGTGGCAGGATATAAATTGTGGCGCAACCGAGGGCTCTTGGGCAGGAATGTTAGAAGTAACTATAAAACTCTTCAGCGTAAACCTCAGGTTTGTCCGCCAGGGCGTGTATGGGTTAATTCTAGGCTTGGTCTTATTTACTATCGCTTGTGCTGGTTCTTCTCCGGACGTTACTGGTGGGACTACAAATATGATAGGTGAAGCCGCAACTCAACCTACCTTTTCTCCAGGAATGGTTGCAAAGTCATTTCTGTCTGATCCCAGTCTAAAAATTGGCGGTAAGGTAGGAAACCAGGCCCCTGAATTCGGAGGCATTAGCGCTTGGATCAATGGTGGACCATTTACTATGGAAGACCTTCGGGGCAAAGTTATCCTGATCGATTTTTGGACTTATACCTGCATCAACTGCATCCGGACTTTTCCCTTTTTGAAGGAGTGGCATCTAAGATATGCTGACGAAGGGCTTGTCATTGTTGGGATCCATGCTCCGGAATTTGAGTTCGAAAAAGACTACAACAATGTGGTTGACGCTATCCAATTGAACTCCTTAGATTGGATCACGGCCCAGGATAACGAATTCATTACTTGGCGGCGCTACAACAACCGATTTTGGCCGGCCAAATATCTTGTAGACAAAGACGGGGTAGTCCGTTACACCCATTGGGGCGAGGGCGGCTACGCTGAGACTGAGCAGATGATTCGTAAATTGCTGGTTGAGGCCGATCATGATTTCATAGATAAGAAACAAGCCACACTGGAAAACCATGAACTTGACCCTCGATTCTTACGCATTGGCGATGAGGTCACTCGGGAGCTCTACCTCGGTTACACACGTGGAGAAACTGATCTTGTTTTGGGGCGAGGTGGTTATGTCCAACAGGCGCAATACTACGAGAACAAAAACAAGGCATCTCTATTTGATATTACGGAGGCGATGCTCCCTCATAAGGTCAATATTCAAGGCTCCTGGATCGTTGGGCCTGAGAGTATAACTCATGGAAGAACGACTGATTTATTTGAAGACCATTTGACCGTGGTATATTCGGCCACCTCTGTGAACGGGGTATTGACCTCGGATTCAGGCAATCCCTACAAAGTTAGAATTACTCAAGGTGGTAAATACCTTACTGAAAAGAACAAAGGCAATGACATAATCATTGGAGACGATGGAGAAAGTTTTCTCTGGGTAACGGCGCCAACGCTTTATAATGTGGTGATCAATGAGTCTTATGTTCGGAGGGAGACCTTAACAATGTCCTCCAATTCGCCTGACTTTGGGCTTTTTGCTTTTACCTTTGGAGTCTACGATACCGTCCCATAGAGACTAGATCTGTTTGAAAAAGACCCTTAGAAATTTACTATTGCTGGCGTTGGCTGTTCTTGTTCTAATGTTGGCATTGGCTTGCGGATCCCTTGGTTCTTCAATCCCGCCTACAACGACCCACACTTATCCAGTGGCTTTGAATTACGTCTTAGCGACCAATATTTTAGAAGTTGGCGAACAGCGCGTCTCGTTCTTGCTTTCTACCCCTAACGGGATTTTGAAAACTTCGTCAGCCATGGTTACACCTGTTTATCTCGAAGGTGATGGGTCAACCGTTTCTGCCATAGAGGCGCAGTTCAATCTCTGGCCATATGGAATTAGGGGTTCATATACTACTTATGCCGACTTTGACCGGCCTGGCCTATGGCGATTGGACGTCCTGGTGGATAACCCGGATGGCGAAGACGAAATCCAGATCGATTTGAAAGTGCTTGATGAGTCGCCGGTACCTTCAGTTGCAAGTAAGGCTTTACTCAGTGAGACTAAAACGCTTTCGAGTTATGAGGAAATCGAACAAATAACGACCGATTATTCACCTGATCCAGATCTATATCGGTTATCTATTGACGAAGCAGTTCAGAACGGGCGCCCGTCAGTGATTGTATTCGCCAGCCCTGCGTTCTGCACTAGTCCCACCTGCGGTCCTCAAGTCGATACCCTCACGAGTCTTAAAGAAAAACACCCAGGACTTGCAGATTACATACACGTTGAGATATACGACAATCCGGCCGAAATTCAAGGGAACCTGGATCAGGCTGAGATATTCAGCGTCGTTGACGATTGGGGACTTACCTCTATCGAGGATTATCTGAATGAAAGCTGGACGTTTGTTGTGGATTCTGATGGGAACATCAGGGACCGGTTTGAAGGTTTTGCCACAGTGGATGAACTGGAAACTGCGCTGATGAAGTCTATTACCGATGCTTAACATTTAGGCCGAAGGAAAATGCTTAGGCATTAGTTCTCAAACCAACCGGATGGATAGGAATAGTAACCTCATAGGTCTCTTGTAGCAGTTTTAAAAAGGCGACCACTGCTGGGTCGTGGTATTGATTTCGCCGAAGAAGCAGGTAAGTGGGCAGCAATACGGCAGGCGCTTCAGCCAAGGCGATCAGTGATAAAGAACCAGAGTCTAACTCTCGTCGCACGCCGCTGCGAGGCAAGAATGAAATGCCCAATCCTAGCTGAACCATATTTTTTGCGGCTTCTACGCTGTCGAGGTTCATTTCTACTTTCGGCGTAACTCCTGCATCGCGACAGACTTGGTTTATGAATTGGAAATATGACGAACCAGGGTCTCCAGGGTCATAAACGATTAAGGGTTCCTGGGCGACCTGTGTCATAGCAGCTGCGCCGGTTCTGGCGAAGGGATGTTGCGGATGCGAGACCAGGACAGCTTCTTCGTCATACAGATGTAAAGCATCGACATCTGGATGGTGCATGAACCTGGCTAGTCCCAGTTGCACCTGTTCGTCTACTACCATCTGTAGGACTTCTGAGGAACCACCCACTTTGATATGCAGGTTGGCATCGGGATAGAGCTTATGAAATTTGTGTAATGTTTCTGGGAGAACATAGGTGCCGATCACTCTCGCGGTTGCCATGTTCAGGATGCCAGCTGATGTCTGTCGGACGCTTTCTAAGACCTCTTTCCCGCGACGCAGGGTTTCCATGGACCGTTGGGCGAAGGGTAAAAAAGTTCGTCCCATGTCCGTCAAACGGACTCCTCTAGCAGTCCGGTGGAACAGTACTACTCCAAACTCCTCTTCCAACGTTTGGACTCTGGCGCTGATCGACGGTTGGGACAGGTATAAAGCATCGGCCGCCCGGCGAAAGCTTCCACGGTTCGCAGCCTCGAGGAAAGCTTCCAATTGGGGAAATTCCATTTCGTCACCCGTAGTTCTTAATTAGTAGTATCAGAAATTACATAAGGCTGCGATTATCGCCTAACCAAAGTACACTTGGTGATATCTCTTGTGTATTAGCGCGAAAGTGAAAGTACGTATAGATTATCACTGACCGTTACGTACTTGCCGTTAAAGGGAATCATTAGACTTCAAACCAGACATGATTCAGGGCCTTAAACGGCATGATTAGACACGATTAGAAATGTATAGTGAGGACACCATAGTAATACTTAGAAAACTCACGCTTGTGTGTGACTAGCCCCTCTGCTAAAATCTTGACGCGCCTTTCCGGTTGGATAGATTGGTCATGGATGGCACGACAACCACTTGAGTTCTCAAGCTATCTGGGCTAATACACCGTTGAAGCGTGAGTTCATTAGGGTTTAGGAGGGACTCCATGCCATCATTTTGGGAGAATCTAAGGTTTCCCGGCGAGCGGGAAATGGATGATTTGCACGGCGCTCAAGGGCAGGACATGGTGACCTATGTCAGCGCACCGTCGCCTTCAGAGGGAAATAGCTTCCCTGCGGTTATTGTAATTATGGAAGCTTTTGGTGTCACGAATCATATCGAGAAGGTATGTGATCAGTATGCTGCCAATGGGTATGTAGCCATTGCTCCAGCTTTGTACCACCGCCAACATCCGAATCCCAAATTGGGATATGACGAGATGCCTGCGGTGCAGCAGTACATGGGGAATCTTCAGGATGACGAGATCGTCGAAGATGTCAATGTAGCTATCGACTATCTCCAGAACCACTACCAGCGAACTCAAGGTCAGAAGATAGGTATTGTTGGCTATTGCGTTGGCGGGCGGATCACCTATTTGGCAGCTACTAGTTGCCCAGGTCTTAGCGCCGCCTCGGTGTATTATGGTGGACGTATATTGGTGCCGTTCGGAGACGGTCCTGCGCCAATCGATCTTACTAGCAATATCAAAATTCCTGTGATGGGTAATTTCGGCGACGACGATGAGAACCCGTCACAGGCAGACGTGGCAACGATAGATCAAGCTTTGACGGCTGCAGGTGTCACGCATGATTTCAAGTCCTACCCTGGTGCTGGTCACGGGTTTAACTGTGACGATCGAGGCAGCTATAACGAAGCGGCTGCGAAGGATGCCTTCGAGCGTACACTAGGCTTTTTCAATTCGAATCTCAAGTAGACCTAGTACTTCCGTTCGCATATCAAAAAGGCCACGGCTTTCCATGAAAGGCGTGGCCTTTTTTTGCCAAATGGTGGCCTTTCGAAAACCGGATAATACAATGGTTCAAGACTTAACCAAAAGTGGGTTTTATCGTTTACCATTGGGGTACTGAAATACCGAGAGCAAACCAGCATTTTTTTGATTTGGTCAAGTTGCGCGAAGCGATTCAGGAAATGCTTGCAAACGACAAAGGCAATCAGGATTTATGGGACTAAAGATGGTATATATGGAATCAGATCTGAGCCTTCATCGCTAGTCATGTCAACAAGTCTACTGAAAGATTAAGACGAATCAGAAACCGTAGGATGGGACTTCTAGTCTCCTGGTTGTCTGGGTTCTACAAATGTGTTACGGAATCGGTATAGCGTGAACTCAGGCTCCACGGGAGCTACCGACATGTATCCAGCTTCCTCAACCTTAGCTACTATAAAGTGCGGTCCGTCCGAAGAGGAGAGAGCCTCTGAAACTGCAGCTTCCAAGTCTTCAAGGTCTGTAACGGTCTTGGTGCGGGTGATTCCGCAACTCTGGGCCACTTTCTCAAGATC
>ENA-UPTF01002722-UPTF01002722.1-marine-metagenome-genome-assembly--contig:-NODE-2722-length-10033-cov-12.684512_pt1 | contig 10033 bp, 10 predicted proteins | sample MGYA00238166_ERZ767019 | MGnify/ENA primary metagenome ERZ767019 (study PRJEB28930, sample SAMN06266391) | marine metagenome | isolation source: Sea water from 250 m depth | place: Atlantic Ocean... | reverse complement strand
ATGGTATCGGAGCATGGACAGGTACACCAGAAGGTTACGAACAACAAGCAATCAACATTGTTGGTGCTTTGATGTCAGTTGCATATGCATTTGGTATCTCAATTGTAATCTTGAAGATCATGGATGCAGTTTGGCCAGGCGGAATCAGAGTCACTCCTAAAGAAGAGGAGATTGGACTTGATCTTGCACAAAACGGTGAAAGAGCATACGTAAACGAATAAGAAAAACCAAATTTTCTTTTTTCTTTTTTTTAATTTCAAACCAGAGCGGATGCTAAAATTTAACATTCATTTAGTTTGATTTGGTAATTTGTTTGATGCTGATTAGTACTGATAATCTAAAACAGATTTTCCAAGATGAGAGTGTCTTGATAGTTGATACTCGCTCATTTGGGGAATATTCCAAAGGCCACATTCCCGGCGCAGTAAACTTGGATCTTTTTGCATTTCATTGGTTTGACACATCTCAAAATGGAATAAGCAGCTTTAATGCACAAACTCGGAAACTTCTTTCTTTTGCAGGAATTGATGAAAACAAGAAAATTGTATTTTATGATAATGTTTCTGGCATGCTAGCAGCAAGAGGTGTATGGCTTTGCCAATATTTTTCACACCCTGATGTTTGGATGCTGGATGGCGGATTTACAAAATGGACAGATGAAAAACTTTCTACTGAAACAGAACCAACAAAGTATGCACCATCAAATCTAACCACTCCTATTGATACCTCAATAATTACAGGCTTTGAATACATCAAAGAAAATATTGGAAAAATTACAATTATTGATGCACGCTCAAAGGATGAATTTGATGGGACCATCCCTAGGGCAGCACGTGGTGGACACATTCCCACTGCAATAAACATAGATTGGAACAAAAATCTAGAACAAGAATTATTCAAAAGTGATGAACAATTGTCAAATCTTTACAAAATGGATAAAGAAACTCAAATTGTCACATATTGTCAGGGGGCATACCGAGCAGCAAACAGTTTTCTTGCATTAAAAAAAATTGGTTTCAAAAATGTAAAGGTCTATTTGGGATCTTGGGGTGAATGGGGAAATAACCTAGAACTTCCTGTTGAATGATTATTTTTTCCACAAAAGCTGGTTGTAAAGCATCTCTGGGACTAGTTGTTTGAATGGTTTACCGCCACCATCATACCATTTTGTAAAGAACTCGTAAAGATGAAGCCTTAGTGCTTGAATAAAGACAATTAATCCTTCAATCATCATGATACCAATGTTTCCACCAATAATTAATGCGGCTCCACTTGGAGAACTCCATCCTCCCATACTTTCAAATGAATTGTTAACTGTAAGTAAAAGTGCAGCATGTACCAGCAACATGATTCCAATCCGTGCATAGCTTATGGTATGTGCTAAACATTCAATTGATTTTCCAAGTAAAACTTCGATTATTACGTTAACCATACTTCCACCTTCTTCTGGATGTCTTTTGTTATGCATTATTCCACCAATCATCATTATTACAATAGATGCTATTGTGATTATTATTGCAATTCTAGAAATTATCCAGACTTGAGCCCATTCACCAAGGAACACAGTAACCCATGGAACTGGTTCTGTGTGATACCATGCATACATATTCATGACATCATAGCCCGAACCAATAGCACACATCATGATTACAACAATTCCTCCATAGAGAGTAACGTTTGGAATTGCTTCTGTAAACACTGTAAGCTTGTGTCCATCTTTTGCTAGTTTTCTAATTCGAAGTGCAAATGCCCAAAGAAGATGAACTATTCCCAAGAAGAGTGAAACTTTGAGAATCGTGATTACTTGGTCAAATGTTAATTCTGCAACACTAATGACGCCTACAATCCATGATATTGGGTATAATGCTCCACCTTCATGTAGCAGTGTTCCAAATGGTTCAAAGTAATGAATATGGAACCCAAACGCCTCGCCTTGCCCAACACCTGCTATTGCAGCTGCTGCACCAGAGATTGCAATTAGCATTCCCCATCTTGAAAGGTTTCCTTGTCCTTTTAGTTTGAAAATTAATCCTAATCCCATTAGTAATAGACCATGACCTACATCGGCAAACATCAAGCCATAAAATATTGGCCACATGATAGCAATCATTGGAGTAGGATCTGATTCTCCATGTTTTGGAATTCCTTGACTTTCTGTAATTACTTCAAATGTTCTTGCAAATTTTGGATTTTGCATTAGAACTGGTACTTGTGCAGAAAGTTTCGTATCTTCAATATTTTCAACAACTGACATCCATTCACCAGTAGCACTTTTGAACTGTTTTTCCATTTTTGCTGGAATGTATCCTTGTATTACTGAAAAACTTCTGGTACCTCCAGGTTTACGTAAACTTTCAAGAATTTCTTTGGCTATGTATGCCTTTTCATGAATTGATAGTATCTCTGCTCTTTTTTTCTTTGTGATATTTTGAATTTCTTTTGTCAGTGTTTTTTGTTTTGTAACGAGTTCCTTTATTTTTGATTCTGAAAATTGAAATGCTTTACTGGGTACTTGTGAAACTCCTTGCGGAATTGTAAATGGATTTGAATTAAAACTTCGCATTACTTTTAGAACTTTGTCTGTTTCCTGTGAATCAGCAATTATTATTATTGCAGATTCTTCTTTACTATCTAATTCATATTTGTAGAGAGTTACATCCTGTAAAGTTCTCCTGATTTCCTCAAAGTCAGAAGTCTTTATGATAAACAGATTTGTGTAAAAATGACTCATAAGTCCTAGACTTCCAATATCAACATCTAATTTTTTCACAAGTGAAAGTGCCTCCTTTATTGTTTGATATTCAGCTAATGATCGTTTGATGTCTTCACTTTCTTTTAGTAGCTTTATTGGTTGCTCAATTACTGACAAGTATTTTTTTTCTAGATCAGCAACCATCGATTTTAGATCGTCTAACTGATACTGATCCTTTTTGATAACAGTTCCTTTGAAGAGAATTTCCATAATTCCAGTAGTAAGTGGTATTCCAAGTCCCTTTACGACCTCGTCAATTGCCTGAAATGTTTTTTGGACATTTAATAGAACATCATCTATTTCAGGCGTAATTGTGTCATTTTGGGAATCAATCTTATGAAACCATTCAAATTTTGCTAGCTGAGAAATTGCCTTTGGGGAGTCCGATCTTGGTAGAATTACTGTACCAAATTTTAGATCTGCTACTGCCAAAGTAATTTTCCCTTTTAAAATAGGGTTTAAAATGTTGCGAATTTTTTTTACTGGGACAACATTAAAATCTACTTCCAAAAAACTGCCATCATTGACAGATTTATCGCTTGAAAAAACAGTGGATCAGGTTCTTGAAAAGAATAGATCCCAAATACTAGAGTCCCTAAAATCATCATTTTCTGAGTCACAAGAAAAAGTATCTGAATCATTATCTGAATTAGAAAAGGAATATGACAAAATCATCTCTGAAGGTCATAAGGAGGCTGAAAAGATTGAAAAGCAAATAGTTGGAAGCTCCGATCTAGAAGTTAGAAATAAGGCACTATTGCTTGTAGAAGAGCATACATCCAAGGTATTTGAAAAGGCAAAAGATGAGATACAAAATACTAAACGAGATTCCAATTACTCAAATCTAATTTCTTCATTAATTACTGAAGCCACTGAGGCTTTGGGTACATCTGAAATTACAGTTTATACAAATTCAAAAGATAAGGAGATTGTTCAATCAGCAATTTCAAAAATTTCTGGAGCAGAATTATCTTCAGAAGAGATTGATTGTATGGGAGGTATCAAGATCACTTCAAAAGATGGCACGATGACATTTGATAACACGATCGATGCACGATTTGAAAGAATGAAGCCTTTAATAAGGAAAAATATTGCAGCAAAATTCAACTTAGGAAATTAAAATGGTAGCACAAGGTAGAATTGTATGGGTAAGCGGTCCAGCAGTTAGAGCTGATGGAATGGCTGACGCAAAAATGTACGAAACTGTATCTGTCGGTGATGCAAAATTAATTGGTGAGGTAATTCGTCTGACAGGCGATGTAGCATTTATTCAAGTTTACGAGTCAACTAGTGGTCTAAAGCCTGGTGAGCCTGTAGTAGGCACAGGAAATCCACTAAGTGTTCTTTTAGGTCCTGGAATTATTGGTCAGATTTATGATGGAATTCAAAGACCACTAAAAGACTTGGCAGCAAAGTCTGGTTCTTTTATCGGACGCGGAATTACTACAACTCCTGTAGATATGACAAAAAAATATCATTTCAGTCCAACTGTCTCAGTTGGTGATGACGTAGAACCAGGAAACATCATTGGAACTGTTCCAGAGTCCTCATTAATTGAGCATAAGATTCTTGTCCCACCAAATCATGCAGGTGGAAAAATTACAAAAATTGTTAGTGAAGGAGATTATGATCTTGAAACTGAAATTGCTACTGTTGAAAAAGATGGTCAGTCTTCTCCATTGAAGATGTATCACAAATGGCCTGTAAGATCACCTAGACCATACTTGAAAAGATATGATCCAACAATTCCATTACTTACTGGTCAAAGAGTTATTGACACATTTTTCCCATTAGCCAAAGGTGGAACTGGTTCAATTCCAGGTGCTTTTGGAACTGGAAAGACAGTTACTTTACACCAGATTGCAAAATGGGCTGATTCCCAAGTAGTAGTCTACATTGGTTGTGGTGAAAGAGGAAACGAGATGACTGAAGTATTGGTAGAATTTCCAGAACTAAAAGATCCTCGTACAGGAAAACCTCTAATGGACAGAACTGTTCTTGTTGCAAATACTTCAAACATGCCAGTAGCTGCAAGAGAGGCAAGCATCTACACTGGTGTTACAATTGCAGAATATTATAGAGACATGGGATATGATGTTGTACTTGTAGCAGACTCAACAAGTAGATGGGCAGAAGCACTTAGAGAAATGTCTGGTAGATTAGAAGAAATGCCAGCAGAAGAGGGTTATCCATCATATTTAGCATCTAGATTAGCAGAATTTTATGAAAGAGCAGGACGAGTTAGAGCATCAGGAAGTCCAGAACGTGATGGTTCTGTATCTTTGGTAGGTGCAGTATCTCCATCTGGTGGTGACTTTACTGAGCCTGTTACAACACATACAATGAGATTCATCAAAACTTTCTGGGCACTTGACGCCAAACTTGCGTATTCCAGGCACTATCCCTCAATTAACTGGATGAATAGTTATTCAGGATATCTTACAGACATTGCAAAATGGTGGTCTGAGAATATCAGTGAGGACTGGCTAAAATTGAGGGGTGAAACTTATGGAATTTTACAAAGAGAAGATACACTAAAAGAAATCGTGAGACTCTTAGGACCAGAGGCACTTCCAGACGAAGAAAAACTAATCCTAGAAGTCGCAAGAATGATCAAGATTGGAATCTTACAACAAAACTCATTTGATGATGTAGATACATACTGCAGCCCTGAAAAGCAATTCAAACTTATGAAATTACTAGTTAACTTTTACAACCAAGGACAACAAGCACTAAAAGATGGTGCAGCATTAGCAGATATTCGTGCAATGCCAGTAATTGCCTCTTTGCTTAAAGCAAGAATGGAAATAAAAGATGATGAAATGGATAAACTAGAAAAAGTACAAAACGATATGGTTGAACAATTCAAAAATGTTACAGGAGTTAAGGTTTCAAATTGAGTTCACAAGGCGGAGTACAATACAGCAAGATTGCAGAAATCAAAGGACCATTAGTAATTGTTGATGGTGTTGAAAATGCAGCATTTGATGAACTAGTTGAAATTGAAACAAATGAAGGTGAAAAGCGACTTGGTAAAGTACTAGAAGTTGGAAATGGAAAAGCAATAGTTCAGGTCTTTGAGGGCACAACTGGTCTTTCTGTTTCTGGAACAAATGCAAAGTTTGTTGGAAAAGTTATGGAAATGCCAGTTTCTGAACAAGTTCTAGGTAGAGTTTTTGATGGACTTGGTAGACCTAAAGATGGATTGCCAGATCCTGTTGCATCGTCATTTCTAGATATTAATGGTGCACCAATGAATCCAGAACAAAGAGAATATCCAAAAGATTTCATTCAAACTGGTGTATCAGTTATTGATGGAATGCTTACTCTGGTAAGGGGTCAAAAATTACCAATATTTTCTGGCTCTGGAATGTCACATAATATTTTAGCAGCACAAATTGCACGACAAGCATCTGTTGTTGGAACAAGCGACGAATTTGCAGTAGTCTTTGCAGCAATTGGTGTACAGTATAGTGAGGCAGAATATTTTAGAAGAAGTCTTGAAGAATCTGGTGCACTAAAAAGAAGCGTACTTTTCTTAAATCTTGCCGACGATCCTGCAATTGAGAGAATTATCACCCCTCGTGTAGCCTTGACAGTAGCAGAATATCTTGCATATGACCTTGGAATGCACGTACTTGTAATACTAACAGATATGACAAATTATGCCGAGGCACTGCGTGAGATTAGTGCTGCAAGAGAAGAGGTACCTGGCAGAAAAGGCTATCCAGGATATTTGTATACTGATCTTTCAACAATTTATGAAAGAGCAGGAAGACTAAGAGGAAAGAACGGAAGTGTAACACAAATGCCAATTTTATCAATGCCATCAGATGACATTACCCATCCAATTCCAGATCTTACTGGTTACATCACAGAAGGACAAATTGTTCTTGGAAGAGATTTGTTTAGACAAGGAGTTTATCCACCAGTTAACATTTTGATGAGTCTTAGTAGAATCATGAAAGACGGAATTGGTGAGGGAAGAACACGTGCAGACCATCAAGAAATTTCAAATCAAAACTATGATGCATATTCTAGAGCACAGGAAGTCAGAGCACTTGCAGGAATTGTAGGAAAGGCAGGACTTACCGATGTTGACCTAAATTATATGAATTTTGGTGATGAATTTGAGAACAAATTCCTAACACAGGAAATTGACGAGAATAGAACAATTGAAGAGACATTATCATTACAGTGGAATACTATTTCAAATCTACCTAAAAACGAGCTTACTAAGGTAAAAGACAAATTCATCGAGCAATACTACAAGGAGTAAAAATACTAAATGTCATTTGGGCAAAATGTTGTTGCAACAAAGATTGAGTTGTTCAAGTATAAACGCTCAACACAAGTTGCAACAATGGTTCAGAAAATTCTAGATGATAAGCGAAAAGTATTACTAAAAAATATTGAAGAAATGATTACCGAGGCTCAAAAGACAAGAGGAGGCATTTGGGAACCTTTGCAAGATATTTACCAATCAGTTAACGAGTCATATTTATCACTTGGAGTTTCAACTGTGGATTCTGTGGCACAAACAACTCCAGCAGTTATGGAAGTTGAATCTGGAATAAAACGAGTAGTAGATGTAACAATTCCTATACTCAGCGTTACCGAAAAAGATACTAAAACAATGCCATACGGATTCGCTGATACAAATTCATCAATTGATCGCGGTGCCAAACAAATCAAAGAACTTCTTCCAAAAATTTGTAAGGCTGCTGAATTTGAAAACTCGATTTTTAGCCTTGCAAAAGCACTTGAAAAGACCCAAAAGTTACTAAATGCACTAGAAAATATCATAATTCCCCAATATACGCAGAGGGTTAGATACATTTTGGCAACGCTTGAGGAAAGGGAAAGAGAAGAATTCGCAAGATTAAAAAAAGTAAAGGCATCAATGGAGAAGAGGCAATAATGGCAAAAGATGAAATTAAGAAACTATTAGACCAGTCTAAAAAGGTTTTAGAAAAAGAGCATGATGATTTTTCTAAAAGTATTAAAAAAGACTTTGAAGGATTCAAAAAGAAAACTTTAGATCAGATCTAAAGAAAACAACTGTTGGTTTAAATATAGTCTGAAAAAAGCAAAAAATGAAAATGAAAGTACTTCCAATTTTACTTCTTGCAACACTTGCAATATCAATTTCAGGTTTGGCAGGTGTAGCATATGCAGAAGAAGATGCTGGAGCATTAGGAATGTCTGATGGCTCGAAACTTATCGGTGCTGGTCTTGCATTTGGACTTGCAGCAATGGGTGCAGGAATTGGTTTAGGTTATGTTGGTTCTGCAGGTTTAGCAGTTATCACAGAGAACCCAGCATTGCAATCTAAGGTATTCATCTTTATCGGAATGGTAGAATCAATCGCTATTTACGGTATTGTCATGATGTTTATCATCCTAGGACAATAGTTACAACAAATTTTTCCTTGATCGCAAAATTCTAAAATTTTTCCAAATAGAGAGTATATCGCCACATAGTTTTAAATTTTTCAGAGATGATCAATGCTATAAAGATCTACAATCCCTACTAAGGCATGTTTGCGTTATCAAAAACATCTAGAGTGACTCTAGGTGTTTTGGGTGGTGCGATTTTACTATTTGCATTTATGTCACCAGGAAATGTCTTTGGTGCAGAAGAGGCCACCGGTGGAACCGATCTGACAAAACCCATTTTATCATTAGCTGCAGCAATAGCAATAGCTGGTGGATTAATTGGAACTGGTAATGCACAGCAAGGTATAGGTGCTGCTGGTATGGGCATTATAGCAGAAAAGCCAGAAAAATTTGGTCAGGTATTATTTTTCTTCGTAATTCCAGAAACACTTTGGATCATTGGTTTCGTATTAGGAATAATTCTGCTCCTTGGTATCTTGTAGGGAGATAATCCATGAGTATTGAATCTTTCATCAGAGAGATTGAAGATAGAAAAAAATCTGAGATAAAATCCTTGGAAAGTGAATTTAATTCAAAAACGGCTGAGATAGAGACAGAAAAAATTGCTACACTTCAAGAGCTTTCTGAGAATTATGAAAAGGAATCGAAAATAAGATCAGATAGAGAAGCTGCAAGAATTATTGAAGGTGGAAAACTTGAAGCCAAGAAAATTCTATTTGATGCCATTAACAAAAATCTAGATTCAACATTTAACATAATAAAAGAAGATCTTGTAAAATACACAACAAATTCAGAATACAAATCTGTAGTAGAACAAATGATTAAAACATGTCAAAAAGAACTAGGCAAAAAAATCACAGTCCACTGTAAAGAAGAGGACAAATCACTTTTTAATATCTCAGATGTCACTGTAGGCTCATCTATACAAACCATAGGAGGAGTAATTGCAGAAAATGATGATGGAACAAAAGAACTAGATCTAACATTTGAAGAATTATTACGAACTAACGAAGATGAGATCAAATCTTCAATATTGGAGAAGATTTTGTAATGGGTACATCACAATATTCATCTTCATTTGGTAGATTACAATCAATTTCCATAAGTTTCCTTTCTGAAGAATTTGTGATGAATCTTCTAAAAGCAAGTGATGTGAATGACATGATAAAGCAATTAGAATCTACATGGTATGGTACACCGATAAAAAACTCTGCATCAGTTTACCAAGGAGCGGAACTATTAGAGGTAGCATTAAATCGTCATCTTGTTGAAACAAACAAAATAATTTTGGAGGCAGTTCCATTCAGTGGAAAAAATGCAGTAGTAACTTTTCTTTCAAAATGGGATCTTTACAATATTGAATTGATTCTATCTTCAAAAATGATGGGAAGACCAATCACAGAGACAGAATCATTGCTTGTCTCTAGCCGTAATGTTCCTGCTGGAATTGCTGCAGGTGTAATATCACATGATGAAATCAAAATAATTCTAGCTGAAACCAATGTTGAAGGTGTAGTAAACAAACTCACAAAATATGATTATGGCGTAATCATGATGAAGTATCTGGATGAATTTCAGAAGACAGGTGATCTTGGTCCAATGATGTCTGCCGTACACGAATCTTATTATCAAAAATTACTCGAGTCACTAAAATTCTTTCAAGGTGATGAAGGCACGCTTAGGGAATTAATTCGAGCAGAAATTGATAAGAAAAACATACTAAATCTGCTTAAAGCAAAAGAATCTAACGTAGAAAAAGAAATCTTATCCAACCACCTTGTTAACGGTGGAAGAATTTCAACAAAAGAATTACTTGATATCTATGAGGTAAAGGATGTTGTAGAAATTATTGGAAGAACAGAATCATACTTTAAGCTAAGCG
>ENA-UPTF01002721-UPTF01002721.1-marine-metagenome-genome-assembly--contig:-NODE-2721-length-10035-cov-2.178148_pt1 | contig 10035 bp, 11 predicted proteins | sample MGYA00238166_ERZ767019 | MGnify/ENA primary metagenome ERZ767019 (study PRJEB28930, sample SAMN06266391) | marine metagenome | isolation source: Sea water from 250 m depth | place: Atlantic Ocean... | reverse complement strand
TCCACTCATCAATACAATTAGCGCAGGGACAATTTTCTCGTAAGATTTTTACCGGGTATTCTGACTCGTGACCATCACTCCAAGAAATTGTTATTGCATAATTTCCAACTCTATTCAAATTTTTAGGTCTAATACTTTCTGGAATAGGTGGCTTGGTTACTTGGTCTCGTGGAACATTTAATATTCCAATACTTGTATTAAAGATTCCAGGTTCTCCTACACAAGAAGCACAAGGACAACTTTCTCGTAAGAATTGATATTTGTAATTAGTTTTTTTATTATCATTCCAATGTATTTTTAAAACGTCATCTAAAAGTTCAATAGATAAAGGATGAATACTCATTATTTATTCACTGATTCCCTAACTTTTACTGCTACTCCACTTTTAAATTTAGACATCATTAATGGTGATAATAAAGATTTACCAACAGCAATTATTTTTCCCTCTTCATCTGTTATTACTGCCTCCGATCCAGGTTTTATGTTATTTCCACATTTTTTTACATGTTTAGCAAATACTGATTTGCCATTACCTATGAAATTCTTTACTTCATTATCGATAATTATACAAGATGATTTGAATTTCTTTTTTTTCATTAAAATATTAGCTCCAAATATTGTTAATGCAACGCTTCCGTCAGTTCTAAATGTAGAAATAAGATTATTTTGATAATGAATTGATTTTAATCTTCCAGTTTTTCTTGAAATAACTAACTCTAATTCATTTATCGGTAACGATGAAGAAATCCCTTTCCCAAAAAGATAATCAAAAGTCATTATAATTTTTCGCTTTAAATTCATTTTTACATGTAAATTATTCCGAAGGTTATATTAGGTATATCGTTTATTTTATAATACGGTTTGATATCAAAATGTGATTTGTGTAGAACTCTTATTAATGATAATATGACTTCTATAGAAATTGATGGTGCATTTTTTAATGCATGTCATAAATGTGTTAAATTAGGTAATCCCATAAATTCGCAGAATCCAATACCTAACAATATTCAAAAATCTAATAAAACCAAAATAATTAACAAGAATTCAAATTTCGATCTTAATGAATCTGATTTTGAAATTGCGGAAGATTTCTTTACATTAATGCGAAAAGCAAGAGAACAAAGAAATTTATCACAAGAAGAATTAGGTTTAAAAATTAATGAAAAATCATCAGTTATCCGTACTTTGGAAAGTGGAAAATTAAAACCTACTGATACGTTAGCTAAAAAAATTGAACGCTTCCTAAAAATTAAAATTCTAATAACACCTGAAAAATAATTAATATAATTGTGGTTATTATTTTGATTTCTAATTCAGTTGTTTTGGTAACTAAAAATGATAAATCATCTATTCAGGAATCTACTTCATTAGTTGAAGCAGCTGAATTGAATACTGTATCAGTAATTACTAGAAAAAAAATAGGTGAAGGTAAATATGGAGTCAGTGAAAATGCTGCTTTCGAAATAGCTGAAGTAGTTGAGCAAGAAGAATGTGAATTCGTTGTTATTAATTCACACCTAAAAACAACTCAATTGTATAATCTTGCTAAAGTAGTTAAAGTAAAAGTATTTGATAGGGAAGAATTAATTCTGGAAATCTTCTCTAGAAGAGCTTCCACCGCAGAAGCAAAACTTCAAGTTGAATTAGCTCGTCTAAGATATGAATTACCACGATCAAGAGAAAAAGTTAGACTTGCTAAAGGAAGTGAACAGCCAGGATTTTTTGGTTTAGGTAAATATGAATTGGACGTTTATGATCGAGATATGAAAAGACATGTTTCTATTATAAAAAATAAACTTAAAGTAACAGCAACAAGACGCAAATTGCATCATAATAATCGACTTAAACTTAATATTCCTATAATATCATTATCAGGATATACTTGTGCAGGAAAAACAGCTCTCTTTAATTATCTTACTAATGAATCAAAAGAAGTTTCAACTGGAGTATTTACAACTTTGACAACTTATTCAAGATCAGTAGATCTTCTAAAGTTAAAGGTAATATTATCAGATACTGTGGGATTTATCTCTAATCTCCCTACATATATGATTGAATCATTTAAATCCACATTAGAGGAGTTAACTTATGCTAATGTGGTGATTTTACTTATAGATGTAAGTGATCCCATAGATGAATTTGTAGAAAAATATTGGAGTTGTATGAATATTCTTTTAGAATTACAAGTATCACCAGAAAGAATTTTACCTGTATTAAATAAAGTTGATTTAACTTCTCAAGAAGATATTAACTTAAAACTTGAAGCTATAAACCTTGATCTAAAAAACCATTCTTTTATATCAGCAAAAACTGGTTACGGAATTAAAAATCTTAAAATAAACCTTAAAAAAATGCTAAGTGAATCAAAACTTGATTACTCTAAAAGCAAAATTATTATTAATTAAAAATAACGATTAGATTAAAAACTATAATTCTTAATAGAAATTAAGAATTTGACTGTAAATGTTCTTAGGTTAAGTCACAGATTAGTTAGAGATGATAGAGTAACTACACATGTTGCTTTAGTTGCTCGAGCTTTTGGAGCCGATAAAATATATGTTGTCGGAGGAGAAAATCATCTTAAGGAATCAATAGATCGTGTATCAGATAGATGGGGGAAAGGATTTGAAGTTGAATTAATTGATAACTGGAAAACATTAGTTAATAATTTTAAAAAACAGGGTCTTATAATTCACTTAACTATGTATGGTGAAGAGGTAGATATAATTATAGATAAAATTAAAACTCAAGTGAAAGACATTTTGATAGTAATTGGAAGTGAAAAAGTTCCAAGAGAAATCTTCGATATTAGTGATTATAATGTATCTATTGGACATCAACCACATTCAGAAATAGCTGCTCTTGCGATATTTCTAGATCGATTATTTGAAGGAAAAAGTCTTAAAAAACTATTTAACGATTCACAAATAAACATTAAACCATCAGCCAAAAGTAAAGATATTAGTGTGATAAAAGATTGAGAATAGAATTTGAAGATTCATTTGTAAAAGTAGCTGCTATAATTGGTGGCGATGATTACATTAAAATTTCTAGAGCAATTCTTAACAACAACGATTCTACTGAAGAAGAAATAGCTAGTGCTACTGGTCTTAAAATTAATACTGTTAGAAAGACTCTTTATGATTTATTTGGCCGTTCGTTAATAACAGGAGTTAGAGTTAGAGATTTGAAAAAAGGGTGGTTTGTGTATAGATGGCGAGCACAACAAGAACAAGTTGATGGTTTAATAGCTTCTTTGAAGAGGAAATCTATTGTTCGCCTTAAGTCAAAACTCAAATATGAAGAATCTTATCAATTTTATTCATGTAATTCTTCAGGATGTATTAAAGAAACTTTTGAAAAGTCACTAGAATATCTATTTTTATGCCCACAATGTGGAAATCCACTTAAAGTATTTGATAATACATCAATTAAAGATTCAATTAAGTGGAAAATATCTCAAATTGACTCTGAACTTAAAAAATAACCATGTTTTTTCACTTACAATAAGTGATACTTATTAACGATTACCTGTTTCATTTTCTTGAATAAAGTTTAGCGGGGTGGGGAAGCCAGGTTATCCCGGCGGGCTCATATCGTTAGTGAGAAACCCGCAGATCGGTCGTTCAAAAGGATCTAAATAGAGCCGGAATATCGACCCCCCGCTACTTCTTCTCAAATAATTTTAATTTCTTAAAGAGACTTTTTACAGATTTAACAAGTTCAATATCCAATATTTCATTTGAATCGAACCATTTTGCATCAATTAATTCTGAATTAATTTTAATACATTCGTCATTAGATTTTGCTTCAAAATCAATTATAATATAATGAAATTTGTTATTTCCATTTTCATCTTTTATTATATTATCTATAACTGTAATAATTTTCCCTATTTTTATTTCAATTCCAACTTCTTCCTTTACTTCTCTGATTATAGCTTCTTCCATCTTTTCTCCTATTTTCACTAACCCTCCAGGAATACTCCATTTTTCTTTTCCAGGTTCGTATTTTCTTTGAATTAATAAAATTTTGTTCTTATTTTTTATAAGCGCACCAACAGCAACAAGTGGATTTTTAGGATAACTTCTATTTTCATTATTTAATTTATTTTTATTAATTCTTGAATATTCTTGTAAATTAGGATCAATTGATCCGCCTTCTTTAATAATTTCTTTTGTTAACATTTTTTGCGCTTTATTTACTACCGATTGAGATTCTAATTTATTAGAAGATGTATATGTTATATGGATTGAAAGTATTGGAATTCCATTTTTAACTCCTTTAGGATGGGATTTAATGTAAATTGATGGATATTCTGAAATAATTTTATCCAAAGTTTTTGAGATAGTTGATTCATTAACTCCTTTACTCCAAATTTCTGTTTCCTTCCTACTGTAATCCTTTAAACTATCTTGAATTTTTGACCTTAAATGATCTTCAAATATACCTTTTACTTCTGATGGTACACCTGGTAAACAAATTATTTTCGATTTTTTTTCTTGTATTAAAATTCCAGGAGCTGATCCATGAAAATTAATTAAAGGAACACTTTTTTTTGGAAGGGTTACCATTTTTAATCTAGATGGTGTTATTTCGTAGTTTCCTGTTTTTCTTTTTTTAAATAACTCAAAATATCTTTCTTCCAGTCTTTTAAGCGCTATATCATTTACTACAAGTTTACAATCTAACGTCTTTGAAATACCTTCTAATGTCTTATCATCATGAGTTGGACCTAAGCCTCCAGTAGTTATTATCCAATCTGCACCGTCTTCTAATGATTTATTAATTGTAGTAACAATATCATCCAAATCATCACGAATAACCACACATTTTCTTACTACTCCACCCATTTCTGTTATTTGTGATCCAAGCCAACTAGAATTAGTATTTACAATTTTTCCTGATAACAATTCATTTCCAATTGAAATTATTTCAAATACATCTAATCGTTTCAGTTTGAGTCATTATTTAATAAAACTATTATTATGAATAAGTCTTTAATGTTTATTTTATTGAAATTACATATAACAATTTTTATACCTTACTTGAATTAAATTACTTTGTAATATTTGAAAATCTCACTTAAAACAGGAATGATAAAAGAATCTAAGGTTGATGTTATTGTTCTTCCATTATTTAAAAACCAAAACTCTTTTACTGGATATGTAAAAGAAATTGATGAATTTCTTAATAAAAAGATATCAACTTTAATTAAAAATGGAGATTTTAAAGGTGATAAAAACGAAATACTCCTTTATCCAGATCAATCTCTTACCTCAAAACGATTAATTTTGTTAGGATTAGGACTAAAAAAAGATTGTAATTTAGAAACTATTAGAAATGCTTCTGCAAGTATTGCTTTATACATTAGAGATAAAAATTTTAAATCTTATAGCACATCAATTTTTGGCGAAGAACTAGATTCTAATTTATCTGATTTTGTTCAAGCACAACTAGAAGGAACTAAATTAAGTCTTTACACGTTTAATCAATTTAAATCCGATAAAAAATCTTTACCTAAACCAATTAATTCTCTTAATATTTATGTTAAAGATAGCAAAAAACATAAAGAAATAAGTTCAGTAATAAAAGAAACTGAATATATAGCTGAAGGAATTTCACTTGCAAGAGATATAGCTAATACTCCTGGAAACAACATGACTCCTAGCATTGTTGCTAATATTGCTCAAAATATTTCTAGTGAAAATTCGCTTAAATGCGAAATTTTTGATGAAAAGAAAATGAAGGAATTAGGTATGGGTGGATTATTATCAGTTTCACAAGGAAGTAATGAGCCAGCAAAACTTATTGTTATTAGACATGATGGAGGTAATGATGATCCTATAGTTATTATTGGAAAGGGTGTAACATTTGATAGTGGAGGAATTTCTATTAAGCCTTCTCCAAAGATGGATGAAATGAAATTTGATAAATCAGGAGCTGCTACTGTTATTGGTGCGATTAAATCAATATCACTTCTTAAATTACCAATTAATGTAATAGCAATAGTTCCATTAACTGAAAATCTTCTTAGTGGCTCATCATATAAACCAGGTGATGTTATAACACATTACGGTGGAAAAACATCAGAGATAATGAATACTGATGCAGAAGGACGTTTAATTCTTGCTGACGCATTATCTTATTCTTTAACTTATAAGCCGAAGGCAATAATTGATTTCGCTACTTTAACTGGAGCATGTATAGTAGCTTTAGGCACTCATGCTTCTGGACTCTTTTCAAATAATAAAAAATTGGCTCGAGATTTATTTAATTCCGGTCAAATTACTGGTGAACCCGTTTGGGAGCTTCCTTTATGGCAACCTTATTATGATCAAATCAAAAGTGATGTCGCAGATATTAAAAATACTGGTAGTGGAGGTGGAGGTGGAGCTATAACTGCAGCAGCATTTTTAGCTAATTTTGTTAATAAACAGACCCCTTGGGCTCATTTAGATATAGCTGGTACAGCATGGATACAAAATAATCCAGGAGATAAAAAATATTTCAGTAAAGGTTCTACTGGTGTGGGTGTTAGATTAATAATTCGTTATTTACAACAGCAATGTAAATTAAAATAAATATATCATTTTAATTCTTTTATAGCACTTTCAAATATATTTGCAAAATCATCTTCTTTAATCCCTAATAAAATTACATTATTTTTCCTAAAGAAATTAATTATATTTGTATTAATTTCATTGATTTTCATTCCTTGAAGAAGATCTTCAAGTTCATTTAACTTTTCCTCTGGATGTAAAAAAAAATCCCCACTAAATTTAATTTTATTTAAAATATCTTCTTTAATTTCACACTTTATTCTTATTAGTTTTCCCCCTTTAATTTTATTCTCAGCATTACAAATCATTATTCTCACCTAGAAAAAGTCCATTTATCATTATTGTACTTATTTTTAGATAATTCTTTCATTAAGATAACCTCTTCATTTGTTAATTGCCCATCTATAAAATTAACTTTTAACGCATCATTAAAACCATCTTTCATAACTGAAGCTACTTCTTTTAAGCTGACATTATTATTAATTTCATTATTTACTGAAGTAACTCTCTCTTGAACACTAGAAATTATTTTATCTTTAATCTTTTCATCACTTACTTTGAGAACATCAAACATCTTTTCTACATTGACATTTACTAAAATTGTTCCATGTTGAAGGATAACATGATTTCGTCTAGTTTGAGCGTTTCCAGAAATTTTTTTATTATTTACAATAATATCATTTATTGGAATAAATTTACAATCTAATCCTATTCTCTTTAAACCATTAATTACTCCTTGACATAAAACGTCATATGATTCTAGAATTGATGTGGGAACAATAGGATCATTTTCCTTTAATATTATACTATAAGTAACTTCTCCAAATTCATCATGATAAACAGTTCCACCTCCGGTAATTCTTCTAATAACTTCTATACTTGATTTATTCACATAATCTAAATTTATTTCATCTTCTACATTTTGGAAAATACCTATTGAAACAGCAGATGGCTTCCATGAATATAATCGAAGAGTATTGGGAACTATATTCTTAGAACGGGCTATCATTATAGCTTCATCAATAGCCATATTTACATTTGGATTATTTGATGTAAAAGGTATTAATCTCCATTCTTTATTCAAAGATATTTCACATTATAATTAATTTAATTATTTTTGTAGAATATTATCATTCTTCTTTTTTTAATTTTAGATTTAATATTCCATTTAAATAACTCTTATTAATTATACTTACTTCTTTCTTCAATTTTATATCTTCTGAAAAATTTTCGTTACTTATTTTTACAGTTTTATTGATTATATCAATTAAAATTTCTTTTTCTGGCCCTGGAACTTCTGCAACAATAGTTATCTCATTATCATTTTCAAATATATCATATTGCCACTTTTTTCTATTTGATAAAGAAGGAAATTGTTTATCGTCATTAATAATTTTCTTAAATTCACGAACCCAATACACAAACAATGCTATTGAAGCTCCTCCCAGTATAAGTCCTAGAAACCCTCTTTCTAATCTTAATATTATTATTAGTATTATTCCTCCAATTACTAATGATACTAATATTACTAGAAAATTAATAAGCCCTGGTATTTTTTTCATTAGGAATTATTCCTTAATGAAATTGAATATTTAACTATATTTAAAATGAAAGGTATTTCAGTTAATTGATAATTTAACCTTTTTTAGTATATTGTCGATACAATTTGACTTGGTTCTTTACTCGTTATATTGAATATTATATTATTGTTTTGTCAACTACTACAAATATAGAATTTAATGGGAATCAGTTAGATATTGACAATGAATCTATGAAGAATTCACTTCATCAAGTAAATTCTATTATAAAAAATAACATATCTGACTTTGATATTACTATTAATGTTCTAAAAAAGAAAAACCAAAAATTATTTAATCAAATACTTTTATCAATCCAAAGCGGAAATACTAAAAAATCGTCGTTACCTACTATTAAAATTCTTCAAGTAGCAAAAACAATGAAACTTATGATTCAACTTAAATTAATTTTGGAACAATTAGAACTAAAATTTAGTACAGTAAAAAAAACTAATGACATAATTCAAATAGTTTCTTTAGCAATTGAAACTATAAAACAACTTCAAATCAATTATAATAAAATAAATCAACAATATAAAAAAAATCTTTTTAAATTATCTGTTGACCTAAATGATTTATTATTAAGTAATTTAAATTGTAAAAATTTGAAGTCTATTTCTAAATCTATTACTAAAGAAACTAAAGATATTCTTCATGAAACATCTTTGGTAGCTGATAATATAATGAAACATAATTTACCTAGACTCCCTTCAGAGTTTAATACTATTAATAATGAATAATTTTTCAAATATTTTAGAGATATTTTTAACTAGTTAATTTAATATTTTTAATCTGTGTCTCAAAACCAATATGATGTAATTGTTATCGGAGGTGGTCCTGGAGGATATGTTAGTGCTATCAGAGCATCTCAATTAGGTGGAAAAACTATACTGATTGAAAGATCTGAGCTTGGAGGCGTATGCACTAATGTTGGTTGTATACCTACTAAAACACTTCTAAGAGGAGTAGAATTACTTTCAGAAATAAAAGAAAGTAATGATTTTGGAGTTAATTTTTCAAATTTATCTCATAATTATCCTAATTTACTGCAGAAAAAAAATGAAGTTATTAATAGACTAAGAGCAGGAATAAATTTCTTATTGAAATCTAATAATGTTGAAATTATTAAAGCAACAGGAATATTATCATCTAAAAATCAAGTTGAACTACATAAAGAATCAGGTGAATTACCTATTATAGTGTCGGCTAAATCAATAGTACTTGCTACTGGTTCTAGATATAATATACCTAATATACCTGGAATAGAACTTGAAGAAGTTTTAACTAGTGATAAACTCCTTTCATTAGAGCAAATTCCAAAAAGCATATTGATAATTGGAGGAGGTCCTGAAGGAGCTGAATTCGCTTCAATTTTGAGTAATCTTGGATGTGAAGTTATAATTATCGAATTACTTGAAAATCTTCTTCCTTCAGAAGATAAAGATCTTGGTTCTCGATTATATCGGATTTTCGAAAAACAAAAAATTAAGATTTTTACTTCCAGTAAAGTAAAAAAAATAATAAAAAACAATGAAAATTTAGATGTAGTTGTTGATACTCAAGATAAAGAAATTACATTTAATGTAGAAAAAGTTCTATTAGCTTCTGGAAGAAGACCTAATATTGAAAATATTGGATTAGATAAATTAGGAGTTAATTTTTCTAGTCAAGGAATAATTGTTAACGACTTTATGGAAACTAATATTAAAAATATTTTTGCTATTGGAGATGTAGTTGGTGGTGGTTTAGCTCATATAGCGTTTGAAGGTGGATTTACAGCTGCAGAAAATGCTATGGGCTTAAACTCTAAAATATCTCTTTCTAATATTCCACGATGCATTTATACAATTCCTGAAATTGCAGCTGTCGGTTTAACTGAAAATGAAGCAATAGGT
>ENA-UPTF01002720-UPTF01002720.1-marine-metagenome-genome-assembly--contig:-NODE-2720-length-10038-cov-3.619115_pt1 | contig 10038 bp, 9 predicted proteins | sample MGYA00238166_ERZ767019 | MGnify/ENA primary metagenome ERZ767019 (study PRJEB28930, sample SAMN06266391) | marine metagenome | isolation source: Sea water from 250 m depth | place: Atlantic Ocean | study... | reverse complement strand
GGTCCACTAGATCAGGAGTTATCGAATTCGGATTTAGATTTTGCTAATGTTTTACAGGAAGCTGAAGAAATTCTTGCCACAGAAGATATTAAAAGACTATTTTTTTAAGAACCCGTTTCTATTTACGGTAAAAATTATATGGATCAAGAGCCTGAGCCAATTTTAAAACAAAGAACACGACTTATAATTGCATTTATAATTCTTTGTGCAGCATCGGTCCTGATATTATTCACAGGTCCTGGGTTTAATTTCATATGGCAGGTCATCCTCTCCGGTATTCTCTTCTTCTTCCTCTTTTGGTTGATAACCTAATAGACTAACGAATTAAGAGCCAGACCACTCCTAATAGTGCCAACGTAGCCAGGCCTATAGAAAGGCTGGAAAAGGTTTTTGCGGTAGGTAGTTCGTGATCCAGTTTTTCTTCAACAGGTGCTAATGAGGTCTGAATGGTTTTTTTGAATTCTTCTTTAACTTCATTGAGTATTTCCATTTTTATAAACCGGGTATTTTCTGCCACCAGTTTATCAAGGTCAGCGAGAATTGTTTCTGAAATTTCCGGCGTGGCTTTTTTCAGCTCTTCTCGAACCGCTTCCAAACTGTCTTCGTTCAATCGTCGCATTTTCCGATCGATTTCTTCCATCTTAGTGTGAATCGCTTTCTCGACCTTGGGCGCAATGTTTTCCTGAATCAGTTCCATAGAATCTCGCGCATTTGCCAAGGATTCATGTAGATGTTCCTGAATTTCTTCTTCAAGAGCTTCTTTTCGAGATTCTACATGCTCTATCAAAATATCCAGACGTTGTTGAGTCTCTGATATTTTTCGGAAATCCTCTTGATTATTAGAATCAGTCATAACTTTCCCTATATTTTTGTCAATTTAACATTAGATGGAGTTTAAAAAAATGAATCGAGATAATTATGAACTCAATATCCGATAGATTCAAATAGTAATAGCGGGACCCCGGCCTTGACTTCTGTATAGCATTGAATTACCTTTGTAGCATTGATAAATAAGAGGTTATTTGTGGAATATTATATCAAGGAATTCACGGATTATTTGGTGGCAGAGAAAAATGCCTCGCCCCACACAATTGAAAGTTATCTCAATGACATTTCGCAGTTTAAGGAATTTCTAAAAAAGTCAGAACATGCAGGAAAATTCTTTGACTTCAAAATAGAATCTATAGACCGGTTAGCCGTCCGTTCCTATTTGTCATTTTTATATGATAAAAAGTTTTCTGCCTCTACTATGCGCAGAAAGCTTTCCACTCTGAGTTCATTTTTCCGTTTTCTGTGTCGCGAAGGTCATTTAAAAAATAATGTTGTTAAAACCGTTCTTGCACCTAAAACGGAAAATAAATTGCCGTCCTTTCTTTCTATTGATGAAATGTTTCGTTTAATAGATTTGCCTAAAGGAGATGGTTTTCTAGCCCTTCGTGACCGAGCCATGCTGGAGTTATTTTACAGCACCGGGGTAAGAGTCAGCGAGTTGGTATCAATAAAAACTGAGGACCTGAGCCGTGCAACACAAATTGTTAAAGTGCTTGGAAAAGGGGGGAAGGAAAGGCTTCTTCCTTTTGGACACAAATGTAGTGAAGCACTGGCAAAATATATAAAAGCCAGAACAGAAAAATTAAGCTCCACCAAAATAAATACTGAATTTTTATTTTTAAATTACCGAGGCAAAAATATTTCCACCCGAGGAGTTAGGAAAATCATTGGAAAGTACGTCACAACAGGAAATTTCCCTGAGAAAGTTTCTCCTCATTCAATCCGCCATTCCTTTGCCACCCATTTACTAGAAGGCGGAGCAGACCTTCGGTCTATTCAGGAATTGCTAGGTCACGCAAGCCTTTCCACCACACAAAAATACACGCACCTAACGATTGACAAACTAGTAGAAACGTATGATCGGGCACATCCACGCGCAAAAGAATAATCTCCTTCGAATAAAATCTTTATTTTTCCTGAGTTACAAGTACAATACCCAATATGATGCATGCAACAACAATATTAGCTGTCCGCCATAAGGGCAAAATCGTTATCGGCGGGGATGGTCAGGTAAGCCTTGGCAATACAGTAATGAAACATACTGCCAGTAAAGTAAGGCGAATATTTAACAATAAAGTCGTTGGAGGATTTGCTGGTTCGACCGCGGATGCATTTTCCCTGTTTGAGCGCTTCGAAGAAAAATTAGAAAAGTTTCAAGGGAACCTCTACAGATCTGCAGTCGAGATGGCCAAAGACTGGAGAACCGATAAAATGTTGCGCCGACTTGAAGCAATGCTCATCGTGGCCGACAAAGACCACTTCCTTTTATTATCGGGGACAGGAGATGTAATCGAACCTGACGATGGGATACTAGCTATAGGCTCAGGAGGAATGTTTGCCCTTTCTGCCGCCAAAGCTTTGGTCGCCCACAGCAATCTCTCTGCTCGTGAAATTGTTGAAGAAGCAATGAAAATTACAGAAACCATTTGTATTTATACCAATTCAAACCTCACGATTGAGGAACTGTAGTCCATGAACGAAATGTCAACGCCTCAGCTTCAAAAAAATTCCAAAGACCCGCATGGAGAGTTCACGGGTTCTTTAACTCCGAAGCAAATTGTAGCGGAATTAGATAAATTTATAGTAGGGCAAAACAATGCTAAACGCGCTGTTGCAATTGCTTTGAGGAACCGTTGGCGAAGACAACAACTTCCGGAATCATTGCGAGATGAAGTCGGCCCAAAAAACATTCTCATGATCGGTCCTACAGGTGTTGGAAAAACTGAAATAGCCCGGCGGCTCGCCAAACTAGCAAAATCACCCTTCATCAAGGTGGAAGCTTCCAAATATACCGAAGTGGGGTATGTAGGCCGAGATGTCGAATCTATGGTTCGCGATCTTGTCGAGCTTAGCAAAACTATGGTTAAAGAAGAAATGCAAGTAGAGGTCAGGGAGAAAGCCCGTGAACAGGCCGTCGAACGGTTGCTTGATTTGCTATTACCTCCTCCTCCCGGACATTCCGGAAAAACTGGATTCAATTCTGATCCTAACGGTAAATTGCATTACGATCAAACTCGAGAAAAGTTCAAACAAATGCTTAAAGACGGAGGTCTTGATGACCGAGAGGTTGAGGTTGATGTGGCCGAAAAGCGCCCTGCAATGATAGATGTTGTATCCGGTGCGGGGATGGAAGAAATGGGAAACAATTTAAAAGATATGCTCGGCTCTCTAATGCCAAACAAAACAAAAAAACGCAAGCTCAAGGTGCCGGAGGCTTTTAAGACACTTTGCCAGGAAGAAGCAGAAAAATTATTAGATGAAGATTCAGTGATACAAGAAGGCTTAAAGCGTGTCGAGCAAAATGGGATTATTTTTATTGACGAAATAGATAAAATTACCAGCCGTTCGAGTCAAGGTGGAAGCGGACCGGATGTATCTCGTGAAGGAGTTCAGCGAGATCTATTACCTATTGTAGAAGGCTCTTCAATAAATACCAAGTACGGAATTGTCAAAACAGACCATATTCTTTTTGTTTCTGCCGGAGCGTTCCATTCATCCAAACCTTCTGACTTGATTCCAGAGTTTCAAGGACGTTTCCCGATTCGTGTCGAACTCGACTCCCTTACGAAAGAAGATTTTGTCCAAATTTTGACTGAGCCAAAAAATGCTCTAGTTAAGCAATACATAGCTCTCTTAAAAGCTGAAGGTGTAAATTTGACTTTCCAAGAAGATGCGATCGATCAGATTGCAGAAATGTCGGCCCAAGTCAATCTTCGAACCGAAAATATTGGAGCACGCCGCCTACAAACTATTATGGAAAAATTCCTGGAAGATATTTCGTTCGATGCTCCAGATCTTGAAAATAAAAATATTACAATTGATGCCTCTTATATTCGTGAAAAATTAAAAGACATAATTCAAGACGAAGATCTGAGCCGATACATCCTTTAATTTTTACCGTGAAAAAACTTATTCAAAAAGCCGAAATTTTGTTGGAAGCGCTACCTTTCATCAAAAACTTCTATGGTAAAACTTTCGTTATTAAATACGGAGGAAATGCCATGGTTTCAGAAAAACTTAAGGATAACTTTGCCTTAGATATTGTGATGATGAAATATATCGGTATCAATCCGGTGATCATTCATGGTGGAGGGCCTCAAATTGACAAAACCCTCAAAGCACTCGGTATAAAGTCGCAATTCTTCGAAGGCCAACGAGTCACCAACAAGGAAACCATTGATGTGGTGGAAATGGTTCTTGGCGGAAAGATAAATAAAGAAATTGTCTCTCTTATCAATCGTCATGGTGGTAATGCAGTAGGAATTACGGGAAAAGACGGCGATCTGATAATGGCGAAGCGTCATAAAAAAGGTAAAAAACAGTCAGCTGAAACAAACCGCCCCGAAATCATTGATCTCGGACTGGTAGGCGAAATCACCAAGGTGAATCCACGAATCCTTGAAACTCTTGATAAAAATGAATTCGTCCCGGTCATCGCCCCAATTGGTAAAGGCGAAGATGGAACGACTTTAAATATCAACGCTGATTTTGTCGCTTCCAAAATTGCCTCTGCATTGAAAGCTGAAAAGCTTATTCTTATGACGGACACCGAAGGGGTAAAAAATAAAACCGGCAAACTTCAATCGGGACTTACCAAAAAAGAAGTTACAGCAATGATTAAAGAAAAAGTCATCAAAGACGGAATGTTACCAAAAGTAAAATGTTGTCTGGATGCATTAAAAGCTGGAGTGCATAAAACTCATATCGTCGATGGGCGAGTTCAACATGCTTTATTACTAGAAATTTTTACCGAAGATGGCATTGGAACACAGATTGTGGAGAAAAAACTAGATCTTACCGCTTCCTCCACTCCTAGCTAAACTTAATATACGTCGATAAAATGGAAACGAGAACCAATCTAGGTTTTGTTAATATTGACATTAAAATTCTCGATTGCTACTTTAGATAAAAGTATTAACTTAGTCTTAAATTAACCATTATGAATTCACTCAATCTTGATGAACGAAGTAAATCGGTTCTACTTGCAATCATCGATAAATACATTGAAACTGCAGAACCTGTTGGTTCCAGAACTATCGCAAAAAATCACCCCCAACATTTAAGTTCGGCTACCATCAGAAATGCGATGTCTGATTTGGAAGACAATGGATTCTTAAGCCAACCGCATACCTCTGCAGGTCGAATTCCAACGGATAAAGGTTATCGTTTTTATGTAGACCATCTGCTGCGTCCCCAAAACTTTCTAATGCAAGCAGAAAGTTTATCAGGAGACCAGAGCCTTGAATATCCCTCTGGAAAGCAAAATTTACAAAGTGTTCTGGAAAGTGCCTGTGACAACCTTTCTAAAGTATCTCAGCAAACAGGGCTGGTTATGCTGCCAGGGTTTTCCACCACTTGTTTCAAGCATATTGAATTTACAAAAGTTGCACCGCAAGCGGCTCTGGCGGTATTTTTTTCAGAACAGGGAATATTGCAAAACAAAATACTTCCTATAGATTCAAGCTTGACTCAGGACCAACTCACTTCTATTTCCAATTATCTGAATGATGAATTCAGCGGCAAACCTATTAAATGGATCCGCAAGGAGTTATTGAGTAGGGTGCGTCTCGAAAAAGAGCATTACAATCAGTTGGCGCAAAAGGCTCATGACCTTTCTTCGGCACTGTTTGAAGACACCAATAACGAGCTGTTGGTTCAGGGCGCTTTGAACCTTCTCGACCAACCTGAATTTAATGAGGACATAGGAAAAATTAAAAAATTATTAAAAACCCTTGAAGAAAAAACTAAATTGATTAATTTACTCGACTTATGTTTGGATCATGAGGGCATGACCATTCTAATTGGTGAAGAAAATCTACAAGAAGAAATGGGTAACTGCAGCCTGATTGCCCAGAACTACCAATTAGGCAACGAAAAGGTAGGAACATTAGCGGTATTTGGATCAAAAAGAATGGACTATAAGAAAATCATATCAATCGTCAATCATACCGCACAAAAGGTATCGAAATTAATATCTGAAAATCAGGGAGTATAAAAAAGTTTTATGGCAACAAAGACCGACGACAACCAAAATGATGCAGAACCTGAAGAAATTGTAGACGCAGATCAAGAAAACGAAGAAGCTTCAATCGAAGAAGAGAATATTGAGGAAGCAAAAGAACTGAGTCCTTTGGAGCAGCTTGAGGAACAAATTCGCTTGAAAGACGACGAATTATTAAAACAGAAAGACACCTTTCTCCGAGAAAAAGCCGAACTTGATAATTTCAAAAAACGACTTGTGAAAGAAAAAGAAGATTTTGTGCAGTTCGCTAACGAACGTTTACTCAAAGAACTGATCCAAATAGAAGACAATATGGAAAGAGCGATGACGGCATCCAATGCTACTCTCGAAAGTCTTCAAGAGGGGGTGGAAATGATACAAAAACAGTTCGCTACCTTCTTGAAAAACCAAAAAGTCAAACCTATAGAAGCTCTGGGTAAACCTTTCGATCCCAACCTTCATGAAGTTTTAAACCAACAGGAATCTGAGGAACATGAGGAAAATACGGTGATCCAGGAGTACTCCAAAGGCTATACCTTAAATGGAAGAATACTGCGATCCGCCAAAGTGGTTATTGCAAAAAAACCTGCCGAGAAAAAAGAAACTGAAGATTCCTAAGTGTTTATTCATATGGCTTCCAAAATTTTATTTTTCTGATGCCCGAACTGCCTGAAGTAGAAACTCTTCGTCAGGCGCTACTACCTCTTGTTAAAAACAAAGCTTGCTCTGAGGTCATACTGTTTCGTAAGGCCCTCAGGTTTCCTATTCCCGAGCAATCCCTGGTAAAGGGATTGATCAACCACAAAGTTTCAGACATTACCCGTAAGGGAAAGTATCTTTTGTTTCAAACACCCGAGGGTTCCATGCTACTCCACCTGGGTATGAGCGGCCGGATAGTCCTCCAACAAACGTTTGAACCTCGGGAAAAGCACACCCATGCGATTTTTAAATTTCCTACAAACACCTATTTACACTTTGTCGATCCTAGACGCTTCGGAAGTATTTCTTGGGTGCCGAAATCTGGCAAGCATCCATTGATTGATAACCTAGGTTGCGATCCTTTTTCTGTAGATATGACGGCAAAAACCATGAAAATTTTAGCAAGAAAAAGTCGGGCACCCATGAAGTCTTTTATTATGAATTCCCAGCGGATAACTGGTATTGGCAACATCTATGCCTGCGAATCTCTTTTTCATGCAGGAATCCGTCCCACCAAACAAGCCGGAAAAATCACATTGCTCCAATGGGAGAAATGGATCGAATGCGTTCGGGACGTATTAAATAAAAGTATCGCTAGCGGTGGAACCACCTTGCGAGATTTTTTTGATCCCAGCGGGTCCCAAGGCTATTATTCGGTAAGTTTGTCCGTATATGGCAAAGAAGGTCAGCCTTGCCCCAAATGCACCCATCCAATTTCACGCCTTTTTCAAACTGGACGTTCCACCTTTTTCTGTAAGCACTGCCAAGCCCTCTAGCGGGGGAATTCAAAAAGGAATTGAAAAATATACTATTACAGTTTGGAATTAGCACTTCCTATTAGCTCCTTTTTTGGCGAAAATAGCATTTATTCTTTAACAGCGAGGTTTAAATTGCAACGTTCCATAGGGTTGGTCACATTAAACGCCAAGTTCATTCACTCATCTCTGGGTCTTCGGTATCTCCGAAATGCAGCCCGAGAAGTAGGACACAAGAACGTTTGGATCAAAGAGTTTGTCATCAATCAACCCGTTTGGAAGATTGCCTCAGAAATCCAAAAACTAAAACCAGATATTTTAGGAATTGGCGTTTATATCTGGAACCGAAGCCAAAGCTTCGAACTCATTGAGCGACTACAAAAGCAAAACCCGGATTTAAAAATTGTTATAGGAGGACCTGAGGTTTCATTTGAAACAGAAACATCGGCAGATTGCCCTGTAATCTCCGGCGAAGGAGAAAAGAAATGGTTGGAATATCTCCAGATAATTGACCAAGGAGAGGTCCCATCAAAGGAGATGCTGGATAGATGGAAAACATACGGGTCGGACCTCCCTGATCTCAAGCCGGCCTATCTCAAAGAAGATTATCCTCAGCTTAAAAATCGTATTGTATATTTCGAAACTTCGCGAGGATGCCCTTACCTTTGCTCTTTTTGCCTATCCGCCTTGGATAAAACAGTACGCTACTTCGATGATGAAATTATCTTTAACCAAATTGAAAACCTGATTAATGCCGGTGTCAAAAAATTTAAATTTGTCGACCGGACTTTTAATCTGAAACCTGGTCGCATGAAAACCCTCATGGAATGGCTCTCGCAGTTCATTGGCTCAGAATTCCATTTTGAAGTGGTTGGAGATATCCTCACCCCTGATATTTTAAGATTTCTTGAAACTGTACCACCGGGAATGTTTCAATTTGAAATCGGTATTCAGACAACCGATGAATCGGTACAGGAAAGTATTGATAGAAAACAGAACAATCAAAAATTATTCGATACCATTAAAACATTACTAGTTCAGGATAGAATCCATTTTCATTGCGATCTTATTTTTGGTCTTCCTGGGGAAAACATGGGGAAAATATTGAACTCATTCAGGGAGGTGCTTTCACTTAGGCCTCATGAGTTGCAATTAGGGTTTCTTAAATTTTTACCCGGTGCACCCATAAAAAATACAATCCGCTCACATAAATACCAATACCAATCTACACCCCCCTATGAATTAATTTCCAATAAAGACCTTAGCGCCGAAGAGGTTGACTATTTAAAAAAATTCGCTGACATATTTGACCGATTTTACAACTCCAAAAGATTTCGATTTTCTATAGTCCACCTTTTGCAAAAAATGGACCCTGTCACTTTGTTCGATCGATTGTTGCATCACCATGAATCAAACAACTTGTTTATGAATCCAGTTGCCTTAGATACGCAATACGAAATTTTTCAGCAAACATTCTTTACTAATCCATCGAGCGAGGAAAAAGACCTGTTGAAACTCGACTATCTTTATTCCCAACGAGCCTATCGTCTTCCAGCTTTCTTGTCTGAAAAATCGATTTTTTCTGGAAAAACATGGAAACAAGACAGAAAAACTCCGATCATTTCCTTCCAACACAAAATTGAAATTTCGGGCTCTAAGGCCCATTTAAAATCTATGGAACATCCTGTATACTACGCCATCTCGCACTCCAATAATGGTGGTGGATATTTCCATCGCCCTATATTGAATCGAATAGAAGAGCCGAGAATATAATTCGGGTAAGAATCATCTCACAATAAGTAAAAATATTATTCTCAAAATGGGGATATTTGTTTTTTGAATCGAGGAGTTATTTATGTCGCAGAATTCTGAATCGTTAAACTCTAAGAGCCAAGTCGTAACTCAAGGCGATAGACGGGCACCCAATCGGGCAATGCTACGCGCAGTGGGGTTTTCTGATGAAGATTTTCAGAAACCCATTGTGGGTGTGGCCAATGGTCAAAGCGATATCACTCCCTGCAATGCTGGCCTTGGAAAGCTTGCAGATATTGCTGCAGACCAAATCCGAAAAGAAGGGGGAATGCCTCAAACATTTGGCACCATCACCATCAGCGATGGAATTTCCATGGGGACAGAAGGCATGAAATGTTCTCTCATAAGCCGTGATGTCATTGCCGACTCTATCGAGACGGTTTGTCGCGGTGCAAGTATGGATGCCGTCATTTGTATTGGTGGATGCGACAAAAACATGCCCGGAGCTATGATTGGTATGGCGAGACTCAATATCCCCGGAATATTTGTTTATGGAGGAACTATTAAACCTGGTCATCTTGATGGGAAAGACTTGACCGTTGTCAGTGTTTTTGAGGCCGTGGGTCAGTTCGGGGCTGGAACCATCGATAGAAAACAACTCACCGAAATTGAAAAAAATGCCTGCCCTGGATTTGGTTCTTGCGGTGGTATGTATACCGCCAATACCATGTCCTCTGCATTCGAAGCAATGGGAATGAGCCTCCCTTATAGCTCAACGAT
>ENA-UPTF01002719-UPTF01002719.1-marine-metagenome-genome-assembly--contig:-NODE-2719-length-10046-cov-2.971411_pt1 | contig 10046 bp, 5 predicted proteins | sample MGYA00238166_ERZ767019 | MGnify/ENA primary metagenome ERZ767019 (study PRJEB28930, sample SAMN06266391) | marine metagenome | isolation source: Sea water from 250 m depth | place: Atlantic Ocean | study... | reverse complement strand
AGTATCCTACCTTTCCTGGATTGAATCTCACATGGGAGACACTTGAGGGCTTGGCCAAACACGACACCGCACCCGAGCCACCGCTTGGCCAAGCGAAAACTGAATTTCACAACGCTTCACTCGAGGCGCAGGTGGCCAATCTCGCCGACGAGATCACCTACTACAGCCACGACCTCGACGACGGACTCGACTCCGGCCTACTCACCGAGGCGCAACTGGATCGTGACATCGATTTTTGGCGGGATGCCTCCGAGCGCATACGCTCACAGCATGGCGACCTGGCAGACGAGTGTCGGCACTACTTCATCATCCGCTGCCTGATCGACGACCAGGTGCACGATGTTGTCCAAACGACCGAAGCCAACATCGCTGCGGCCGGCGTAGCATCGGCCGACGAGGTTCGCACACAGGCCAAGCCGCTCGTCGCCTACAGCCCTACGCGGCGTGAGGCCAACCTGCAACTCCGCGCCTACCTTTACAAAAACCTGTACTATAATAATATCGTTCACGAGCCCCACATCCGGGCAGCCACGTTGCTTGGTGAACTATTTCACCACTACGAGCAGCACCCTGAGGCGATGGGAGGCGACATGCAGGCATTGATTTCCCAGCATGGGTTGCAGCGTACCATCTGCGATCACCTTGCCTGCATGACAGATCGATTCGTCGTCCTAGAGCACGATCGATTGCTCGGAAAGTAGCGCCTTATGGCGTGAACTGGCGAAAATTTGAACGATCGCGAATTTCTCGCGTCGAACGGGGCGAAACCCCTTGACAGGCGGGGTAGACTTTTCGCCCCTTTTTGGGGAAACAGGGGTTTTTGCGGGGAACCCAAGCCGCACGCTGCCCGATTGGCAGCCCGGGACGGACAATCCTCGCAACATGCAAATAAAGAGATGATACAAGTTGAGAACCTAACGAAGGCTTTCGGCCCAAAGGTGGCCGTGGACGATGTTTCTTTCTCCGTACAACGCGGAGAGATTCTGGGTTTCCTCGGACCGAACGGCGCCGGCAAATCCACCACCATGCGAATGATCACCGGATACATCCCCCCGACAGCGGGAGTTGTGAAAGTCGGCGGCAATGACGTGACGGAAAAACCCATCGAGGCCAAGCGCCTAATGGGCTATCTACCAGAGAGTGCGCCGCTTTACACCGACATGACCGTTGAGGGGTTCCTTGGCTTTTGCGCCGAGGTGCGCGGCATCAGAGATGCGGATAAATCCAAGGCGATCGATCGTGCGATTGATATGTGCTTCCTCAAGTCGGTCCGGCACCAGAGCGTCGACACTCTCTCGAAAGGATATCGTCATCGCACAGGTTTTGCGCAGGCGATCATTCATGACCCAGACATTCTTGTCATGGACGAACCGACCGACGGGCTTGACCCCAACCAAAAGCAGGAGGTGCGTTCACTTATCCGCCGCATGGGCCAATCCAAGGCAATCATTTTTTCCACCCACATTCTCGAGGAAGTCGAGGCTGCCTGCACGCGAGCAATAATCATCGACCAAGGCAAAGTTGTCGCCAACGGTACTCCCAACGAACTCAAGGCCAAATCCGAGCTGGCGAACTCCTACACTGTGTCCGTTAGCGGCACCGAAGCCGCCTTAGTGCGCGATAAGCTTGGCTCAGTCATCCAGTCGTCCAAGGTGACGATCGTAAACGACAAACCGCCAACCGTCGTCGCCCGGGTTTTCCCCAAGAGCGCCGACGGTGAAGGAGAGCTTGGCCGGGCGATCTTTGACATCGCCTCGCAAAACAACTGGAAGGTCAGCGAAATCAAAAAGGAGGAAGGACGCATGGACGACATCTTCCGTAACATCACCCTACCTGACACCCAAGCCCAATAATTAAACGAATCGATGAAAAGCATTTGGACCATTACAAAACGGGAGCTGGCCGGTTATTTCAACTCGCCGGTTGCCTACGTATTTCTAGTAATCTTCCTTTTAATGACCGGAGCGTTCACATTCCTGATCGGTCAGTTTATGGATAGAAACCAAGCGACACTGCAGGCATTTTTCATGTGGCACCCCTGGATTTATCTGTTCCTCGTGCCGGCGGTCGGAATGCGGCTCTGGTCGGAGGAGCGCCGCCTAGGCACCATGGAACTGCTGTTGACCATGCCAATTTCACTATGGCACTGCATCATCGGCAAATTCCTCGCTTCCTGGCTGTTCCTGACCCTGGCGCTGGTGATGACATTCCCAATATGGATCACAGTGAACTATCTCGGCGATCCCGACAACACCGTCATCGTTGCCAGTTACATCGGAAGCTTCTTTCTGGCTGGCGCTTATCTATCCATCACGAGCATGACCTCGGCGTTCACACGAAACCAGGTGATTAGCTTCATCCTCTCCGTGGTGATCTGCCTGTTCCTCGTGCTGTGCGGCTGGCCGCCGGTAACAGACGTCGTTGAGCCCCTGGCACCGCGCTGGATCGTTGAGTTTGTCGCCGCATCTAGCGTGATGACCAATGTTGAGCAATTCAACAACGGGCAAATTGACAGCCGGGCAGTGATCTACTTTTTGTCAGTGATCGGCTTTCCGCTGTTCGCCACGAGCGTAATCATTCGCGGGCTTCGCGCATAAACATCAACCTCGAAAAATATATCATGAAAAAAGAAACTAAGTTTGCCATTTTCCTGAATTCAATCGGCGGAGTGCTGGTGATTCTGCTGTGCGTGATAGCCTTTAATATCATTACTTCCCAGTTCAAGATGAAAGCAGACCTGACCGAAGGCAACCTGTTCACCCTGTCCGAGGGCTCGAAGAAGTTGCTCGACGGCCTGGCCGAGGAGCGTGAAGGCGACTCAGAATCAAGCCCGCTTGAGATTCGATTTTATGTCACACGAGGCGAGAAAGGTGTTCCGGTCGTCGTGAATGAGCACGGTACTCGCGTGGAAGATCTGCTTGATCAATACAAGGCCTACTCAGGCAGCAACCTCGAGTTGCAAAAAATCAACCCGCGCCGAGACACCGATGCAGAGGAGTTGGCGGTCAACGATGGCATTCAGCTACTCAATAATGCATTTTACATCGGCATGGCGATCAGCTACCTCGACAGCACGGAGGTTATCCCAGTGCTCGACCCGACGAGGGCAACCAACCTTGAGTATGATATTTCCCGGGCCATCAAGAACGTCCTTAAACTGAAAGATGAACGGGAAACCGTCGGCGTGATGAGCGGCCTCAATGTCTGGGGCGGCCCGGATCCTACCAACCCAATGGCCATGATGAACCGAGGTCAGCAACAGCCACCGTGGTACTTCCTGCAGCAGTTGCAACGAGACTTCAACGTGGAACGTATCGAGCCGGCGGCCACGGAAATCCCGGCAACCGTGAATGCCCTGCTGCTCATTCACCCAAAAAACGTCTCCGAAGCCACTGAGTACGCCATCGACCAGTTCGTCCTGCGCGGCGGCAAGTTGATTGCGTTTGTCGATCCCCTCGCCCAGCGAGACGATTCCGGCCAACAAAACCCGCAAATGAGGATCCCGGGGCTGGGCGGTGGCTCCAACCTAAACCGACTATTCACCAAGTGGGGGGTACCTTTTGATAACACCCAGGTCGTCGCCGACTTCAACTACCGTCTCACCCCGCGCGACCCGATTGCCCAAGGGCGATTGCAACCGGCCTATCTCGCATTGAACAAAAATGCGCTGAACAAGGAAGAAGTTGTAACTCGAGACCTGGGAACGATACGACTTCCCTACGCTGGCAGCTTTGATACCAGCAATATTGCCACCGGCTTAAATGTTACCGAACTGATCACCAGTTCAGAGCAAGCCAAACTTGTCGATGGCATGTCATCACAGTTCAACGGGGCCAAGATCATGGATTCGTTTTTGACTGGCAGCACAGACGGCAAGCCAGTGGGCACTAAAAAACATGTGTTAGCATTGAAACTAGGCGGTAAATTCACGACCGCATTCCCTGATGGTAAACCATCTGCAGCCGATGCCGACGACAAGGATGACAAAGCTGAAACAGAAGATAAAACACACCTCACAGAATCAGATGGAGACAACTACGTCTGTCTTATTGGCGATACGGATATTCTTGTCGACGACCATTTCATACTTCAGCAACGGTTCCTTATCAGCGAAAATATCACTTTTGTGCAAAACCTGGTCGACCACTTTGGCGATGACACTCTAATCAACATTCGCAGCCGAAACCAGAACCGGCCATTTACAACCATTGTTGATCTCGAGAAAGAGGCGCAGAAAAAATTCGAGAGCAAGCTCAAGAAACTCGAAGCCGAGCAACAGGAAATCCTACAGCAAAAAACCAAACTGGAAAGTGCCGGCGAAGGCGGCAACCAGTTCACCCTTCGGATTGATCCCGAGGCGCTCAAGGAAATCCAAGCCAAGGAACTCGACAAACGGAAACAGATTCGTGCAATTCGGAAGCAACTCCGATCTGAGATTGATCTCATTCAACTCAATATCAAGTTGGCCAACATCGGCCTAATGCCCCTGTTGGTCATCGTTATTGGCATCGCCTTTTTCATTCGTAAGCGTAAGAAAACCGCAGCAGTCTAACACCCATGAAAGGAAAACAACTCCTCATCGCAGTGATCACCCTAGGCGTACTGGGTGGCATTGCCTACTTCACCTCGATCGACGATCAAGGCAGCCAGATGGCCGAAACAGCCGGTGTCGGCAAAACGGTCGTAAAAAACCTCAAACCGGAAGACATCGCCACGATCTCAATCTCTGGCAAGGAAGCCAGCCTCACATTGGCTCAAAAGGACGAAAAATGGACTGTCGCGGAGCGCGATGGCTTTGCAGCGAAGTTTGATGACATCAAAAAACTCGTCACCAGCGCTATAAGCCTCAAATCTTTGAGGCAAATTCGTGCCAGTAAAAAACAATACGGCCGATTCGAGTTGCTTGATCCCGCTGATAACAAAACCAACACCGGCACGCGCGTCGAGTTCAAGGACTCGCAGGGACAGGTGCTGAAGAGCTTGTTACTCGGCAAAAAAGGCAGCGCCAATGCTGGCGCCAATGCTGGCTCACCGTTTGGCTCATCCGATAGTCATCGCTATGTGCTGGCTGACGGCAAGGTGGCTGTTGTTGCCATTGATTATTCAAGCGCGCTGAACGAAGTGAGTGCCAACCCTGCCGACTGGCTGAACAAGGACGATTTTCTTAAAGTTGAAAAAATCAAGTCGGTTGCCGTCGACCACCCCGACTCGGCGGACTCGTGGACGCTGACCCACAGCAAGGATGGCGAAGACATGTCGCTGGTTGATGCCAAGCCGGACGAAAAACTTGATTCCTCAAAGGCCAACAGCGCCGGCCGCGTACTTGGTTTTCCAAGCTTCGACGACGTTGCCAGTAAGTCGGTAAAACCGGAGGAGATCGGAATGGACAAGGCTGTCACGGCAACAATCAATACGTTTGATGGCTATCAATACGTCGTCAAGATGGCAAAAAAGGATGAAGACCACTACCTGAGCATAACAGCTAGTGGCACACGGGCACCGCAGGATGATGAAAGCGAAGCCCGCACACCACAACCAGATGAAACCAGTCCTCGCGAACCGGTCAAAGACGAAAAACCGGAGGACAGCGAGCGTCTGGACAAAGAACATGCTGAGAACTTGGCCAAGCGTATCGCTGATCGTGAAAAGACACACAATGACTCCCAAGCCAAGCTCAAGACCGACCGGGACAAGGAGTTTGCAGACAACTTGGCCAAGCTCGCCAAACTCGAAGGTTGGACGTTCAAGGTATCCAGCTACACCTTCGATGCCATCTACAAGACCCGAGCTGAGATGATGGAGGATAAAAAAGAGGAAGAAAGTAGTGATAGCACCTCGACTGACGCGACCACCAGCGGAGACGATGTCGCTCAACAGAACAAGGAGGCCGGCGAATCCTTTCTTGCTGCCAATAGCGACAAGGAAGGGGTGAAGAGCACGGACAGTGGTTTGCAATATAAGGTCACAAAGGAAGGCACCGGCCCCTCCCCCAACACGACGGACTCAGTCACAGTGAACTACAAGGGAACACTGATCGACGGCACCGAATTCGACAGTGGCAAAGCCATTAGTTTCCCGCTTAACGGCGTTATCAAGGGCTGGACCGAGGGATTGCAGTTGATGAAAATCGGTGGCTCCACCCGCTTCTTTATCCCGTCCGATTTGGCCTATGGCACAACCGGCAGCGGTGCAAAAATCGGGCCTAACTCTACTCTTATCTTCGACGTTGACTTGATCTCCATCAAAGGTAATGAGGCTGCTAAGGCTCCAGTACCATCAACCATCGACCCGACCAAATCTGATCCCAAAAAGGTCGTCACCAGCGACATCATCAAGGTGCCTTCCGCCGAAGAGATGAAGAAGGGCGCCAAAATTGAGGTCATCAAGAAGGAAGACCTCCCCGGCGAAATCGAAAAGGCCCGGGAGCAATCTGAAAAGAAGGCAGACGACAAAAAATAACCGCTTGGCCAAGCGGACAATTTTCAAACCACCCAGGTGTCTGCCTGGGTGGTTTTTTAATGTTGGAACAATTTTGATTTGCGGCCCTTGGCCGGTAACGTAGCGTTCGGGGCATGGCGTCAGATGACTCGACCGTCCTCAAGCTGGAGAACGTTCACAAACAGTACGAAAGTGCGGACCGTGATCCCGTGCCGGTGCTTCGCGGCATCTCGCTCACCGTCCAACGTGGCGACTCCCTCGCGATTGTCGGTCCCTCTGGCTCTGGCAAAAGTACGCTGCTCAATATCCTCGGCTCGCTCGACTCCCCCACTCGCGGCAGCATCCGGTTAGACGGCGAGGAACTCGCGCACCTCCCCGAGCAAAAGCTTGCCGCGATTCGCAGCCAAAAGATCGGTTTTGTTTTTCAGTCCCATCACCTGTTGCCGCAATGCTCCGTCCTCGAAAACATACTCGTACCTGCGCTGGCCGCCACCGGCCGCGCCCCGACCAGTGCCCTCGAACGCGCCAAGCAACTCCTCGAGCGGGTCGGACTTGAACACCGCGTCGACCACCGACCAGCCCAGCTCTCCGGCGGGGAATGCCAGCGCGTTGCTGTCGTGCGCGCACTGATTAATCGACCCAGCCTCATTCTCGCCGACGAACCCACAGGCGCACTTGATCATTCGACCGCCGAATCGCTTGCTGACTTGCTCGTCGAACTCAACCGCGACGAACACGTCACCCTGATAGTAGTAACCCACTCCGAAGAGCTCGCCGCCAAAATGGGTACAACACATCAACTGCAGGATGGCCAGTTCGCTGGCAGCGTAAATTAAGCCGATGACAACCTGGTCACTAGTTCTGAAGTCATTCCGGTTTTACGCGCGGAGCCATGTCGGCACTCTGATGGGTGTCGCCGTCGGGACGATGGTTTTGGTGGGGGCACTTCTGGTCGGCGAATCGGTCCGCGGCAGTTTGCACGACATGGCCGCCGCACGCCTGGGCAGGGTCGAACTTGCCCTCCCCTCCAACGACCGACTTTTCCGCGCCGAAATGGCCGACCAGCTTCAGGCCGATCTCGACACCAGCACCACAGCCCTGCTCCAGCTCCCCGGCACGGCCAAGCGCCCATCAGGCGAAAACCGGGCCAACAACGTCGTTGTCATGGGTGTCAACGAGGCGTTTTGGAAACTGGCACTGAAGCCTCCCGAGTTTGTCAGAATCCCCGAAGACTCGATTGTCCTCAACGAGCGCTTAGCCAATCAACTAGATGTCAAGAAAGGCAACATGGTTAACCTGCGGGTACACAATCCCTCGCAACTTTCGCGCGACGCACCAATGGCACCGATTGAAGACTCAACCGCCTCGCTTGCCCAACTCGAAGTGCTGGCAATTGTCAGTGATGCGCAGTTCGGCCGATTCAGCCTGCAAGCCTCGCAAGTACCGCCCTACAACGCGTTTGTCTCGCTTGACCAATTGCAGGAAGCCATCGAGAAACCAGCCATGGCCAATCTCATGCTCGTCGGCCAAGCACAGGCCCCGGCCAAAAGCCCGACGCTCGGCCAAGCGCAAGCCGCCCTCGCCAGACATTGGCAGCTTGCCGACGCCCAGGCGCAGCTGCTCCAACTCCCCGACGGCAAAGGCATCGAACTCCGATCACCGCGCGTCTTTCTTGATCCGCCCTTGGCAAAGGCCGCCACCGGACTCTCCACAAATGCCACCGAGGTGCTCACCTACTTCGTTAACAAAATCCAACTCGGTGACAAATCAACACCTTACTCGATGGCAACTGCTCTGGCTGATTTTGAACCGGACAGTGTCTGGCTGAACCAATGGAGCGCCGACGATCTACAGGCAAAGGTCGGCGACGAAGTCGAGCTTTCGTACTATTCTGTTGGCACCATGCGCCAACTGGAGGAGCGCTCTGGCAAATTCAAGGTCGGAGGCGTCATCGCCATGGACGATCCACGCTCGGACATCACCCTTATGCCGGACTTTCCTGGAATGACCGACTCCGCAGACTGCGCCGACTGGGACACCGGCTTCCCCATGGACCTCGACGCCATCCGCGACAAGGATGAGGAGTACTGGGACACCTACAAAGGCACGCCGAAGGCCTACATCAGTCTGGGCACCGGCAAGGAGATTTGGAGTAATCGCTTCGGCAATCTAACTGCCGTGCGTTATCCGCAAAACGGCCGGGCCGCGCTCGACAAACTTGCTCAAGAGTTGCTCGGCAAACTGAAACCAACGGACACAGGCCTCACTTTTCAACCCGCGCGTGCACAAGCTTCGAGCTCCGTAACAAACGCCATGGACTTTGGACAACTCTTTATGAGCTTCAGCTTCTTTCTTATCGCGGCCGCCGTGATGCTTATTTCACTGCTCTTCCAGTTCACGATGGAAAAACGCACTCGAGAAACCGGCACCCTGCTGGCCGTCGGCATCCCGGCCAGGCGAGTTCGGCGCATGCTTTTGCTCGAAGGTGGACTGATCGCGATCGCCGGCTGCATCGTCGGCGGCGGTGGCGGATCGCTTTTCGCCAGGGCCATGCTCAGTGCGCTGTCGACGAATTGGAAAGATGCCGTTGCTTCCGCCACTCTCACGTACCACAGCAATGGCACCGCTTGGGCTACAGGAGCATCGATGGGATTTTTCGTCGCTCTTGGTACCATCTGGTGGGCGTTGCGAAAGTTAAAAAAACAAACCGCCCGCGAACTCCTCGTAGGCGGGTCACAGGAAATTTTGGGCACCAGAAAATCAACCAAACGCACCTCCATCATCGCGGTTGTTTTATTTCTCTGTGCGATTGGCTCCGTTGGTGCGGCAGTCGCAAGCGGTTCTCAAATATCGCCCAATTCCTTCTTCATTGCAGGCGCGTTGCTGCTGCTCTCCGGCTTGGCCTTCACTTCCGTGAGACTCACCGCCTTGGCCAGAACCAAGGCCCTTAGCCACGCAGATGGACTGTCTCTTTCCGGCCTTGGCCAACGGAACGCAGCGCGGCGGCGGCGGCGCAGCATGGCCACAGTCGGCATGTTGGCTTGCGGCAGTTTCATGATTGGCTCCATCGGCGTATTCCAGAAAGATGCAAACGTCGACGCAAATATACCCACCTCGGGTACAGGCGGCTTTGAGTTAATGGGCGAAGCCAGTATCGCTGTGATTCACGACATGAACAATGCCGCAAACCGAGAGGATTTCTACAGCATCGATGAAGACATCATCAAAAACGTGAACTTCGTTCCGTTTCGTCTTCGAGATGGCGATCAAGCCAACTGCCTCAACCTCAATCTCGCTCAGGAACCTCGCCTGCTCGGGGTTCGTCCCGAAATGCTTATCGGCAAATTCACCTTCATCGACACGTTAGATGGTTTGCAAACCGGTAATAACCCCTGGTCAATTCTTGAGACAGCCCGTCAGACACTCAACCTTTCGGACGACATCGTGCCGGTAATCGCGGATCAAAGTGTGATGATGTGGGCGCTCAGTGGCGGCGATCCGATGAAGAGCAAAAAGCTTGGTGACACGCTCGGTTACATCGACGAACATGGAAACGCGTTCAAGGTGCAATTCGTCGGTCAGCTTGCAGACAGCATTCTGCAGGGCAA
>ENA-UPTF01002717-UPTF01002717.1-marine-metagenome-genome-assembly--contig:-NODE-2717-length-10050-cov-1.835255_pt1 | contig 10050 bp, 12 predicted proteins | sample MGYA00238166_ERZ767019 | MGnify/ENA primary metagenome ERZ767019 (study PRJEB28930, sample SAMN06266391) | marine metagenome | isolation source: Sea water from 250 m depth | place: Atlantic Ocean... | reverse complement strand
CATTGGGCGGGTTACTAGACGTACCTCGGACGCCCGAGGACGTCGTCAGGACGACCAGCATTCCCGATGGTGAGGGTGCATTCCAACCCCAACAGAGTCATCCACGGTCTGGGTCACCCGACGGCTCGGATTGACGCACCACCGACCACCCGACGGTGCTGGTGGTAGCCAAGGATCTGGAGTTCAGTGGCCAGGTCGACCTGTCGAAGATCGACCTGATCGGGCACCTGAACGACCGACGGGGCGAAGTTGAGAATCGACGGGATCCCGGCGGCCACAAGGTGATCGGCTGCCTCCTGGGCAGCGGACGCAGGGGTGGCGATGATGCCCACCGTGCAGGACGATTCGGCGACCACGGCGGGGAGGTCCTCAACTGGGCGCACGGTCCGACCACCGATGCGCTTGCCCACCACGACTGGATCGGCGTCGACGAGGCCGGCCACCGGAAACCCGCCGGCCATGAAGCCGTCGTAGCGACTAAGCGCCCGGCCGAGATTGCCGATGCCGACAATGACCACCGGGCTGGGCTCTCCGCCGCCCAGCACAAGACCGATCTCTCCAATCAGATGGTCGACCTCGTATCCGACACCTCGGGTGCCGTGGGCGTGGAGGTAGGAGAGATCCTTCCGGACGTTGGCGGCGTTGACACCGGCTAGCTCAGCCAACTCGACTGACGACACCGTGGCCACCCCGCCATCGGCCAACTCCACCAGACCCCGAAGGTAGACGGGGAGGCGGGCCACCGTAGCCTCGGGGATGTTCTCCACAAGCTCATCGGTGGTGGGGCCATTGGTCCTAGAAGGGGACATAGAACAAAACTACGCCCTTGTGCACTGATTCACATGACACCCTGCGGACTCACCGGACCGGGCTTGGATGGCGGACCAATACCGTTGGCAGTCATGAGCACACAGTCCCCGGTCGCTGCTTCGGCCATGCTGATCTCGTTGGCCCTCGCGGCCACGATCCTGGAGCGTTGGATCGACCGCCGCCGCCCCCAAGACCTGGCCTGGGCGGCCTCCTTCGGATTGTTCGCGGCGGGCTCCGGTGCCCTCTGGTGGGGGGCATCGACCGGATGGTCGCCGGGCTCGTTCCGCGCCTTCTACGCTTTCGGCGCGGTGCTCAACGTGCCGATCCTGGCGCTCGGCACGATCTACCTGCTGTTCGACCGACGCGTCGCCGACCGCATCACCGTGGTGACCGTGCTGGCCTGTACGTTCGCTGCCGGCGTCGTAATGGCCGCACCCTTGACCGGACCCCTAGCCGACCACCTTGCCAGCGGCAGCCTCACTGCTGACGAACTCCCGCAGGGTTCCGCTGTGTTCGGGGCCGGCCCCCGGGTGGCCGCCGCGGTGGCCTCGTCGGTCGGCGCATTGGTCGTCATCGTCGGATCGATCTGGTCGATGATCCGTCTGGGACGCATCGGTGGTCCAGCGGCCCGGCGGGGGGCAACCGGCAACGGCCTGATTGTTGCCGGGGTACTCGTGCTCAGTTGGGGTGGCCTACTGAACTCGATACTGGACGAGATGACAGGCTTCGCAGTGTCTCTGCTGGTGGGCATCTCGCTGATCTTCGCTGGGAGCTTGACAGCCACCGGTGCACGTCAAGCCAGATAAGCCGCAGTACCGGCCGCTGGCCACCGACTGGCGACCCGGCCAGGTCAGTCGACCAGCAGGACGAACTGGACGACGGCAGCCCCGAGGATGGCCACGAGCAGCACCGCGGTAGCGACCGTGGTTCCCAGGCGCATCAGACTCGCCCTCCCGGCGGATCGTCGACCTGAGGCGTCGACCCGGGGCGTGAACCGAGACTGACAGCAGTGGTCGCCCCTCCCCCGGACGTACCGTCGGACACCTCGACCACCACGGGGTCGGCCGGACCGAGCCCCAGGTCAGCGGCCGCCGAGTTCCGACACATCACCAGCGATACCAGCCCAGCTGAGTCCACCAGCAGGCCGAGCCCGCCGGGATCAACCTCATCGAAGGCTGTGACACGTCGTGCAGGTAGCACTCGATCGCCAATACGCACCCGGAAACGGTCGACTGCTGGATCACCCGCCAGATCGTCGAGGTCCTCGGGGCCGGCGTTGAGTTGGACGTTGCCGAACCGGTCAATCCACCAAACCTCGGCGTGCAGCCCGTCTGTCTCGATCGCGGCAGCCGAGACCACGGCCGGCAGGAGACCGTTGGGGTCGATCAACTCACCCAGTTCGGCCAGGTCGACCCCACATGCCAGATGGGCGGCCACTGGCGCGAATACGTCACGACCATCAAACGTCGTGCTCTGGGAGGGGAGGTGCCAGGCCGGGTCGCTCAACGAGACCGCCCGATCGGCTCCACCCACCAAGGCCACTGCCGCGGCCAATAAGCCGTTGTCAGGACCGACGAGGACGGACTGTCCGCTGCCTACCTCCACTGCCACCCTCCGACGGGTCGTGCCCACGCCCGGGTCCACCACGGCCAGGACGACCCCGGGACAGAGGTACTGGGCGCTGCGAGCCAGGGCCAGGCCACCAGCTCTCACGTCGTGGGGGGCGATTCCGTGGGTCACGTCGACGATCCGTACGTGGGGAGCAATGGATACCACTACCGAGTGGACGACACCCACGAACTCGTCGTCGGTGCCGTAGTCGGAGAGGAAGGACAGAGTGTCGTGTCGCTGGCCCATGGTCGGTATCCGGTCAGGCACCCAGCTCACGTGACCGGGCGGCCGCTGCTGCAACTACCTCGGCCACTAGGTCCCGGAACCCCGCGGCCTCAAAGACGGCCAGGCCAGCAGCCGTGGTGCCCCCCTTGGAGGTGACGTTCTCTCGAAGGGTGGACGGCGGGTCATCCGATGCCCTGAGCAGGGTGGCCGCTCCCAACAGGGTCTGTTCGGTGAGGGCTACGGCCACATCGGGAGGTAGGCCCTCGGCCTCGCCAGCGGCCATGAGTGCCTCGGCCAGGAGGAACACGTAGGCCGGACCTGAACCGGAAAGTCCCGTCACCGCGTCGATCAGGCCCTCGTCGACCACCACGACCTCACCGACGGCGCCGAGAATCCCAACCGCCCAGTCGAGGTCACCAGAGGTCGCCTCAACTCCACCGGCCACGGCTGCCGCACCCTGGCCGACCAAGGACGGGGTATTGGGCATTACCCGAACCACGGGCACACCTCCACCCAACACAGCCTCCATGGCCGACGTGGTGACGCCGGCGGCGATGGACAACACCCGGGTCACCCCGAGCTCGGCCAAACTGGCACACACATCGGCCACCACGTGGGGCTTGACAGCCACCAGAGTGTCGACACCAGCGAGGGCCGAGTCACTGATCGAAACACCGGGCAGTACCTCGGCGAGCACGCCGCGCCGCGCCTCGTCGGGTTCCACGACGTGCAGTTCGTCAGCTGTCGCCCAGCCGTCGGAAACCAGGCCGCCGAGCAGGGCCTCGCCCATCTTTCCGCCACCGATCACTTGAAGACGCACGTTCTGGGTTCCATCAGCCACGGGGCGAACCTATCCGTTCCCGTCGGGCAGGGACCCGGGTCCCACCGACACCACCGGACGGCCTGACGGCAGGATCCGTGAGGTTCCCAACGCCAGAGAAAAGCAACCGATGATCACACCGGCCATTACCAGCACGGTGCTCGTTGACCAGAGGCCGATGGCAAGCCCGACAACGAGCGGACCGGTGGTCTGGCCGACCCGGAGGCCACCTACCCAGAGAGCCATCAGGACCCCCCTGAGGTGCTCGGGTGCCCGCTCGGCGACCAGGTCCTGCAGGGTGGGAATGGTCAGGCCCTCGGCCAGCCCGTAGACCGCAGCGGCGATCACCAGGAGCCATAGAGAACCGAGACCCATCGCCACGAAGGCTGCCGCGAACACGCCCAACCCGGTCGCCACCATGAAGCCCACCGACAGCCGGGTCCGAAACCAGGTCACCACCAGCGCGGTAGCCGTGGACGTCACGGCGGGGACGGCTGCCACCAGACCCCGTTCGGTGGGCCCGAGGCCGAACACCTCGTCGAGGTGAATGGGAATGAGCGTGAGGAACACGCCGAACATCACGAAGAAGGTCAGGGACCCGATGGCTACACAAACGGCGTTTACCGGCAACACCAGCTCGGCAACAGCCTCCCGCAACTGGCGTCCGACCGGAGACCGTCGACCCACCCAGGGGTCGTCGAGCGACCGAGCCACCGCGGCGCCGACTAGCAGCGCCAGGGCGTAGTAGGCGAAGTTCCATCGCCAGCCGAAGAGGTCGGTGGTAGCTCCGCCGAGGAACGGGAAGACGGCCAAGAAGCCGGTGATGACAGCTGAGTTCTGGCCCAGCAGTCGGGCCCGGTCCAATCCGGACCAGTGGTCGGTGATCAGGACGACGACCAGGTTGATGAGGCCCGCCGATCCGAGGCCCTGGACGATGCGAACGACCAGGAGCCACTCGAACGACGGGCTGAAGCCGCCCACACTCCCAAACGCGCCGAACACAAGGAGGCAGGGCACGAGGATGCGCTTGCGCCCATAACGGTCAGCCAGGAAGCCGATGGCCGGCGCGGCCACGATGCCAGTAACTGTGCCAGCAGCGATGAGCATGCCGGCCCGGGAAACTGGTTCGCCGTACGACTCGAGGATTTCCGGCGTGGAACTCATGAGGACCGAGTTGTTGAGAAGGGCCATCGCCGTGACCGAGAAGACCAGGAGACGCGATGGTTGGCCAGTGTTTCCGGGACGCGACCCAGTTGATAGCCGAGGCATCGGAGAACTCACTTCCCCAATCGAAACCCGATGGACCAGTCCCCGTGTTCGGGGGGCCCGACATGCCCGCAGGCGCTGAGGATCAGTGGGCGTCCCAGCAATTCACTCACTGAACCTGCTGGCGAAACCGATCCGGAGGGCCGGCCGGAAGCACCGCTCCACCGCAGCCCACACTGTCCCGAGGATCCGGTCCAGTTCGATGTCGTCGACGGTCGACGCCGGGACGGCCCCCACCAGGAACACCGCGTCCTCTTCTCCAATGCAGAAGGTGGCACCTACCAAGCCACGGTTACGTCGAAGCAGGTGGGCGTGGAAGTCGGCGTGGTTCTCCTCAGGCGCTGGCATCAGGTAGGTCTCATGGTGCAGCATGCGCTGGCGCAACGAGAAGCGGATGGTCGAGGCGTCCTTCTCCTCACCTGCGATTCGGACGAACCAGCGGCGCTCCGTAGCACCCACATCAGGGTCTCGTTCGACGGCAGCCAGCACAGGGTTCTCGTGGAGGGTGCGGGCGAGCCAGACGTCGACCACGGCCTCAACGGAGGCCAACTCGTCGGGCCCCAGCGGCTGGCCGGTCACGATTCGGGATCAACCTCAGGAAAGCGTCTCAAAAACCGGACGCTGACACGAGGGTCGGCGACACGTCAGGCGCAGTCCACAAGCGAACGCGACGAGACGTCGTCGCAGATGCGTCGCAGACGGGCTGCCGTGGCTGACCAGGTGTACGACCACGACCGTTCAGCGGCCGCCGTGGCCATCCGGGCCGCACCAACCGGATCGTCCAGGATCGACGCCACACAGGTCGCATAGTCAGCCGGTTCCCGGCCCTCGACCAGGTACCCGGTCCGCCCGTGGTCAACAAGCGTCCGGAGGCCACCCACATCGGCAGCCACCACCGGCACTCCACAGGCCGCAGCCTCCAACGCCACCAGCCCGAAGGACTCGGATCGGCTGGGCATGACGACGACGTCTGCCGCCCGATACCAGTAGGCGAGGCTGTGATGGGGCTGCGGTTCAACGAACCGGACTCGATCAGCCAAGCCATAGGTATCGGCCAACTCGTGGAGATGCCGTTGCTCGGTCTCACCCTCTGCGCCGCTGGCCCCACCGACTACCACGAGTCGGGCGTCGGACCGGCCCAGGGCATCGAGGGTCCGAACGGCCACGTCGACGCCCTTCAAGGGCTGGATGCGTCCTGCGAATAACAAGACCGGGCCGGCTCCCAGGCCTGTAGCGCGGCGGGCCGCCGACTGCGAGCCGGGCGTGAAGAACGCATGGTCGACCCCCGGCGGGACGACCTCGATGCGTGCGGGGTCCGCCCCGTAAAGACCGACGAGTTGACGTCGCTCCTCGGAGCTATTGGCCAACATCAGGTCAGAACAACCCACCACGGCCATCTCGGCCTCGACGCGACGCTGAGGTTCGAGGTCCCCGGTCTCGGCCTTCACCCGAGCCAGCGTGTGGAAGATGGTCAGCAGGGGCAGGTCCAGCTCGTGCTTGAGCCGGTGGCCAGCAACGCCACTCAACCAGTAGTTGGCCAGCACGCCATCGTGACCGGGATAGGACTGCAGATACGACGCCACCCCATCGGTGAACTCGTCGACGACGCCAGGGAGCTTCTCCTTGGGGAGGTCGTGAGCGCCGGCTTCGACGTGTACGACCCGAAATCCCGGCTCGACATCCACCACCGTCGGGGTGTGATCGTCGGTCCGTCGGGTGAAAACCGTGGAACCACCGCCAGCCTGGGACAGCGCCGAGGCCAACTCCCGGACGTAGACGTTCATCCCGCCACCGTCACCGGTTCCGGGCTGGGCCAGCGGCGAGGTATGCAGGGAGAGGACTGCAAGGCGACGCACGAATCAGCCTCCCGAGACTGGCGGCAGGAGGGCGACCTCGTCGTCGTCGCCCACCGGATCGGTGGCCATGGCGGCCTCGCCGTTCAACCACACCCGGCAGGTGGTGGCCACACCGGCGAACGCCTCACCGAACTTCTCGTCGGCCGCGGCTAGGACTTCGCCCACGGTGGATCCGGGGACGTCGACCTTCCCGGTGTCGGCAACGACCCGGACCGAGGCAAAGAGGCGCAACACGGCCATTCGTCAAGTGTATGGATGACCTCCCCTGCCTCCCCATACGGAGGATGGGGAGGCCGATACGGTCGGTAGCCATGGCTACCGAGCGGATGCCCATCACCAGGCTGCTGGTGATTCGCCACGGCCAGTCGGAGTGGAACGCTGCGGGCCGCTGGCAGGGCCGGGCCGACCCCCCGTTGACCATGGAGGGGAGACGTCAGGCCGCTGCGGCGGCCCAGGTGCTGGGGTCGTTCGACGCCATAGTCTCCTCACCTCTACAGAGGGCGGCTGAGACGGCAGCCATCATCGTCGAGCACCTCGGTATCGGGCCGGTTCTGACAGAACCGGACCTGATGGAGCGTGACGCCGGTGAATGGCAGGGTCTGACCAGAGCCGAGATCGAGATGACTTGGCCCGGGTTCCTCGAACATGGGCAGCGGCCTCCGGCCTACGAACCCGACGACGTAATGCTGGTCCGGGTACTAGGCGCACTCGGCCGCATAGCCGATCGGGCCAAGGAGACTGACGGCGAGATCCTGGTGGTGGCCCACGGTGGTGTGGTGTACACGCTGGAGGAGGCCTGCGGAGATCCATGGAGACGCATTCCCAACCTGGGGGGGCGCTGGTTCGAGATGACGGACGGCCACCTAACGGCGGGGCCCCGGGTAAGTCTGATCTCCGACGGAACCCTGCCCGACGTGCTCTGACGCTTTGGCGGATCGAGTACAGGAACCGGTGCGGGAGTCGGCTTAGGAAGGGGCGCGACCCCTACTCGGACTTGTGGACCGTCATGTCGGATCCCATGTCGGTGAGGCGGGCCATGGCCGCCTCAGCGCCCTCGAGGTCACCGGAATCGACCCGGTCCATGGCCGCCTCAATGGTGGCCAGATCGAACTCCAGTGCTTCGAGTTCGGTGTCGTCGATGTCGGGATCGGTCACGCGGGCGAGAGTACCGTCAGCCGATGCCCACCCCGTTGATCCTCCTACCCCCTTCGGAGGGCAAGGCCGCCGGTGGTGAGGGGCCCCCGTGGGAGTCCGTTGACCAGTCGTTCCCGACGCTGGCCGATCCACGCCGGGAGGTGGTCAACGCCCTCGTCGAGGCCATGGGAGGGTCGCCCGAGGCCCGATTCAAGCTGCTAGGGGTGAAGGCCGCCAAGGCTGAAGAAGCCACGGCGGCCAACCTCGTCGTAGCCACGGCACCGACCATGCCGGCCATCGACCGCTACACCGGCGTGCTGTACGACGCGCTGGACTATTTGTCGCTCGCGGCAAAGGTCCGCCGAGGTGTGGACCGCCAGGTGGTGGTCTTCAGCGGGCTCTGGGGGGTGGTGCGTCCCACCGACCTGATTCCCGACTACAAGTTGAAGATGGGCGCATCGCTCCCCGGCCTCAGAAAGCCGGCCCGGTTCTGGAAGCCGCTGATCAGCGATGCTCTGGCCGGTGCGATTACAGCATCGGGAACGGACATGGTCTGGGACCTGCTGCCCAACGAGCACAGCGCGGCCTGGGATCCGTCGGTCGCCGGTCGGCGTATCCGGGTGCGCTTTCTGGACGACGTGGTGAAGAACGGCGAACGGACACTGGTGACGGTGTCGCACTGGAACAAGTTGCTGAAGGGAGCGCTGGTGCGCCACGTGGTCGAGCACGGGTTGGATGACCCCGCCGGCCTGGTCGACTTCGACCACCCTCAGGGCTACCGCTACGAACCTTCCCTGACCGAGACGACCGGGACCACCACCGACATCGCCCTCGTCACCCGACGCTAAACGTCAGAGTCCCAAAACGGTCTCTAGATACTGGTTGGCGAATCGCCGGGTCGGATCGAGGTGGTCTCGGGCCGCCTGGAACCGGCCCCACTGCGGATAGCGGTGGGCCAGCACGTCAGCGTCCTGGAAGTGGAGTTTCCCCCAGTGGGGGCGCCCTTGATAGTGGTCCATGATCTCTTCGACGCCCCGGAAGTACTGCTCGAACGGCGTGCCCCGGAACACGTGGACGGCGATGTAGCAGGTGTCGCGCCCCTCGGCGGTCGACAGCGGGATGTCGTCGCCGCCCAGAATCCGGAACTCCACCGGGAAGCTGATCGGCCGGTCCAGAGTGTCGACCAGTAAACGCACCCTGTTGAACGCCTCCAGACCATGCTTCCGGGGCACGGCGTACTCCATCTCTAGGAATCGGACCCGGCGTTCGCTGGCGAACACCTCATACGAGGTGGTCAGGTACTCAGCCCGCCCCACCTCATCGAACACCAGGTTGTTGAGCCTCGGGATGCCCGACGGCCAGAGTCGACCGAGGTGATTCAAGGCCCCGAAGGCCACGTTCTCGAGGAGTTCCTTGTTCTTGAAGCGCTTCCACCGCCGCCTCGCCGAGTGACGCAGATTGCGAGCCGGTGGGGGCGCCTCGTTGGTACGGGTGTTGCGCTTGACTTGAGCTAGGCCCGTATGGGGCATCCAGAAGAACTCGACATGGTCGGTCGATCCAGCCCACCCGTTGAAGGCGGCCACCGCATCGTCCACGGCCATGATCTCATCCACTGCGTGCAGGTTGAACGCCGGCACGCATTGCAGGGTCACCTCGGTGACCACTCCCAGGGCACCGAGGCCGACCCGGGCTACGTCGCGCAGCTCGGGCTCGTGGTCGTCGTCGAGCACGACGATCGCACCATCGCCAGCCACCAGTCGCAGCCCCACCACCCCGGCGGCGATCGACTGGAATCCCAGACCGGTGCCATGGGTCGAGGTGGAGATGGCCCCGGCCACCGACTGGTAGGCGATGTCGCCCAGGTTGGGCATGGCCAGGCCTCGGATATCCAACTCCGGGTTCAGGTCGCACAGGCGGGTCCCGGCACGGACTGTCACCCGTCCGGTGTGGTCATCGACGGCCACCACCCCAACCAGATCATCCAGGCTGACCAGCACGTCGTCGGTGCGGGCCACCGCTGTGAACGAGTGTCCGGCCCCCACCACGCGGACCCGCAGGTCGTCGGCGATGGCCCGCCGCACCAGGTCGACCACCTCGGCCTCACTGGTGGGCCGCTCGATCCGGGCCGGGCAGCTGCGCTGGTTGCCGGCCCAGTTGCGCCATGAGCCGTCGGACCGAATGCCTCCCCCGGCCTTGGATGCGTTCACCGGCTCACCAGTCCCGGAGGTCGACCGGCCAAGACTCCAGCACCTCGGCGTCAGCACTAGCCGTGACGTCGTCGACCAGGTGAAGCGTGGCGTGCTTGGCGATAGTCGGATCGATGTGGGC
>ENA-UPTF01002714-UPTF01002714.1-marine-metagenome-genome-assembly--contig:-NODE-2714-length-10052-cov-2.137544_pt1 | contig 10052 bp, 7 predicted proteins | sample MGYA00238166_ERZ767019 | MGnify/ENA primary metagenome ERZ767019 (study PRJEB28930, sample SAMN06266391) | marine metagenome | isolation source: Sea water from 250 m depth | place: Atlantic Ocean | study... | reverse complement strand
TTCAGTTAATTCTTTCTGGACCATCTCAGCCGTAATCCGTTCCCCCTTTTCCAAAACAAGGATCTTTTCTACAAAATTTTTCAGCTCCCGCACATTCCCTGGCCACTCATATTGCTTTAACACCCGGACTGCGTCGGGCATAAAGCCGCGATATAGAATATCATTGGAACGTGTGAATTCCAGTGCAAACCTTTCAACGAATGGACCAATATCTTCAACCCGGTTTCGCAGTGCTGGAACATGAACAGTCACCGTTTTGAGCCTGAAGTATAAATCCTGGCGAAACTCACCCTTTTTCACAAGATCTCTAAGATCCTTATTGGTCGCCGCAATGATCCTCACATCTGTTTTACGCGTTTTAGCTTCGCCCACGCGCATAAATTCACCGCTCTCCAAAACCCGTAAAAGTTTGACCTGAGTTTCCAGGGGTGTTTCACCGATCTCATCCAGAAAGATTGTACCTTTATTTGCTTCTTCAAAATAGCCTTTCCTATCTTCTCCAGCACCTGTAAACGACCCCTTTTTATGGCCAAATAATTCAGATTCAATAATTCCTTCAGGTATAGCTCCACAATTAACAACAACCAGCGGGTCTCTATTTCGTTTGCTAGATTGGTGAATCGCTTTTGCGACCACTTCCTTCCCTGTGCCCGATTCCCCTGTTATAAGCACCGAAATGTCCACAGGGGCAACCTGTACTATCATGTCCAAAACTTGTCGAATACCATCGGAAGTACCGATGATACCAGACTGTTTTTGAAGTCTGTCTCCATCAATCATGACATTGCTCCTTGAAAATATTCCCTTCAACTGGTTTGAAAAACAATCTATTCATCATCTATAAACCTCCCAGGCAGACCTTATCAAAGTATCCAGGTCTGAATGACCCGGTGCCCAGTTCAATAATGTAAATGCTTTTTTAGAAACGGCTAATACAGTACCTGGATCACCAGTGCGTCGTCCCACAATGTCGTAGGGTATATTATTGCCCGATACTTCAATGGTCTTATGGATTACATCCAAAACTGAATGTCCGTCCCCTGTTGCCAGGTTAACTACAATATCTTCCTTCGTATTAGATATATGATTCATAGCTTGCACATGAGCCGTTGCAAGATCATTCACATGAATATAATCCCGGACACCGGTCCCATCCTGTGTTTTATAATCATTACCGAAAATTTCCATTTTTGATCGCATACCCGATGCAACTTCCATTACAATTGGTATCAAATTTTGCGGATTTTTTTCCTTTCCTCTTATTCGACCTTTCACATCGTATCCAGCTGCATTGAAATAGCGCAACGCGGCAAATCGAATCCCTCGTAATTCACTGAACCATTTTAGGTTTCGCTCAATTTGAAGTTTTGTTTCGCCATAATAATTAATGGGGTTAGTGGTATGGTCTTCATCCAAAGGAATACATTGGGGTGTTCCATAAACCGATGCAGTTGAAGAAAAAACAAAATTCTTGATACCATGACGGTCACAGGCGTTTAACAGGTTCATAGTTCCAATAAGATTATTATTCGCATATTTTGCTGGATCAATCATGGATTCACCCGCAGCTTTCCAGGCTGCAAGATGTATGACTGCATCAATGCCACCTGATAGTACTGGATCCAGGTCCGCATTGGATAAGGTATTGCCCTTAATAAAAGTTGCCCGAGGATCAATATTTTCTTTCATCCCCAGGGACATGTCATCAACAACAGATACTTCATATCCTTGATCAATCAATTCATATACCACGTGGGAACCGATATATCCAGCACCTCCCGTTACTAGAATTCTCATGATACAGCTATTCCAAGATCTTTTTCAAATTCTTCAATTTCATCACGAATCTTTGCTGCTTTCTCAAATTCCAATTTTTCAGCAGCATCTAACATAGCTTTGCGGAGCTCCACCAGGATCATTTGTTTTTCCGTTTCAGGGAGCTGATCCCTATCATACCCTGGGACATAAACATCATCTTTATCATGCATGGAATCTGCAACGGCTGTGGATGTCATGATCTCGTCAACTGATTTATAGATTGTTTTTGGTACAATACCATTCTTTTTATTGAATTCTTTCTGGATTTTCCTCCGTTGGTTGCTGGTTTCAACTAAATTCTCCATGGCAGCGGTTATCTTGTCCCCATAAAGCAATACGAGACCTTCCAGGTTCCTGGCAGCACGCCCAGCCACCTGAAGCAAGGCACTTTTTGACCTCAGAAAACCTTCCTTATCAGCATCCAAAACAGCGACCAAGCTCACTTCAGGCAGGTCCAGACCTTCCCTCAATAAATTGATCCCCACCAAAACATCAAACTCACCCATCCTTAATTCGCGAAGTATCTGAACTCGTTCTAATGTATCGATATCCGAATGAAGGTATTTTACCCGAATATTCAGCCCAGCCAGGTATTCAGTAAGATCTTCTGCCATTCGCTTTGTTAGAGTCGTTACCAGTACCCGTTCATGTCTTTTGGAACGATACCGTATTTCTCCCACCAGATCATCAATCTGCCCTCTGGTTTCACGTATATCCACTTCCGGGTCCAATAGTCCAGTTGGACGGATCACCTGCTCGATGACACTACCACCGCAAAATTCCAACTCTCTATGGGATGGGGTTGCAGATGTGAAAACAACCTGATTCTGTGCAGCATGAAATTCGTCATATTTTAACGGACGATTATCGAGAGCACTGGGGAGTCGAAACCCGTGTTCTACCAGTGTTTCTTTCCTGGCCCGATCCCCATTATACATACCCTGGATCTGGGGCAGTGAAACATGGGATTCATCTAATATTGTCATAAAATTCTTAGGGAAGAAATCTAAAAGCGTGTAGGGTTTCTCACCCGGTTGTCTTCCAGCAAAAAATCGCGAATAATTTTCGATCCCGGAACAATAGCCCAGTTCAATCATCATTTCGATATCAAAATAGGTCCGTTGTTCTAATCGTTGTGCTTCCAGTAATTTTTCATGGCTGCGGAGAAAATCAAGCCTCTCCGATAATTCCTGGCGTATCTCATCGATCACTCTCAGGGTTGTTTCTTTATCCGTAACAAAATGTTTCGCTGGAAAGATCACGGCTGTGTGGATGTGCTCCCTTATTTCACCGGTTAGGGGATCAAACTTTGTGATGGCATCCACATCTGAACCAAAGAGTTCAATTCGAATGCAGGCATCTTCATATGCGGGATATACATCTATTACATCACCCCTTACCCGCACATTGCCCCGCTCCAAAACTTTATCATTCCTGGAATAATGAATATTGATCAACTTTGCTAAAAATGAACGGCGGTCGAGTTTATCTCCTTTAGATACAGAGACTGTGCCCTTGTTGTATTCTTCAGGCGAACCAATGCCATAAATACAGGATACTGAACTGATGACAATTACGTCTTCCCGTGCCATTAAAGAACTGGTTGTCTTCAGCCTGAGTTTATCGATCTCTTCGTTCACGGACATATCCTTTTCAATAAAAGTATCGGTTACAGGTAGATAAGCTTCCGGCTGGTAGTAATCATAATAGGAAATAAAATATTCAACTGCATTTTCTGGAAATAATTGCTTGAATTCCCCATATAACTGGGCGGCAAGGGTTTTATTGTGGGACATAATCAATGTTGGTCTCTGGACCTCCTGGATCACATTGGCCATGGTAAATGTTTTACCTGAACCCGTTACACCTAATAGTGTCTGGTATTTATCACCCCGATTAACACCCTCTACCAATTCTTCAATGGCCTGAGGCTGATCTCCTTGTGGAGTAAAAGTGGAGTGAATTCTAAACTCTGCCATAATGTCTAAATTACGGAGTATTATTGACGGGGGTCAATGGCAGACTATTTTTATTTTACCACAAATATTTGATGATATACTTAAATTATTCAATGAATTATGACCGCTTTATCCAATCATTAACGGATGATTTCCCTCCCAAAGGTATAACAGATCTATTAACCGCACTCTGGTGGGAAAAGAAAGGTGACTGGCATAAAGCCCATATTATTACCCAGGAAATCCATACAAACAATGCGTCTCTTATCCATGCTTACCTCCATCGCAGAGAAGGTGACCTTTCAAATGCAAATTACTGGTACCGCACCGCAGGAGTACCAGCGTTTATTGGAGATTTAAACAAAGAATGGGGAACTCTTGTAAAAAGTCTTTTATGATTGAAATTTACCCCATTCTTGAATATTTGGATTTTGGACCAATTTGGGCATTTAGGATAGGTTAAAGTGTTTCGGCAACTTTAATAATTTCTATTCCTAATTTTAAAGGAATCCCTGTTTCTCCATTGATCACTTCGGGCGTCAGTTTTGCAATTGCTTCCGGCCCATCAAAAGACTGAAGTAATTTTTCCAGTCTCTTTTTACCCATTCCGGGTATGTCAGCAAAAACAGAATGAACCAATTCTTTATTTCTTTTCTGCCTTTGGTACGTCACAGCAAACCGATGAGCTTCATCCCGTATACGCCTCAAGAGTATGAGACCGGAACTTTGTTTATGGATGGATTGTGGTTCTGGATTTCCCGGTACAAATATCTCCTCTAATCTTTTAGCCAATCCAATCACGGGAATATAATCCAGACCCAATTCCCTTAGTGCGGAGACTGCCATACTAAGCTGCCCTTTACCACCATCGATCAACACAAGGTCCGGCAATGGTTTTTCTTCTTGTTTTACCCGTTTATATCGGCGAAAAACAACTTCCCGCATAGCGGCAAAATCATCAATTCCAGCTACAGATTTTATATTATACTTTCGGTATTCGGTTTTTCTGGGCCGCGTATCCATAAAACAAACCATGGATGCCACTGTATTTGTCCCTCCCAAATGGGAAATGTCGAACGCTTCAATACGTCTCGGCGGAACATCCAGACTCAGGTCTTCCCGAAGTTGATCCAGCATTTTCGGGACCTGGTCCTTTCTTTTTTCCCTGTTTATAATCCACTCTCCCAAAAGTAATCGAGCATTTTGCATGGTAATCCGTAATTCTTTTGCCTTCTCGCCTTTTTTCGGATACAAAAACCGTACAGCACCCTTTCGTTTCTTTTTAAGCCAGACATTCAGTTCTTTTTCATCCAAAGGACATACCTGGAAGGACATTTCCCTTGGTATAAAATCGCTGTCCATATAAAATCGTGTTACAATGGTTTTTAGGGTGGTTTCATCGTTATCATCCAACTGCTTGAGCGAAAGTTTATCTCGACTGAAAATTCTGCCATTTCTAATCCTGAGAACCACTGCAACCCCTAAGCTCCCTTCCCTTGCCAGCGCAATGACATCTCGTTCTTCAAAATCAGTAGCAACATGACTCTGTTTTTCCTTGAAGGATAAAATAGCATTCAACTGGTCCCGGTACATGGCTGCTTCTTCATAATTCTGTTTTGACGATGATTCCTTCATCATATCGGAAATATAAGATTCCGTTAATTTTGTCTTTCCTTTCATGAATTCTTCAATGCGATTTACCATTTTAAGATAATTCCCCTGCGACACCAATCCCTCGCAGGGACCTTCACATTTTTTAATATGGTAATCTAAACAGATGGATACTTTTTTCTCTTTCACTACAGTTTCATCAAGATAGAAACTGCAACTGCGGATTGGGAACACTTTATAGAGAGCCTTCATGGTCATGCGCAGCCGCCTTACATCTGTAAATGGGCCATAATATTTTGAACCATCCCGGATAATTTTTCTTGTTAAAACCACTTGTGGAAAGGGTTCATTAGTAATGCGGATAAAAGGATAGGTCTTATCATCTCTCAGGTCAATATTATACCTTGGATGATGTGTTTTGATCAGATTGGCTTCTGTCATCAACGCTTCCACTTCATTGCGAACTACAATCCATTCAAAGTCTGTGATATGGCGAACCATGGTTACATTTTTTGGAGATTGGTGCTTACTTTTTTGGAAATAAGATCTGACCCGGTTCCTTAAGTTTTTTGCCTTTCCAATATAGATAATTTTCTGAGCCGAGTTTAAAAATTGGTAAACCCCTGGGTCAGTCGGGACCTGTTTAAGTTTATCCTGGACATTTTGGTTCATATTATTGGTAAATCAAGGATTAAAATTATAGTTGATACATCAGGAGCAAACAATTCAATAATATTCTTTCTAGCCTAGTTAAAATTGAGTTAAATACTTCTTTATTAAGAACAATTTAAAACAAACATTGGTAATCAAAACTGTGAGATATACGCTGTATTTCTAACTATTTATAGATAGAATTGTTTTTTATTTTTTAAAAAATTATTTGTATTTAAAATCCAATGTGTTTATGCTCGTGCCTTGAGTAAATTACTCATGTCTGGTAATCCGAGTAAAAAACCAGGAAAGAAAGGAATATCTATTAACCTATGCATAACGTTCAAAAAGCGTTGGTCCTCTCATTCTGTGTACTCCTGACGGCACAGGAAGAGACGAAATCTAAAAAGAGAAAAGTTTACAGGACACAATCCGGGTCCATTATTGAGGCACCCCGCCCTCTTTTTGAGCGATCCATCAAAGAATCAGAACCAAAATTAGAGCAGAAAAAAACGAGCACTGCCCTGGCCCGGACCAAAGTAGTTGAAACTACCTACAAGAATGAGCTTGATAGCCTCAAATCACAAGTAAAACTCTTGTTAAAACAATCATCAGAATTGCAGAAGAACTATAGTCAAGCCTTATCAGGTAAAATAACAGATACCATTTTTGTGTATACTACACTTTACGATACTACTACATCTTTAGACACCACATTTATCTATACTAATGCAACAACTACAGTGTATGACACAGTAGTAATCATTGATAGTATCTATATAAACAGTTACGATACAATGACAGTCATAGAAACCAACTATGATACTACTTACGTTCTTGACACAACAATCATTGTTAATTATGATACAACTGTATTAAAAGATACGGTCTGGGCCTTTGCCTATGATACAACCTATTTATTTGATACTACTTGGGTTTTCGCCCACGATACAACCGTATTAAGGGATTCGATATGGCTGTTCGCAGTAGATACGGTTAAGGTATTTGATACATTGGTAGTATCAAATAACGATACGGTCACCATCCACACCTATTCCAGCAAATTTCCTGATAATTTTACTCCTGATATGATTGATCAGAAACAATCGGCATTCCCAAAATACAAAACCCTGGGCGATGCTCTGCGTGCGCGGGATTCGGGTGATAAAACAGCCCAAGGATGGATTAATCAGGCACTGAATGCAGCAGGGGGAGACTGGACGCGTGCAGAAACTGAATACAAAAAACTCCAGGAAGTTTATTCAACAGCTATGGTACAGGCTATTACCCAGAAGCCAAGAGACCCCAATTTTGTTGGCCCTGAAATGAAATACAGGTCTGTAATATTTGATACACTCAAGATTTTAACCTTTGATACAACACTTGTTCAGGATACAGTCAAAAATCTTGTAAGACAAACCTATGTTAAGTACGATACATCAGTGGTAGATAAGCGCAGGGAAGTGATCGCAAATACCACACCCCCAGGCCATGAATTAATCATTAAGTACCATAGAAATGGACGAGTGAAAGAACGGGGACTCATGAAAGGTACAAAAAAGAATGGTGAATGGATTCAATATGATTTTAAAGGTATTCCCTTAAGAAAATCAGTCTATGAAATGGGTAAACTTATTGATGACCAGCTGATCGTTGTTGGAGACAAAGATGATAACCCTATGAAAGAACTCAAATCTTCAACCAAAAAGAAAAAACGAAGAGAAAAATCAAAAGCAAAAAAATCTAAAAGTATCTTTACACTTCCAAAATTCGGAAAAGATTAACCTTTTTTACATCTTTTCTGCCAGTTCCACAAGAACACCACCCGCTGATCCCGGGTGAATAAATACCACTCTATACCCTTCAGCCCCAATGGATGTTCCATTACCAATTAATTGTATACCTTCACTTTTTAATTCCTGAATAGCTTCATCAATATCTTCTACCTGTAAGCATATATGGTGTATTCCAGGACCACGCCTATCTAAAAACTTAGCGATAGGAGAATCAGGATATTTTGCCTGGAGAAGCTCAACCTTACCCTGACCCGTATCGTAAATATCAGTAATGACACCCTGGTCATCTACGTCTTCAGTAGTGGAATGGCCAATTTGTAAAACATGGTCCCAGAAAGGTGAAGCTTCCTTTATATTCTTTACAGCAACGCCAATATGTTCAATGCCGATTATTTTCATTATATCAAATTCTCATCCTGGGAGTCTAATGCTAAACCTATTCCATGTTCATTAGGTAATACCAACCGGCCATTGACAACTTTCACGCCTGAGTATGGATCATTTTTGATGAGTAGATTTCCATCCAAATCTGCCACATCAACTTCACCTGCCAAATGTGCCGCCGCTGTAATCCCAATTGATGTTTCAACCATACAACCGAGCATGACCTTCATATCATGGAATTTTGCCAGATGTATCATGCGTTGACCCTCTTCAATCGATCCACATTTCATAAGCTTTATGTTAATGCCATCAAAAGCTTCATGAATTTGGGGAATATCGGTTGAATCTAGACTGTTTTCATCGGCATATATGTCTAAAGGTGACTTGGATTTTAAAAGGGCAGTTTGGTCTAACTGGCTTGCAGGAAAAGGTTGTTCAATAAATTCAATATTCTGATCCGCCAGCCATTTACACAGTTCAAGGGCTGTATCTGTTTGCCAACCTTCATTTGCATCCACTCGAATTACTTTATCTGTATGCTTCCTGATCTCTTGTATGATTGCCCGGTCCATATCAGGTGTACCTAACTTTACCTTAAGTATGGAGTAGGGTTCCGCTTCCTTTATCTTTTCTCCAATCTCATCCAACTCACCGATCGCTATTGTAAAACTGGTCAGGGGCATGCTGGATGTATCCAATCCCAGGAGTTCAGAAACAGGTTTTTTCTGTTTTTGGCCCCACCAGTCCCATAATGCCATACTGAATGCGGCTTCCAAGGATCTAATTCCTTGTAGTTGAGGATGGATATGATTCCATAGTGTACCCCGATCTGAACCGGTTTCCGGTAAACTGATATTATGTTTGAGTACCGATAGAATCCTTTCTGTGGATTCATTGTACCGAAAGGATGGTGCTGCTTCCCCCCTGCCAATTATTTCGCCATCCCGTATAAATACTAGAACAATATCGTACCAGTCACTTTTACTCCTGGAAATTCCAAACGTATAATGCAGGTTGATCCGATAGGTTGTAAAGTTTATCTCCATGCATCGATCGCTGTTTCAATTGAATCTATAAGTTCTTCACCCCCGAAGCGAACCAAATCTGTAACGGGAATATTATATTGTTCATGGGCAGTACTGCAGGTTTGTACGGCCAATTCATCATCCATTTTTAAGGTTAAAAAATTCATTCCTAAAAACCGGGATTCCTTAAATGGATTTAATAGATCCAGATGTATGTTCATCAGTTCTTTCAAATCTGGGATTGGATGATCTGATGCATCAAGGGTACGTCCCGGCTCATGGGTAAAAACCAGAAAATCAGGCATGGAACCATGAAGTAAACCCAGTGTCACTCCTGAATAATCCATATTATTCAATGCGCCCTGTCCTTCTACTACCGCTAATTCAGTATTCTTTGGTAACTGATCTAAACAATATTCTATCTCTCCTGCCATAAAATCAGACACAACGGCATCAATTGGGATTCCCCTTCCCGATAACAAAATGCCTGTCTGTCCTGTACCAATAAATTCCACTTCCCTATTTCTTTTTTTCAAGGATTCAGTGATCTCCCATGCTGTCGTCATTTTACCAGTGTCGCAATCAGAACCGACAACCTGCAATACAGGAAATGTGCGGTCCTTCCAAGTACCCTTCGGGAAATTGGGTGGAGATGGTGGTTTACGCAAATCAGTTAATACTGCATTATTTTTTTCGGCAAGTCCAAATAACTCTGGATCATCATTCAGAAAAACATGCATACCACTAATAATGTGACATCCATTTTGAACTGCTGAACGAATTTCCTTCCGATCTGCATCATTCAGAAC
>ENA-UPTF01002713-UPTF01002713.1-marine-metagenome-genome-assembly--contig:-NODE-2713-length-10054-cov-2.266212_pt1 | contig 10054 bp, 5 predicted proteins | sample MGYA00238166_ERZ767019 | MGnify/ENA primary metagenome ERZ767019 (study PRJEB28930, sample SAMN06266391) | marine metagenome | isolation source: Sea water from 250 m depth | place: Atlantic Ocean | study... | reverse complement strand
CCACCCGCCTGCGCTTGTTGCTGCAATTGTCGTTGTAAGTTCTGCGCAAGTTGTTGTGAACGCTGCAATTGATCGCGCATTTCTCTGACTGTAGGCACACCTCCACTCGGCCGTCCATCTTCATTGAATGCTAATGCCTGCTGTTGCAGATCTTCAACCTGCTCTCTTAAGTCTTCCGCATCTCTTGCTGCCTGTGCTAACTGATCCGACGGCGAATTCATATTCGCCGGATTTAAAGCCAGCAATTGTTGTGCAAATTCTTCAATTTGCCCTTCTAGCTCGTCTTCGATATCTACGGACAGATTCACCATGCCATTGCGCAGCACCCGATTACTGGTTTGCATCTCCTCTCGAATTGGACGCAGGTCCCGAGAAGCTTCTTGCGCGTCAGACATTAAGCGCTGATCGTCGCTATCGCCTCGGGCGATGATTGCGCGCAACATGTCTTCGATTTCTTCGAGGTCTCGCTGTTGTTGTTGTTGCATTTCCACCAGGTCTTGCAGCTCCTCAGAATTGCGCACGGATTGTCTGGTTTGTCCTAATCCTTGTTGACGAGTTGTACCCTCCATAGCGTCCTGTAGCGCACGTTGCTGTTGCAGTAATTGCTGGCCACGTTGACCTAAATTCTGTGCTAATTGATTCACGGAACGATCAGTTTCCTGTTCCAATTCCTGTTGCCTTTCTCTTAAGTTCTCGAGCGCTTTCTGACTGCGTGCTGCAGCCATAGAAGCGGAATCACTTTCTGCCGCCTCCTGCATTTGTTCTGCAGCTCTTTGCAATGCAGTTTGCGGTTGTTGGCCGCCACCACCAGAACTGCTTGATGAGGATTGTGCTTGTTGTTGCGACTGCGACTGCTGTCCGCTCTGAGACTGTGAACTCTGCTGCCCACGTGACATTTGCTGTGCCAACTGCTGTGCTTCACGGCTCAACTGTTCTTGCTGCCGCATTAAGCGTTCTAATTCGCGACGCTTTTGTTCTTCCGTCATTTGATCTTCGCGGCGGGCGAGATTTCTTTGGGCCCGAGTAAGGCCTTCTTGTCTCCGTGCCAGCTCTTCTAATTTATTCGCTTCTTCCTGTTGCTCGGGAGAGCCGCCGCGACGTTGATTTGGAGTCTCGTAACGATTTTCCAATTGACCCATTTCCATTTCAAAGAGCTCACGCAAGTCTTCACGTTCCTGACGGGCACCACCACCACCGCCACCGCCGCCTTGCTGCATACTAATGTCAGTGCGGTTAATAGAGGCCTCTGACTTGAGGATGTATTGCAGTGCAAGCTGTTCCGGACGAAGTGCGCTGGTAATCTGTTCTAAGTCGAGGTCATCTGCAGCAAGATTCATTTGGTCTATCGCTAGAGAAAGATTTTCTACCGCGGCATCGTAAGTATCATCAGAAAAATTTAATCGTTCTGCTAATCGATCAATTGACATTCTTGCTCTATCGGTTGCTTCCCTTTGTGACTCGGCAATGATTTCTGCGTCACCACTGAATTCTTCCTGTGAAACCTGATCTTGTCTATTCTTTAACTTCCAAGTTGCAGCAATGATATCTTTTTGAATACTAACCAGAGCACTGGAATCACCTCCGCCCTGACCACCTCCGGCACCTTGTCCACCGCTCTGGCCAGGGTTACGACGAAATTCTTGATCGGTTGGAATAACTTGCAAGAAATAGATATCGGAAATAACAGTTGCAGGACCTTCCAATCCATTATTATCAGCCAGGGTTAAGAAGTAGCTAACGAAATCGCCAGGCTCGACTTCCAAATCTTCCAGGTAGATAAGTTCATTACCGGAAACGTTGCGGATATTTTGTTCCGGAAGGAAGTCCACCTGAATCTCATCTAAGCCTACAACACTATAATTCAGCACGAACTCCGACAGGCCATAATCGTCAGACGCATCTATTTCCAAAATGACCTCTTCGAGAGGCATTACATCTTGATCACGGCCAGGACGAACCAATGCCAATTCCGGCGGGTAGTCCTCGATAGCACGGATGAAATAATCCAATGGATTTTGGCTGCTTAAATCAGAGTAATCAGTGGCATTAATTCTATAAATTCCATCCTGATTAACAGTGAATCGAGCAATACCCACATTGCCATCTATTTGCAGTTCTAAATCTTCATAAGACGCATTGGGATTTATTTCACCTTCTTCACCGCGAAAGCTTTCTTCAAATTCCACATTGGCCGTTGCAATTGTCTTATTAAAAGTTACTCGTAAATCTACAACGGTTCCTTCGGGAACAACCATATCGCCGCTGTCTTCTTCGATAATGTCTTCAATACCAGTGTAATCCGGATAATCAAAAGCGAGATCGATCTGTTCTATCTGAGGCAGATCGAACAAGCTGATTTCAAATTGAGGTGAACTCTGTTCGCCCCGCTCATCGAAAGTCACGTAGTAAGTCGTGTCTTCGTCTAAAGAAGGAATATAATAGCTGTAAGTAGCGCTCTCGCTGCCGCTGCCGTCTCGAGACATTCGCAGATCACGCCAATTAACGTTGTCATCCTGGAGGCGCAGGGTAATGTTGTCAGGTATAGCGTTATTAACCCGCGCAATAATAGTTAGACTCTCGCCTCGCTGCATTTCCAAATCGCCAGGCTCGACGCTAATCTCAATATCTGCTTGAATTTCGACAATAACGATGGGTTCGTTAATGGCAAAAGGCCAAGCCAGACGGCTACCAGCATTAAGTAGCACTTCGGAACTTAGAAATATAGCGACAACTACTGCGATCACCGAAGCAGCAGAGCCAAAAGAAATCCAACTGGCTTGTGCTGGGGCAACAGTTTCAACTTCGCGCTGCTGTTGCTGAACATGTTCTTGTGCGTCTACCCAAAGTTGCTGAATAAATTGTTGCGAAACGCCTGCCCTTCCATGAATAAGATCTTCTTCATTAAACTCTAATGAAGTAAGCAACCGTTGTTCTAAATCAGGAATGTGATCTTCGACATAGTGAGCAAGCCGACGATAATCGGTATGTCTTCTTTTTAATATAAGCGCGAACCACCAAACTAAAACTCCTATTCCTGCCAGGGAAATAAGAAATAAAAAAATGGTTCCGGCTTTGCCTAAATCTAACCAGACTGAAATCGATGTTGAAGCGAGGGCGAAAATTGAAGCTACTATCGCAAAATAGCTTCCTTGTTTGAGAATAAATAAATTAGTTCTCCGCCGTCGGAGAGTTTTGAGCGTGGCTCGTAGACTTTCAAATGTGGGTGAAGACATAGAGCCTCTTTTAAGACGTATTATCGCGCTAACGGACCTCGATAATCCACTAGGGCGCTAAACGGTCGAAAGACTGGATTTCAAGCCTCTGGAGGGGCTTCAAATCCCCTTCGAGCTGACCGCAAACGAAAGCAGATTGTCTCATTTTTTCGGGTTTAACTATCCCATTAACGGGCCCCGAAAAGCAAGGATTTAAAGGCCTGAATGAGGACAAAATCTTCGAGATATCAGTTAGTCGGAGTAATGTCAGCATCTGCCCGAAAATAGCCAGAATTTAGCTTCTTTTAACAGCATATTAAGCTTTACGAGAAATGCTGGATTTTTCTTTTAGGGCTATTCTGGATATCCCATTTCAGCGGGACGATAGTATTGAGAGTCTTTGGGGAAAACTCGGATGTTACTTACTGTAGCAGCAGCAACTAAATCATCAAGATTTCGATGCTCAATAATATCGGATAAGGTTGTCATCGTTGGTCGAGGAAGAACCCATTCCTCTGCTTCGGCTTCGGCAATTGCGTTGCGAGGTGAGATCCATTTGTGATCCAAGATCTCATCGTTGTCCACGGTAACCGAAACCGAATCATATAAAGGACAAATAAAAAACCAGGTACAAAATCGGCGGGGTAATTTTGGCGGCGTAGTCCAATGAGCAACATGAATAAGTTGCTCTTTATTTATTTCAATTCCAGCTTCTTCTTTGGTTTCTCTTACAGCCGCTCTCAGCGCGGCGGGATATTCTAGTTCGGCACCTGAACTATCAAAATCTTTATCATCGATGCGGCCACCAGGAAAAACCCAATGCCCACCGTGAAAAACCAAGCGGGAATTTCGCTGCAACAATAATACCTCAAGATCAGCCTTTTGTGGCGATTGACGCACAAGGACAACTGTAGCCGCTGGAACCGGTTCTAATTCACTCATTTATTACTTTTACTCTGGCGGAAAACAACGGTCGCAGATGATAGCGAATTTTTCAGCCCAAGCCACGGTGAATCATAATTAATTAAGAAGCAGCAGCAATTGCGCCGATCAAGTTCGCAGCATAGAATCCTGCCTCTTCTAAATCGCCTTAAATCTTTGAGAAAAAACTGAGGAACCCCTATGACTATTAGCTTTGAAAACAGGGTCGCAATAGTAACCGGTGCCGGTGGCGGCCTGGGGAAACAACATGCTCTTGAACTAGGACACCGCGGCGCGAAAGTCGTGGTTAACGATCTCGGAGGCGCTGTGGACGGTAGTGGGGGCTCAATCTCTGCCGCGGAAGCAGTCGCCCAAGAAATCAATGATGCGGGTGGCACTGCAATAGCAAATGGCGCCTCAGTCACCGACCTCAATGAGGTTCAGGCAATGGTTGATGAAACCATGAGTAACTGGGGGCGCATCGATATCCTGGTTAACAATGCAGGGATCTTGCGGGACAAAACTTTCGCCAAGATGGAAATTCCCAATTGGCATAAAGTGCTGGATGTTCATTTAAACGGTTCTATGAACTGCACCAAGATAGCTTGGCCAATAATGATGGAGCAAAACTACGGTCGAATCGTAATGACCACTTCCACTTCTGGATTGTTCGGTAATTTCGGTCAGAGCAACTATGGTGCAGCAAAACTTGGCCTAGTGGGATTCATGAATACCCTGCGCTTTGAGGGTGCGAAATTTAATATTCACACCAATTCTATAGCGCCTATTGCTGCAACTCGAATGACATTGGAATTACCAGGATTTGAAAATAGTGCAGAACGCTTGGCACCGGCGCTAGTCACCCCAGCTGTTGTATTTTTGTGCAGCGAAGTTGCACCTAACGGTCGAATAATTCAGGCTGCTGGTGGACGCTATTACTCCGCTGACGTTCGCGAAAACACGGGAGTGGATTTAGGGTCTAATGCCTCGGTGGAAGACATTGCCACAAACATTGATGCCATACTCGATATGTCAATTAATTTAGGTATTCTGGAAAGACAGCAAAACAACTAGTTTATGATGAGGCAGATTAAGTCGCTCGCGACTTACATCTGGCTGCACCTTTTCATCGGCCCTAACCCTCCATTAATTCCAGCGGATTCGTGGACAAGAATTGACAAATAAGATTCTCCTCCTTTCTGCCTATGACGCAAGAAGTCATAAGATTTGGCGCCAGCGTCTGGCGCGAATGTTTCCTGACTTAGACTGGAAACAATTAGCTCTACCACCGCGCAATTTCAATTGGCGCATACGAGGAAATAGTTTGCACTGGGCATTCAATAACAGAGATGAACTTACCGCCAATTACGATTTTTTAATAGCCACATCTATGGTAGACCTCAGCAGTCTGCGCGGCCTAGTTCCAGAGCTATGCGAACTTCCAACCATTCTTTACTTTCATGAAAATCAGTTTGCCTACCCAGAAAATACTCAAAGAGAGGAAAACATCGAACCTTTATTAGTGCCAATTTATTCAGCGCTTTGCGCTGATAAGATCGTTTTTAATTCTAATTTTAATAGGGAAACTTTCTTAGAAGGCGTCAGGAGTCTTTTAAATAAACTTCCAGACAAGATTCCAGATTGCGTAGTAAAAAAACTCGAAGATAGTCTGATAACTCCGGTTCCTGTCTCAATCAGAAACCATAGGCGTATTGATTCAAAAACTTCTAATTGTCTTGAAGTGGTCTGGAACCATCGCTGGGAATATGACAAAGGTCCAGGGTTATTGCTGGAGATCGCGAATTTACTCTCAACTTCTGAATCGACTATTCGTCTTCATATCGTCGGAGAGAGTTTTCGCCAAGTGCCAAAGGAATTCAGTCAGATTAGAGACCTACTCCAAGAGCATGCCAGCAGCTTAGCCATTGAAAGTGGACAGTTTGGCTACATCGAAGACGAGACTATCTACCATGGCCTACTAGCCAGTTGTGATGTGGTATTGTCCACGGCACGTCATGATTTTCAGGGCTTAGCAATTCAAGAGGCCTGTTTTGCAGGCTGTACTCCCTTAGCTCCAAATCGCTTAGTTTATCCAGAATACTTGCCGGAAAATCTTCTTTACCAAAGGCACGAAAGTGATGAAGCAACAGCCCAATTAGTACTGGAACGTCTGCAGCAATGGCTGACACTCAAACAAGAAGGTCAAGCTCTTCCGAAAATCGAATTGGAAAACTATGCTGCTGAAAAACTAAGAATGAATTATAAAGTGCTGTTTGAGTTTGCTAATTAACTTGCTCTAGGACTGGAAAGACAATTTCCTGATCGATCTGAATGCGATTGAAATCTAGCTCAGGATTGTACTGACGAAGCAACCAGATTGGTGTGGAATAACGGTTGCGAGCAATAGCACCAATATTATCACCAGGCCTTACCTGATAGTTTTCAACATTCTGAATACGATAGTTACTGAAAAATTCCTGTTGCAAGGTGGAGTGATAATCACGTCGCCTAAGTTCAAACTCAGCAATGTTCACTCGAGAAAAATCTAGAGCAAGTCTTTCGCCGATGATCACCGGATCACGAAATGCCATGTTGTTGAGGCGGCGTAAATCCCACGCTCTGATACCTAGCCAGTCGGCATAATGACCGAGGGTTTCGGACGCCTGGATCTCAATGGAATTGTTTGACGCAACTGTGTAATCAGAAGGATCAGCGGCAAGAGCCTCCGCCAGCTGCTCATTGCTCTCACTAACATCTAGCGCAGGGTCAATTGCTACTGCTGTTTCCTCTTCTGGGGTAACTGCTATTTCCAACTCTATATTATCCGGTAGCACAGCCGCCGGTGGTAGAATTTCTTCAGTGGCAGAATTCAGCGCAAGATGCACTGGACCCTCACTTTCTGCTGAAACCAGTTCTACCAGGGCTTCTTCCTCTAGTAATAATTCATCATTAAAAGCTATAGCAGCGACTGGTGGCTCTTCTGCTACTTCCATCTCAGAATCGCTGACTATTTCACCTGCCTCTTCAGTAAAGGCTAACTGTGTCGGTAGCGATGGAGGTGCGCTGGCTTCTATAGGAGCAGCCACTACCTGTTCCAGTAGACTGGAACCGAAACCAGGTAATCGAATTTGCTGACCGGGATAGATTCGATTGCGATCCTGAATTCCATTGACGCTGAGCAGCTCCGCTTCGGGCACTCCATAGCGTGACGCGATAAGAGAAACGGTATCTCCTCGGCGCACTGTGTATTCGCCATCTTCAGGTGGCTCGCCTCCAGCCTGGGCAATTAATTGTTGCGAGCTGATATTGTCTTGAGGCAGAAGAAGTCGCTGACCAATTTGGATACGATTACGACTGCGCAATTGATTCAATGAAACGAGTCGATTAACAGAAGTATTAAAACGGCGTGCAATTACAGAAAGACTATCGCCTCTTTCCACCACATAAGCGACATCCGGTGTTTGCACGTCGAATTTGAAATCGCTAGGGATTAGCGCGAGCAAATTGCCTGAATTCACAGCCTGCTCGCGCACCTTAATAGTGTAACCATTAGGTATACGTTTGTTGCCTTCCCAGATTGCTGGACGCAATGCTCGATTGTCCGCTTCAAGTTGCTCCAGACTGATACCGATGGATCGGGCAAAAACCTCGGCATCGATATAGGCATCGGTTACTACTTCCCAGAAACTAGGGGCTGGATCTAAGCGAAAATCACCAAAATATTCCTGGGCATTGTTTTCAACATGAATAACCGCAAGAAATTGAGCGTAGAAATTACGTGAAGCGAAACCAAAAGCCCGGCCACGATAATTGGCAATAATTTTCTCAATATCGGTAGTGCCAGTCTGACGAACAGCACGGGCAATTCCACCGGCACCATGATTGTATGCTGTAAGCGCTAAGGGCCAGGTTCCTAACACCGAGTAGTTGTATTCCAACAAACTCATCGCTGCTCCGGTGGCAGTGTAAGGATCCATGCGCTCGTCAACAATATGATCGACCCGCATAAAGCGTCTTGCTGTATCTCGACCGAACTGCCACATGCCGGCAGCCGAAGCGCTGGAATAGGCATTTGGATTAAACGATGACTCGACGTGAGGAAGAACACCTAATTCGACCTTAATCCAAACTATATTATTGGTTTGCCTTTGGTTTAAGCCCTGGCCTTGTAGCCGACTGATCGGAGATTTTAATGGATATCGGCATATCGATTAGAAACATGGGGCCCCAATCGAGTAGGGAAATTGTAGCCGGTGCAGCAAAGGCATCCGAAAGCATGGGGTTTGAATCAATTTGGATTACAGATCACATTGCAATTCCGCCAGATGACGCAGAAGGAAGTGGCGGCCGCTATCTAGACACCTTGACGACACTTGCCTGGATCGCAGGAATTACCACGGACATAAAACTTGGCTCAGGTGTCCTCATCCTCCCATATCGTTCCGCTCTCCCGACCGCTAAGCAGGTGGCCACTGTGCAGGAATTAAGCGAAAACCGGCTATTACTAGGTGTGGGGATTGGTTGGATGGAAGCGGAATTTAAGGTCCTTGGCGTTGATCGTCGCCATAGGGGTCATATTTCTGATGAAACTTTAGCCTATCTTAATGCCTGTTTTAATGATGACGTTATGTCGGCCAATGGGCAGGACTTTATTTTTAAGCCGCGTCCCCCAAAGCCACCAATTTTAATTGGTGGCCGAGCGCCACACGCATTAAGGCGGGCAGTAAAATTTGGCGACGGCTGGTATCCCATTTCTAGAAATTCTGAAAATTTAGCTCCTGCTATACAAAAATATCGTGAACTCTCGGACGCTGAGGGTAAGGAGCCAGGAAGCATCACTGCGTCCACACGCCTGCCGTTAGACGACGAAACGCGCACCCGTGATGTGTTGGCAGAGTATCGCGCGTTAGGTGTCGATCGACTTGTGTGCGGATTTCCTTATGACACCCTAGAAGACTTTCAAGGATGTTTGGATCAGTTAAAAGCGATTTTAAAATGAATAATGTCGACACGGAAGAAGTGATTAAAATATTTTAGGTGCAGAATACCGAAGGTGCATTGGAGATATGGTATTTATCCTAGGTTTTGTAGGCGTCTCTGAATTAACTCAAAAAAGCCATCGGCATCGACCTCACGAATTACTAGGACATTCTTTGGCCGTTCGGTCACATCCCACCAGTCCACTACAGTGGCGCCGCGGGTAAGGTCAGATTGGGTCTCGATCTCCACGTTACACAAACGACCCTTGAATAGACCCGGTTCTAAAAGCCAGGCGATGGTCGTTGGGTCATGCAAGGGGCCACCATCGGTTCCGTATTTTTCTTCATCGAAACGCTCCGAATACTGCAGCATATCTGCAAGGGCCCTTGCGGCTCGATTATCTATGGCACGGATGGCATCGACCCGTGTTCTTGTGGTCATAACTTTGTGCGTAACATCCAGAGGCATCATGGTAATTTTGGCTCCACACTTGAACACGCAGTCGGCAGCTTCCGGGTCGACAAAAATATTGAATTCCGCTGACGGCGTAATGTTGCCCTGCGCAAAATAGCCACCACCCATTAGGACAATCTGATAAAGACGATCTGCGATCGAAGGTTCCTTTTGCAGTGCAAGTGCAATGTTTGTTAGTGGGCCGATGGCGCAAAGCGTTACCGTGCCTGGAGCTTCTTTCATGACGCAATCAATGATAAAATCGACGGCGTGAGAATCTTGCAAAGGAAATGACGGCTCGAAGATGTCTGGTCCGTCCAGTCCCGTTTTGCCATGCACATGCTCGGCGGTGACCAAGGAACGTTGTAATGGTCTTTCTGCCCCAGCGAATACCTTGATATCCGCACGCCCGCACATTTCGCAGACGATGCGGGCGTTTCGTTCAGTCAAAGGTAATGGCACGTTGCCAGCTACTACTGTGATTCCGA
>ENA-UPTF01002712-UPTF01002712.1-marine-metagenome-genome-assembly--contig:-NODE-2712-length-10058-cov-2.244865_pt1 | contig 10058 bp, 7 predicted proteins | sample MGYA00238166_ERZ767019 | MGnify/ENA primary metagenome ERZ767019 (study PRJEB28930, sample SAMN06266391) | marine metagenome | isolation source: Sea water from 250 m depth | place: Atlantic Ocean | study... | reverse complement strand
ACTTACACTTGCCTTGTTTCCGGCTAAACCATGATCACTTGGTTGTCCACCAACTTGTAAGTGATTATAATTGGATGCATTTCCGACATATATTTGTGTTTGTGTTGCATCAGTAGTTTCACCCATATACTTGAAACTTTTTGTTCCTGAATCAATTGCAGTTGAGAATCTTACTTCCTCACCAATGTATGTCGCATCAGCCATTCTTCCCATTCTAACCCAACCATAACCAGTATGAGAACCGTACCATGCACCTTCATCATGTACATGGGCTATCATACCATGGTAAGTTCCATCCGCGGCTGGTAAATCACTAACTGAACGATATCCATTATAATACTTTAATGCACCAATTCCTGTTTGGCCTGATGGTATGCTAACGCCATTTAGGGCATTAAGTGTAATTTCTGATGTTGCTGTTATATCTACCGAACCGTTTGTAGTGGTAATAGTAACTGCATCATTATGACTAATACCAGTAGCAGTACCACCACCGCCACCACCTGATTGATCAACTGGTCTCCAGTCTGAATTTGAATTACTCCATGAAAGTACTTGCCCATCAGTTGGTGCTTGTCCACCATCTACAGAAACATTACTTAAATCACCGATAACTGCCGCGGAAATTCTTCCATCAGCTCTAGCATCTGTATAATATAAATTAGTTGAACCTTCACCTAATGTGTCTGTATTTGCGGGTACTACTGGAGGAGTAACGAATGTAAATGTTCCATCGCCGTCTGCTTGTAAATGTTGTCCAACAGTACCATCTGATATACCTAAATCTAAAATACTTGTAATTGATGATCCACCACCGGATATTGTTACAAAAGTAAACGCACCAGCGCCACTTGTGCTTAATACTTGCCCTGCTGTACCATCTGATATGCCTAAATCTAAAATACTATCAACTTGATCAACAAACGTAAATGATCCATTGCCATTTGCTTGGAGTATTTGTCCAGATGATCCATCAGTAATATTCAAATCTGTAATTGAAGTTGGAACAGTTGGCGGAGCCTCAAAAGTAAAAGTTCCACTTCCATCTGTTTTTAAATGATGTCCTGCTGTACCATCTGATATGCCTAAATCTAAAATAGTAGTTGGGATGCCTAATGAATTAAATGAAAATATTCCATTACCATTTGTTGATAATACTTGACCATTTGTACCATCAGTTATACCCAAGTCTGTTAATGCGGAAGGTACTGTTATTGACTCAAAAGTAAAACTTCCATCTCCGTTTGCTTTTAAGTATGTTCCTGCTCCGGCAATACTAACATTCGTAATGTCAGTTAGAGCAGTTAATTGAGAAGCACCACCTCCTCCACCGCCTGCGTCTGTAAACTTTGCTAATCGTGTCCAAGTTCCATCAATGGCCATGTATGGATAATTGGTGTCATCATCAAGTGTAACTAATCCTTCGTATATAATTGCACTTGGAAAACTAGCAGCATTTGCATATGAACTTGTATATGTAATTTTACCACCAGCAAGATCTATATTTTTACCAGATGTAGTAACTACGCCAACTCCGTCTGGAACAATGGCTACGTCACCACCAGCATCACTAACAATCTGGTTACCATTTACATTTAAATTACCACCAAGTTCTGGTGTCTGATCTTCTTGTACTGATGTTAATCCTGGAGCATCATCAACAAAAATTAATGCTGTTCCATTATTATTAACTTTAATTACTTTATTTGCATCAGCGGGTGATATAGTTAAAGGGGTATCTGTTAGGTCGGCAAAGGTGCTTGCACCACTTCCACTGCTACCACTAACGGTATTTGTAATAATAACGCTATCAGTAACGGCATCTGTTGCTAAACTAATACCTGTACCAGCAACAAGAGTAACAGTATCACCTGTTGATTCTGCTTCTACTGTTGTTTGCCCAGATACTGCAATATTAGCAAATGCATTACCTCCGGCGCCACCACCACCTTGAGATGAAGGGTCGGCAACTAATTTACCGCCAGCAGTATTACCGTCTCCAACATAAACTTTTGGAGTTGTTGTACTCGTATCAACTATTAAAAGTTCACCATCTGCTGGTATATAACTAGTTCGTGTTGCTGACGTTCCACGTTTTAATTGAATGGCCATACTTTTTTATCCTCGAAACATCGATGTCAATATATTTATTTGTATTTAGTATAATCGGGAGTTAAGAAAAGTAAGCAATTAAAGTATACCGCTCAAGTCTTGCAACCAACCTCTTGTGGAATTATAATAGGTATATGTAACAGTAGCCTTATCATAACTTAATGTGACATTTGCCGCAGACCCTTGAATATTATTTCCATTTGGATTAATTATTATGTTTGAAGTAGATGCTGTTCCGGCTCCATCCATTATTTTAATTTGTTGTCCAAAAGTTGGTGATGCTGGCAAAACAACCGTAACAGCCTGCTGAGTGGAATCAACAATATAACCTTCCCCTGCTACTGCATCAAATGTGGCAGTATTTTTTTCACTCCAGGTGAAATTCATGGGGACAGTACCCCACTTCATACCAGTGTTAGTTGTTGAATCAGAAATTAAAATTTTATCATTATCACTACTAACTCCTAATCGTGCAGGAGTTGAGCTTGCTGTTGCAACCAAAAGATCACCTTTAGTTGTAACAGTATCATTTGTCATAAATGCCGCCGCATGAATACCATCAACCGAATCGGCATCTAGTGTAGATCCTGCGCCATCAACTGTTAATATAGCGGCCATAAATGCTGACGCTTTTTCAGTAAATGATGCTGATGTTATTTGTGACCCGTCGCCACTAATTAATACCATATCATTTGCTTCTGTTCCAGAAGTTATATCAACATCAGTCAAACCAAAAAAACTTTTATATGCATTTGTAAAAGTTACGGTATTTGTTGAGTCATTTGCAGATATTGATAAACCATCACCGGTATATGTGAGTGCTTCAGATGCTGTTGCCGCAGTTATTGTATTACTGCCTGTAACAGCAATAGAACCAAAATAATTTAATGAGGCAAGCGGAATGTTAACAATTTTTCCTCCTGCCGTTGATCCATCACCAACAACTAATGATGGGCTTGCTGAATCAATATCAGCAACTACTAATTCACCTTCAACTGGTGTATATGTTGCTAATTGAGCTGAAGTACCACGTTTTAATTGAATTCTCATACTAAAATCCCAAAGTCATAATCTAAGTCATTAACTACGGCACCGCCGATTACACCTGAATCAATATTTGCTTCAACCATTATTGGAACTGTAAAAGTTCCAAATTTTAAAACATAATATCCTTGAGTATCTAAATCATTAACTATGCCAAAATCCATCTGCACGTCTGTTAAGCCACCAGTTATATTTTTATAGTAACTGGGCTGTAATCCGCCTAAACTTAATGCATTTACACTTTGTCTATAGTTTGTTTTTACTGTTTTCATGAAATCACCGCCGCACTAACTACTGAATTTATTAAACCATAAACACTTTTTGCTTGTAATTTATCCCCAGGTCCCAAAATAAGTCTTTCTGTGTCCATAGTAAATGTATCTGTAGGATCAATCCTAACTTTGAATAATATTACGTTTTCATCGCTGTATGTCTCACCAGTTGGAACACCATAGATATAAAAGTCATCATATTGCGTTTCACTCGTGTTACAAAAGAAAATAGTGCTAATAGCCATTTCAGTATCTGGGGGTACGACCAATAAATCAGTCAATACATTTGGTATCATTTTTGCATATAGCATATTACAAATCCTTTATAAAATTAAACTTAATAATGAAGAACGTCTATTAACATATTGTTTTGTTGCCGCCTCCATTGGACCAACAGGTGCTTGTCCTAATAGTACTGATCCGGCTACTTGTAAGTTATTGCTTACAGTTAAATCTGCTGGAGTTACCAAATTTCCTATCAATTTACTTGTACCAATGCTATTATCTGGTATATCTTGAACTGGTTTTGGTTGTGATAAATGTAGTACATTTATCTTAACTGTATTACCAGGTGCGGATTGAAAGTTAAGATCACCGTCAGTATCTAAATAATACTCATCAAATGGGACTTGTACTAGTCCACTTAATGTAACTAGTATTCCCCTAGCAGTCACTGGTTTAGGTATACTTAATGTAAATTTAGTTAAATTTCCATCACCCACAAACTGATCAGTAGTGAAAGGTTCCATTGTGGGTAATTCATAACCATGGTACGCCATATTGTCGTCCTTTTCGTTGTATTGTATTTATTTAGCGAATATCAAACTCGCATAAATATCATAAAGGAATCTGCAACCATGAGTCTAACATTAAATCATAAATTAAATTCTATCAGCACAACGACGAATAAATTGCAATTAAACGCCCAGTTAGTGTTTAACAATTCTGGTGCTATAGTTTTACCTGAAGGTAACACTTCAGCACAAGATCCAAATGCAACAAGTGGATTATTATATAATACTGGTTCAAATAGACTTGAGCAATTTTATGGCAATACATGGCATAAAGTTGGTACTGTAGACGGAATCGCTGACATAGATGAGTTTAATTTTACTGGAGTTTTAGATCAAGACTTTCTCCAGTATAATGACGCCCAGCAAGAATTCCAAGCAGTTAGACCAAGTATTACTTTATTAAATGACGTTGATATTAGCGGTATTACTGATACTCAAATGTTACAATGGGACGGAAGTAAATTTTCACCCGTTGACCCATTGAGTATTAAAGTTAATGGTGTTAGTATATCAACTAATGCTTTTGAATTAATGTTCAATGGTGTTGGTATAGGTGCTGAAGCAAATGCACAAGGTGAAGTTGCTTTTACATTTACACAAAGCATTTTTGCTAACCAGGACTTTAGTTTACCAAATCCTATCCCAAATGAAAGTTTCATACAATGGAACTCAGCAACAACCAAATTTGAAACAGTTGCAAACAGTCTTAATAATCTTAATGATATTGATTTAACTGGTGTTCAAGATGGAGACTTTTTAAAATGGGATGGTGCTGCATCTAAAGTTGTTCCACGAAGTGGTGGTATTGATACTGATGCAGTTGATGAAGGTTCAACAAATTTATATTATACTGATGCACGAGCAGACGCAAGGGCACAAACAAAAATAGATGAAAATTTTGACCAAACAAGCATTTCAAGGTTTGTTGATGTTGACCTTACAAATATTAAACAAAATGATGTAATAAAATGGGATGTATCCTCACAAAGGTTTAGACCTGCAAGTGATGAAGAAGGACTTCAAAATATTGCTGGTTTAGGTGATGTTGATATTACAGGTATTCAAGTAAACGATATTTTAAAATGGGGTGGTAATAAATTTTACCCGGCCGCTTTTAGTACAGATATTGTTGTTGAGGACTCCGGTGCAACAAACCTGTATTTTACACAAGAACGATCTAGACTATCAATTAGTGGTACCCAAACTGGTGGATTAGGCACTTTTTCTTATGATCAACAAACAGGTGCATTTTCATATGCTGGTGTAACACAATTAGAAATTAGAAACTTGTTTAGTTCAGCAGGCGATTTAGCATTTGATAATGCAACTGGAGAATTTTCAGTAACAACATATAAAACAGCAGATTTCACAACAGATTATGGTACTGCGATAGCCGCAACAACTTTTGACACATTATCAGATGTAGACATGACAGGTGTTACAACTGGGCAAGTAGTTAAATGGGATGGATCAAATTTTGTTCCTGGTGACGATATTGATACTGGCGAAGATAATACTGCTAGTAACGTAGGTACAGGAACAGCAAATACTGAAGGACTTTTTAAACAAAAAGCAGGTGTTGATTTAGAATTTAAATCAATATTTCCTGGTGCTGGTATTAACCTTTATGATAGAGGCGATTATGTTGAAATTAGTAATACGATTGCTGAATATCAAGAAGTTGGTGAAGCCAATACAGGATCAAATATTACAGACAATTTTGGTGATATTGGAGTGTTTTATGGTAAAACTGGTGTTGATTTAAGATTTAAAGGCATCCGTCCTGGTGAGGGTATTGAAATTGTTGATAAGGGCAACGCAGTTGAAATTGTAAATAGTGCAAGTACTATCAGTGTTGATGATATTATTGCATACGCCTTGGTCTTAGGAGGATAAAATGGCATCAAATTTTAAAAATGCATCGTACACGTTTACCAGTACTGATACTGACCAAACAATTTATACCGCTGATGGTGCTGGACAGCATACAGCGGTTGTTCATAGTATGTTTTTTGCAAACAAACACGCTTCAAGTAATTGTGCAATAACATTAAAAATAGCGGACTCGAGTGCAGGAAGTAGCAGAGTTGTTTTAAACAAAGTTCCAGTTCCACCAAACACAACTTTAAGTTTAGATAAAACACTCAATTTAGAAGTTAACGATAGTTTGGTAGTACAATCATCTAGGGTAGAGTGTGACGTTGTAACAAGTATTTTAGAACTCACAACTGCATAATAATAAGGATTTTTTAAATGGCATATATAGGTCCAAAAGTCAGTAGTATCTTAGAAACTGATATTAACTGGAATAACGTTAAAAATGTTCCAGCAAGTATTAGTAAAGTTTTCCAGTCTGACGGAAGCACAACCGAATTTGATCTAGGATATGAACCGGCAAATGTTGAATCTGTTAGAGTTTCTGTTAATCAGATGTTAAAAGTACCATATACAGATTATAATATTATAAACAATACAATTTTAAAACTTAATTATGTTGTTCCAAATGGACTTACCATAAATGCGGTTTTTACACCAATGTTACCTGGACATAGTTCAGGTATTTTTTCTGTACAAGATGATACATCTCCTAGTTTAGGTGGTGATTTAGACTTAATGGGAAATAAATTAACTTCATCTGGTGCAACTAATGTTACAATTCAAAGTGGTACAGGAAATTATGTTGAAATTGAAGGGTTTAAATTTCCAAAAGTTGATGGTACTGCTCATCAAGTATTAAAAACAGATGGTGCTGGGTCTTTATATTGGGGCGTTGGACCAAATACATTTGAGTTTCCAGACGTAAATGGTACGATTGCCGTAACACAAATTCCAGATAATATAATAAATGTAGACAAATTAGCAGTAGCCGAGGGTACATCCGGGCAAGCATTAAAAACAGATGGTGCTGGTGTACTTTATTGGGCTGATGTTAATCTTGGTGTTATTGATAGTGCATCACAAATTGTAGACAATAGTATTGGTCCAGAAAAATTAACATTTGGTAATACTAATTTTACAATATTAACTGGTGATGGATCAACAGCAACCTTTAACTTAGAACATGCGGCCCCTAGTGACGAAAGTGTAATAGTAATATATCAAGGATATATTCAACAACCAGGAACAGATTATACTATTGACGAAAATGCTGGTACAATTACTTTTGTTAATCCTCCAGGATCTAATGAAAAAGTACAACTAAGATATTTGGGTATTGTTACCCAAACACAAGGAATACCTTACTATAGTGTTGGCATTAATCAACTTAATGCTCCTGGACAAGCCATTGGAAAAACCTTACAAATTAGTGCAAATAATGAAATTGAATGGGCAACACCAAGCACAAGTACTGTAACTGCCACAGTTACACAAGTAAATGCTGGTTCTGGACTTACTGGTGGCCCAATTACTACAACTGGTACAATAAGTTTAGACGGTAGTACGGTTACTACACTACAAAAAGCCGCAACTGCTTATGCTTGGGGTAGTCATGGAACACAAGGATATATAAATGATCCAACAACTATTAACTTACAACAATTAGGTAACGTTGGAACTCCAACTGCTTCAGATGATACAAAAGCTCTTGTGTGGGATGATACGACACAAACATACATTTATCAACAAATAGATTTATCAAATATTTTTGTAGAACAATCAGGTAAAACATTTACATCACAAGATATTGCTATTGGTGCTAACTTATTTGATACAACACTCACAGTAAACATTGACAATAATAATGAAGGTATTAGTATTGTTAAGTCAGATAGTGTTGGTAAAATTTTTATAGACGGTAGTACATTAGATATTATTGCAACTGGTATGGCTTTAGATAGCACAACAAATGCAACTGGTAATATATCTTTTCAAATAAACAAAGACTCAACAACACCAATAGAAGTACTTAAATTAGATGGTGCAACTGGCAAGGCTGTTTTTAGTGGACCAATTCAACTAACATCTGGCATACCAGCAAGTACAACAGACACAATATATGTTGACCAAAATGCATTATGGTTTGGTGCTAGAAACTTATTTGATGCTAGTACTGTTGGTGGTATAAGTCCGGCCAATATTGTGTTAAAAGACGGCACAAATAGCATGTCTGGACAACTTAATTTTTCAGGAAGTGCAGTATTAAATGTTCAATCAAATAATTTGCAATTTAATGGTGTTAATCAGGGTATAAGGCACGACCAGGCCGCGAATTATAACGGCGGATCTGAAACATTTCACAATATGATATATTCCGCAAAATCAACAGTTGCAGGGGCAAATAATACAAATGTTCCAACTGGTGCTCATATTTTTAGAGTAGGTTCAGAAGACGTATCACTAACAGAAGATGATGTTCTTATACTTGAGCATAGAAACATTAAACCAGGTATAGGTGGTTTAATAAGTTTGGGTGCTTCAGACAAAATGTGGGATGGTATTTTTACAGAAGAAATGGCATTTCATAATTTTGGTAGTGGTGATGGTCCGGATGACACAACATATAGATTATATGTGAAGCAAGGTGTATTATATTTTGGATCACAAATTATTAATACTTCAAATATTTTAAGTCCTGTTACTGCTTTGGCTGATGTTAATATTCCAGATCCAACAGCAATACAAGAAGGGCAAACACTTACTTGGAATGATACTGCAAATAAGTGGGAAAATAGAACTAATACATTTACAGGGTTGTCTGATACACCAGGCACATTAACAGCCCTTAAATTTTTACAAATTAATGCAGGCGGAACAGGATTCCAAGAAGTTGACATTCCAAGTGGAGTTTCAGGGTTAACTACATTTTTGGAAATGACTGATGCACCAAACAACTATACAACAGACGGTCAAAAATTTGTAAAAGTTAATCAAGCAGAAAACGCATTAGAATTTGTTACAGTTAATATTCCAGATGCACTAGATGATGTTGGTGTTGACTTAACAACAAGCCCAGGCGACTTAACAATGCTTGTTAAAGATGGTGGTGCTTATAAAATGTCACCTATGGCAACACACATTCCAAATTCATTAAATGATTTTAACGATTTTCCAAATACCTATGTGAATATGGAAAATAAGTTAATGCAAATATCTGGTGATGCAACTGCTGTTATCTTTGTTGATAAAACAACATTGTTAGCAATAAACGACATAACCAATGTTAATATACCAGATTTAAGTGCAGTTACTGATAACTTTTTAAGAATTGATGGTAATAGTGAAATTGTAGCAGTTGACATGACTCATAAAATGGTTAAGGATTTTCCACAACCTGGAACACCATCAAACCATGAAACATTCAAATATGATACTTCTGGTGCTACTTTCCAATATCATAATTTTTATAGAAACCAAGGTGTTGTTACAACATTAGCAAACTCTGTTACATCATTAGAACCTGCATTGTTTTCATATTCAGTTATGGATACATCAATTTTAACAAATTATCAATTAATTTTACCAACAACAAATTCAAAAGTTGTAGGAGATTGGTTTAGACTTCTTATTGCTTTTGATGGTACAAACAATGGTGTTATTAATTTGAATCATACCCAACAATCAGGTAGTGAATTGCTTGAAGGTTCGGCTACATTTGCATTTGCATATGGTAACACCGCCGCATCATATGAAGTTAAATTCATTTATCAGTATTTCAGAGAATAATTTTACCCAAAACATTGAATTTGGTCGCACTTTAACAACCAGATCTTTAGCTAGATTCAATTGTTTGGAAAAAAATTTTCAGAAATATTACCCAAATCTGGCATTTTATTGAGATCCAACTCAAGGTAGGATTGAGTCATTAGTATAATCTCACAGTTTTCCTTCAAACGGT
>ENA-UPTF01002711-UPTF01002711.1-marine-metagenome-genome-assembly--contig:-NODE-2711-length-10059-cov-2.772591_pt1 | contig 10059 bp, 12 predicted proteins | sample MGYA00238166_ERZ767019 | MGnify/ENA primary metagenome ERZ767019 (study PRJEB28930, sample SAMN06266391) | marine metagenome | isolation source: Sea water from 250 m depth | place: Atlantic Ocean... | reverse complement strand
TCCAACGAGCATATTCGAGTCCGTGAGAATCACGCTGCATCGCCTCAAGATGTTCTTCAATCATCCGCGTTTGGTTGCCCACCGTCCGCGCGAGCACTCGGTCGTGGGGAGTGGGGGTAAGACTCATTGTCGTGACTCCAAAAACACTGACGCAACTCCAGGCTCTATCTCCTCTGCTTTACGGATAGCGTATAAGTCTGTCATACCTGCAACATAATCAACTACAGCCCGATCATCATCTCTATATTCCGTCGGAATGAGATCACGGTTGTGGTCATAATATTCGTACAGCAACCTAACTATTTGCCGGGCCGTGTCTCCCTCATTACTTCCATCTTTCTCCACATAGACGCGCTTGAACATGAACTCGCGGAGACGAATCAACGCATCCCCTATTTCAGAACTCATCGACACCTTTAGATTCCCGTCCCCATATTCACCACTAGACACCGGCCAGGAGGTCCGAATAACGTCAGTCACCATACGATCTATTCGCTTTGAGTGACGGTCGCCTAGAATGTCTATCAGATCGCTTGGCAGTTCTCGCTCCAAAAGCAACCCCGCCCGGAACGCGTCTGCAATATCATGGTTAATATAGGCGATCGCATCTGAAATACGGACCACTTGAGCTTCGAGTGATATCCCGCCTTCCGGCAGAGAATCTAGGAAAGCTCCCCGAGGTTTTGAATGGGAAACAATCCCTTGACGAACTTCTCGGGTCAGATTCAGGCCTTGCCGTTCCTTCTCCAGCACCTCGACTATACGAAGACTCTGTTCGGCGTGACGGAAGCCATCACGATAAAGCTTGGACATCTCATCCTCGCCTGTATGACCGAAGGGTGTGTGACCGATGTCATGGCCCAGGCCGATAGCCTCAGTGAGATCCTCGTTTAAATTTAAGGCCCTCGCTATAGTTCTCGCGATCTGTGCTACTTCAAGGGTGTGGGTCAAACGTGTGACGTAATGGTCACCTGTGGGTGCAATGAAAACCTGGGTCTTATGTTTAAGCCTTCTGAACGATTTTGAGTGAACAATGCGATCTCGATCACGTTGGAACTCGGTGCGAATCCTGCTCGGATCCTCTGGCAAATCACGGCACGCGTTCCTTGATCTGGAAGCAGCCGGGGACAGAGTCTCTTCTCGCTCTTCAAGGCGGTGGCGAATTGACTGAATTACACTCATTTCCTGCAGCACCACTAGACTCGGAGGGTGGCTATGCAGGAGCGAGTCTACCATGCAGTGCAACCATTCAACTCCGGATTCACACTATAGCACAATGAGACTGCGTTGGCGTTGCGGGATCAGTACTGTATATTGTGGCGAATTCAGCCTTTTGAGGTGCGTGACATGCAAGTGATTCGAACTACTGAAGTCCCTGAGATCGATAACACCCACCGGGAGATCTTCGTTGGATCTAAAGTAGCTATGAGGTCGTTGGTGGAAGATGACCTGTCTGAAACCTATCGTTTCAACATCGTTACCTTCGCTCAAGATTCGAGAACTAAATTTCACACCCACACATGTGATCAGATTCTCTACGCGACAGAGGGAACAGGGATGGTCGGTACACGAGATGGTGATGTCGAGATCTCCGTAGGAGACACCGCGTTTATCCCTGCTGGCGAGGAACATCGCCATGGTGCGAATGAGAAAGGACCATTCAGTCATATATCGCTTCAGACCGCTACATGCCAAACTGAGGTAATCGAATAATGGAGACTGAAGACCTCTCTAATAGCCTGCTTGAGCAGTACAGGACTGCGAGTGTTCCGTCTATATGGAGTGCTCTCCAAGATCTTCATGGATACCACCAATCGTTCATGCAAGGTGTGTCGAACCAGACCGAAGGCCAGCAACTTGTGGGTAGAGCAAGGACACTAAGATTCGTCCCTCCACGTCCTGATATCCAAGAACAAACACCCTCAGGAGAAAACGCTCCTGAAGCGCGCGCAATGGCACGCTGTGGTCCAGGTGATGTACTGGTTTGTGATGTTTCTTCCTCTCCATATTCTTCTAGCGGCGGCGAGATGAAGTTGCTCCAGCTACAGATGAATAGAGCCGAGGGTATCGTCACTGATGGTGCTATCCGGGATCTGGTGGCGGTCAAAAACCATGGGTTTAAGATTTTCGCTGCGGGTGGGACTGTAGCAGCAGGTTTGGCACCATTCATGTGGTCTTATGACGAGAACATCGTTATCCAATGTGGTGGTATAGCCGTGAAGCCTGGAGACCTGATAGTCGGAAATGATGACGGCATCGTATGTGTGCCAAAACAATGGGCTGTAGAGGTGATCGAATGGGTCGATGAGCATGACCACTTCGAAAGTGTTATTCGCGACATGATCCTTCGGGATAACGTGCGCCCAACTACTTACTACAACAAAGAGATGTTTGAGAAGCTAAAGGAAGAAAAAAAAGAACTCAAAGATAATCCAATTCGGAAACTTGGCGATGTAAATTCAGTTACCGACCGGTTATCAAGATGAGATCGTCATTGACGCTCTGGTCATTTCGGCAAGCCGGTCGGGGTCGGGCTCAGGCAAGGTGCCTAGCCGAGGGTCGTAAGTGAGATTCGATTTGATAGTTGGGACATCACGCGTAAGGTTCGTATTAAACATCTTGGCAACGGAACCAAGGTCATTAGGGTATGTGAAGTTTGGAAGCGTAGCTAACTCTATCCCTATCGCTTTCCCTATCCCACTTTCGGACATCCCCCCTAACCAGACTGGGATACCGGCATCCTGAGCAATATCGTGAATAGCTACTGCGTTGGCTAGTCCTCCGGATCGCCAAACCTTGATATTAATATATTCGCAAGCACCGATTCTAACAGCCTGCTCCGCAACCCGAGGACTGGTTACGGACTCATCAAGGCAGATTGGTGTCTGTATGTGCCGAGCTAGCTCGGCGTGATCGACAATGTCGTCCCAGCCCAAAGGCTGCTCAATGAAAACAAGATTGAAATCGTCGATCGCCTTAAAGGTATCTAAATCAGCCAAGGTATAGCCCGCGTTACAATCGATGTGTAGGTCGATATCCGGGAAAGCAGACCTTACTGCTCGTAACATATCCACATCCCAACCAGGTGCTGCTTTGAGTTTGACCCTTGGGAAGCCGGCATCTACAGCTTCCTGTACTTTACCTAATAGGACGTCAAACGAGTCCTCAATACCTATAGCTGCACCACTGTCGACCTCCCGTGTCTTACCTCCGAGTAGCTTGTGCAACGGTTTATTCTCCATACTACTTCGAAGTGTCCACCAAGCGACCTCAATACCAGCCTTAGCAAAGCTATTGCCCTTAAAAACATTTAACCTATCGTTAAGATCAATCGCAGTATCGAAATCACGTCCCACCACATGCGGACCAAACACCTCCGTAATGTGATAGTAAACGCCCCCGGCACTTTCGTTTAAGTAGGTTGGGGCAAAGAAGGGACACGCCTCAGACCAACCGGATTGGTCTTCACTGGTCGCTTTTACTAATACTGAGTGCGAAACAGAGTCCTCACCATAAGCTGTTTTCCAGGTATAGGCCATCGGCATTTCGACATAGTAGACGTCAAGTTGGTCAATTCTCACGATATGAGTTTGGGGTCTCTACTCTTGGTGGTCGTCATACTCATCAGATGCAAGTAGAGCAGCCCGATTCTGGATCTCTTCTTCAGTAACGAAGCCCTTGATGAGCGACACTTTTTCCAAAGACCTGAGCCAGTGCTCATAATATGTCGAATCCTCTTCATGATCTTCAGACCTTGCTATTTCGTCTATGAGCTGGTTACGGAACTCATCCCAGGTGTAACGTTCGTTTTGGTGCATTACCACAGCGAGACCAAATGCTCGACCCTCCCATGGTTCATGAAAGACAAGTTCACCGTTCTCGCGTGGTAGCGAGTCACCTCCACCCATGTAGAAAATTGCGGCTTCTGATTGTGTAGAGTTATCGCTCATTGCTGTGAAGGGGGCATTTCTACTTTCGCAACACCAATCATAGAATCTCGCGTAACAAGAGCAGCAAGCTCTGTCTCTGTCATTCCATCCGTTCCATTAGGACGTTCAGGAAGAACCATATACCTAAGCTCCGACACGCTATCCCATACCCGAACGTCAATATCCCTCGAGAGATGCAGACCAAATTCTTCAAGAACCGACCGCGGTTCCACAACGACGCGTGATCGGTAAGCATGATCCTTGTACCAGCTAGGCGGGAGGCCAAGCACCGACCATGGGTAGCACGAACATAGGGTGCACACTATGATGTTGTGTACTTCCTTGGTGTTCTCAACGACTACGAGTTCGGCACTGTGGTCATCATTGTAGCCAACAAGTTCCGCCACGGCAGATGTCCCATCTGTTAGTAACCGAGTTTTGTATTCGGAATCCACCCATGCACGCGCAACTACCTTGGCACCATTTAGTGGCCCAATATCCTCTTCGTACTTCCGAACCACCTCGTCAATCGCGAGGCTTGAGACCAAACCCTTCTCTGCGAGCAAAGATTCTAGCGCCTTTGCTCGGATACTAGGGTCCGCCGGGGAGTGGTGATGTTCGCTCATAGCTGGGTCTCTAAATAACTATCCCACAAATCAATACAGACGCTGCCGTTGCCTTCTTTTCGTTCTCCCCAAAGCTCTCTAGCATCAAATCTAATGGAATATACGGGCTCTGGTACGGACACGCCCTCAACTTTTAAATCAAGTAGTTCATACACACCGCGAACCGACTGAACCAATCCAAGTTTGCCACGGACATACCTTGGAACTCTGGTATGCCTTGCCTTTTGCTCAGAATGCACCAATACTCTGTCCCCAGGTTTAAACCTTGGGGTCCCTGAATACCTCTTGGAACGCTGACTGTACCGCCGTTTGAGAACCTCATCAGTCATTCCGGGATCATCATTGCGACTTGGGGCGCTTGCGGGCTCGACGAAATCAACGGCTCGGCTTGTAAGCTCTTCCTGAGATATTACGCCTCTGTCCATCAATCCTGTCTCTAATGCGATGAGCCAAAGTTCGTAATAACTTGATTCCAAATAGGTTTCAGGTTCTATATTCTCAATAGCGGGTCTCATAGAGATCATGCGGTGCCCCGAGGTAATCATCATGCCAAACACTCGGCGCTCCCACTCTGCATGGAAGGTAGTTTCATCATCTTTAGAGTCGATGACCCCGAATCCTTGAAGCCCGCCTATGTCATGTACTCCACTAGCCATAGCAGGAGATTAGCATAGCCTGCGATCAGCGTCACCTCATCTTGGTACATTTCCCCTAAGGAAAATATGAGAATGTTGGCTGGAGCGGGAGAGGGGATTCGAACCCCCGACTTTCTGCTTGGGAAGCAGACACTCTGCCACTGAGTTACTCCCGCCTGATCAGAGCGTAAGGTGCACCCGCATTGTAGTCAACCTGTCGATCAAAAAGGTTTCGGCCCCACACCCTAGGCCTACCCAACCGCTGTGGAAGCTAGTATCTCCCTTGTTCGAACTACGTCTTTGTTGACTTGATTTTGCAGCGCTTTAACGGTTTCGTACTTTTCCTGACCTCGAATTCGTTGAACGAACTCTATTGTGAGCACCCTGTCATAGAGAGCACCAGTATAGTCCAGGATGAATACCTCGATGGCGTGACCTTGGTCCTTAAACGTGGGCCGCGTGCCGATGCTTACAGCAGCCATTAGTGACTGACCTTCCACATTTGTATAACATGCGTATATACCATCAGCTGGGATAGCAAGCTCAGCAGGAACTTCGATGTTTGCAGTAGGGAAGCCAAGTTGGCTCCCACGACCTGCTCCTTTGATCACTTTACCTGTCAGTGAGTAAGTACGTCCCAACTGCGAACGCACTGTGTGTACGTCGCCAGCCATAAGAGCGTTGCGTACGTTAGTGCTTCTCACAGCCTCGTCTCTATTGAGGGTGAGGTTTTCAACTACGGTTAATGAAAACCCCATCTCGCCACCTAGAACCTCCAGTCGATCAATGGTGCCTTCACGTCCCTTACCCATAGCGAAGTCAGGTCCTACAACAAGCCCTTTCATCCTTAAATGATTCTGGAGCATTTCAAGAAAGTTGACCACACTAAGATTGGACAGTTCTGTATCAAAAGTTATCGGGACAACAAAGTTAGTTCCTAGTTCCTGAAGTAGACGCAGCCGATTCTCCAGAGTAGTAACGTATTGAGGCTCAAAATCTGAACGCAGCGTTACTGCCGGGTGCTCACGGAAGGTAACAATACCTGAGTATCGGTCATCCCCCCGAGCTTGTAAGACTAAGTTGTTAATCAGGTGCTGGTGACCTAGGTGGACGCCATCAAACACACCAATACTGAGTATTGAATCCCCGCCAGCTTTAACGCTTTTTAAATCTTCTAGGATACTCATTGCCCGTTCACCAAAGAGTGAGAGAGTCCTGGAAGAGTTGGGTCAATTCATCGGCTCCAGCTGGTCTCGGGGATAGTTTCGTAACCCGATGCTGAGGCAACGTGCCTTGAACTAAACTGGGCACGTCATCACTTGAGTATCCTACTGCACTAAGGCCATTCGGCAATCCCATATCTTGGATAAACCTAACAATTGTGTCTCCAAGGACGTCACCTGCATCCCTGAGCCCAACATCTGACAAATCTGCACCCATCAGCATCGCCGCATTCAGATGTCGCTCAGGATTTGTCGGCGCGGTGAACCTGAAGACTGCGGGAGCGTTTAGGATAACTGACATACCGTGAGGAACAATAGGATGACCCGGCGGGTATCCATCGGGCTCAAACTTCCTTACCATCCCGGCTACGGGGTAAGACATACCGTGCGGTAAGTGACATCCGGCATTACCAAATCCCACACCTGCGAAGGTCGCTGCTAGGGCCATCTGACCTCTCGCTTCGGTATCGGCTATATCATGTACAGCGCGATACATGTTCTGAGATACCATCTCAATCGCCTTGAGAGACCAGATATCGCTTATAGGGTTTGACCCCTGATAACCAGGTCGTGCCCCGGGATGCTCGGGTGCTTCCCGTCTACTGAAGGGCAACGCAGTATACGACTCCAGACCATGACTCAGCACGTCAAAACCGCTGCAAGCCGTAACCATTGAAGGCTGCGTAACCGTATTCTCAGGGTCAACGATGCCCATGATGGGGCGCAGGGATCTATGAGAAATCCCTGTCTTTGCTTTCATCTCCAGCAAATCGAAGATAGCTACTCCTGTAGTCTCACTCCCCGTGCCAGTCGTCGTGGGTATAGCTATGAGCGGCTTCAAACGTCCAGGTACAAGTTCTCCCTTGCCAATAGGAGCATTAACATACGTTAGAAAGTCCGCCGGGTATGTAGCATACAAATTAGCAGCCTTAGCGGTGTCTATACTAGATCCGCCACCCACAGCCACGTAGCCATCGAAATTCCCATCCACAGCAAATGCGATTGCCTGCTTAAAAGAAACATCCGTCGGCTCAACACTTACCTGATCGAACAGAACAGCGTCGATACCTGCAGCTTTGAGTGACTCCATCACGATACTCACAGGCTGTAGCACTGCCATCTGTTGGTCGGTAACAACCATGGTTTTTTTCGCACCGAGACTAGCCATTTCAAAGCCAACCTCGCGGGTCACCCCCGCGCCGAACTTGATGCTCGATGTCTCCATCGCGAACGCGGTTTCATATACATTTTCAGGCATCTTCATCCTCAGTCACCAGGATAGAACGTAATTCTGTGGATACTAATCGCTTGGTCTTTGCATCTCATAAAACTCGATGTATGACTCTTCTTGAATCTCATTTAGCTGAGCTCCGGCAGTTCCCATACTAGGAGTTTCGTTGTTTTCTCGATACGGTGACTCAATCTTCTCCTGCACCCAGTCCATGTACACCGTGTTAGCAGGACCTGGCACTGTATAACCGCTCCAGTAGACCCTTACCGTGTCGCGCTGTCCAGACTCTTCGTATCTGGCCCCCATCTCGTGAATCAACCCAGCTGCCTTTCTCATGTTTCCTGGCCCTTGCTTAATCTTCCAAACTCTCCGAATCAAGTACATTTTTCACCTCATATATCGCTAGTTATGCTTACAACTCTTCAAGTATCCCATATAGATCTGCCAATCCCACGATGCGGGGGCACCTCTTGTAACAAGGATAGTTCCCATCTCGGTCTATTAACACTGGCATAATACCAACCCCAAGTGCTCCCTCTATATCGGAAGAGGGCTGATCCCCAACCATAATAGCGTCTTCTGGGCCTACCTTAGCTACATCTAACGCAGCTCTAAAGATAAGCGGGTTGGGTTTTTCAGCACCAGCCTCTCTAGATGTGACTGCAAAATCAACGAGATCCCCCAGACCAAGATCCTTAACCAGTTCGCTGCCAAGCTGATCAATATTCGATATGAGGCCCACCATTAGTCCCAGTTTCTGTAGTTTTTCAAACGTTGGGCAAACATCACCAAAGGAGGCAAGTTGATACGGTATCTCACGCACCTTGTGGAAGATTTCCAGTGCTTGACTGAGTGAAACATGGACTCCACAGCCTTCCACCACCAACCGCTGGTATTCGCTAAAGAATTCGGCCTTGCCGACGTCATCACGCAAACGGACTGGATTATGCGCATTCTCGGTAGTCATGAACGCGTCCGCGTTCCCATACCCATTCAGAATACCGTCTGGAGTAATCATGTCCCCAAAACCAAACGCGGAACAAGCTGCCTTCTGGATCTCGAATCGAGAAGGCTCCCATCCTGCAACTGTACCGTACACGTCGAACAAAACCACCTTGGTCATAACTGATTCATAATAGCACCGGATACTTCACAGGGCAGGATAAAGTCACATACCACTCTAATAGGCACCATTTCTGCTGCCTTGGTCCTCATCACTGTTCCGAGCCGACGATACTCTTCCGGAAAGCCAACTATAATTCGTTTCGGTTATGTGACTTCCATTAATTGACACACGGTCAGTCAGCTAATAGCCTTGAGTAACAGCAATGACGGAGACGAGTAACCGGGATCTGTCCGCCAAGCGAGTCTGGTGTGGTGTGAGCAGACGCGGATGACCCGGCAAAAATCACTCCTGAGCTGCGGACCGAACGTTGACAAGTAGGCTCCGCCGGTTTGGCCCACCGTTATAAGGGACGGGGTGGTAGTAAACACTCCATTGAGCGCCCCACGATGACTGGGGAATAAGGGTGGTACCGCGGGAATTTAAAAGACCCGTCCCTGTGCAGGGGCGGGTCTTTTATTATTTTCAGATGTCGTAAAACATACCGAAGAACCACTGGTCAAACGGGAAGGATATGAATCTAACAGACCTATACGATTTCGAGAAGGAAGCAAGAAATAGTATGCAGCTGGAACACTGGACGTATGTTTCTGCTGGTGCTCACGATGACCAAACGCTCAAACGTAACGAGTCAGCTCTCCAAGATTTGTCGATTTATCCCCGTTTTCTCAGGGACGTCACAAACCGAAACCTGTCGACAACGGTACTGGGGCAAGAGATTTCATTTCCGGTAGCGACAGCTGCTAGCGGTCCATGGTACTACGCACACCCTGACGCCGAAGTAGCCGTAGCTAAAGCTACAGAACGGTCTGGGACCATCTCGATGCAACCAACCAATGCTGGCACTTTTTCTTTCGCAGAGGTGGCAGCGTCAACTAACTCACCGCTATGGCTACAGCTCTACCACAGCGACGACGAAATCACTGAGTACCTAGTCACAACAGCTGCGGACCACGGTTGCAAGGCTATCTGTCTCACCATAGATATCCCTATTTCTGGATCTCCTGACCCGAGACTAAGATCGACCGGTCTACTACTGCCTCAGTTACTACAGGACGGGAACCTTAGAGAAAGGCCCGACCTCGTTGATAAATACCCAAAGGAAGGACTGCGTACATTAACCTGGGATCGTCTCGAATGGCTCAAATCGCTAACCGGCCTACCCTTGGTTCTTAAGGGTATCCGGACGGTTGATGACTCTATCCGAGCTGTTGATCACGGCGTCGACGGGATCCTCGTATCGACACACGGTGGTCGCTACCTTGATGGTTCTCCCTCAGCGATAGAAATAC
>ENA-UPTF01002708-UPTF01002708.1-marine-metagenome-genome-assembly--contig:-NODE-2708-length-10065-cov-2.613837_pt1 | contig 10065 bp, 11 predicted proteins | sample MGYA00238166_ERZ767019 | MGnify/ENA primary metagenome ERZ767019 (study PRJEB28930, sample SAMN06266391) | marine metagenome | isolation source: Sea water from 250 m depth | place: Atlantic Ocean... | reverse complement strand
AATTATTTTTCAAATCCTGTTCACGTTTTAGTTGTGCCATTAATTTAGATTGCTCAACTAATAATTGAACTCTTGTTATTGTTTTTGCTTTCCATTGTTTTTTAATCATGAAAACACCCTAGCACATAATTGTGGCGGAATTATGTCAGATACAAAAATAAATTCACTTTATACGCGAGCCGCCCCACTCATTAAATTTGGTGAGATTATGCTAGAAATATGGCAGGATTTAGACACGATTAAATGTGGCTAAAAGTGGTGTTAATTGTGTTATAATTGAGATTCTATTGAGGGTTGTAAGATATCTTTTATATAGGTAAATAATACCTATAGATTGTAAACCAACTAGAAGTTGTAAAAGATTTTAAAAGAATTCTTAAAGGATATGCAAGGATAGGTTGAATTCTAGGAGGAGTTGTAAGAGAACAAACAGGGTACATATGTGCCATGGGGGGGTGTGTGGGTATGTATGTATTGCTTATACATTTTTAGATAGTTTAGGTGTAAACTAGATAGTCTCGCCCTGCTTTTGTAGACTGTGCTATATAGCTGGACTGTCCCAGAGAGTCTCTTAGATGCTTCAACCCCTGGAGAGGTGTTACCTTAGTATACACACGATATTTACAATTGTCAACGTCTACCAGAAATAAATATAAAAACTGTTGTCAACTAGATGTAAACTTGTTATAATAATCTATATGAGTACAAGTTTTCTACCATCATTAGATAATAAAAGAAAATTAACAGAACAACAACAAACCTTTCTTTCAGTTCTTGCAACATCAGCTAAAGGAGATATAAACAAAGCTTTGAATATTGCAGGGTATAAAGAGACTTCATACTACAATGTCATCAATAGTTTAAAGGATGAAATTGTAGATGTCGCCACAAAGATTTTAGCAAAGTCAGCACCACAAGCTTCTCAGAAATTAGTTGAGATACTTAATAGTGATGACCCAATACCACAAGTCAATGCTAAACTTCAAGCAGCCCAAACCTTATTAGACAGAGTGGGTGTTGCCAAACGTGATAAGCTAGATGTAACGCATACTGCTACAAGTGGGATTTTTCTGTTACCTGAAAAGAAAACTTTAATTGATGGTGAAGCAGAAGAGGTTGAAATAATAGATGATAAGAAGGAATAGTTCTACTATACCTTTTGGTTATAAGTTATCTACGGATAACAAAACATTAGAGAAAGTTGATAAAGAAATATCAGCATTATCAGAAATGAAGGATGGTGTTAAATCTGGAGCTTTCTCTTTAAGAGGAGCAGTTGAAATTTTAGAACATCAGACTGGTCGCAAGTTATCCCCTATGGGTTTAAAGAAAATCATAGATAGAGATAATATAGAAAAACCTAAAGGATTATTAAGTAGAAATGACGAGACAGTATAATTATAGCTTTGAACAAAAAGCCAAGATAGCTTCAAGGAAAGCTGTTAAGGAAAAAGAAAAAGAGATTCAAAGATTAAGAAAAAATTTAGAAAACAAAACAACTAGACTAAAGGTTAAGAAAGAAGCTTTAGCTGTTGTCCATAAAGCTGAGACCAATCAGAAAAGTAAGAGTGGTACGATTATGGATGAAGCTCATTACAAATCTTTACCTAAGTCAGTTAAAGACCTTTTAGAAGAAGAAAAAGATAGAATAGTATTCAAACCTAATACAGGTCCTCAGACAGAATTCTTAGCTGCACCAGAGCAGGATGTTCTGTATGGAGGAGCCGCAGGTGGTGGTAAGTCCTTTGCCATGCTTGTAGACCCATTAAGGTTCATGCACATTAAAGAACATAGAGCTTTGTTATTAAGAAAATCCATGCCAGAGCTACGAGAGTTAATTGATAAATCTAGAGAACTCTATCCTAAAGCATTCATTGGTGCTAAGTTTAGAGAAGTAGAAAAGATTTGGAAATTTCCTTCAGGAGCAACATTGGAGTTCGGTTATCTTGATAGAGATGCTGATGTGTATAGATACCAAGGTCAATCATATACCTGGATAGGGATTGACGAACTCACTCAGTATCCAACAGAATTCCCACTTCAATATTTGCAGTCACGATTGAGAACAACTAATCAAAAAATAAAATGCTACATTCGGTGCACAGCAAACCCTGGAGGTGTCGGAGGAAACTGGGTTAAGAAAAGGTATCTAGACCCAGCACCTCCTAATGAAAGCTTTAAAGGTGAAGATAAGATTTCAAGAAAATTTATTCCAGCTAGATTAGATGATAATCCTTATTTAGCTTTAGATGGTAAGTACCAACAGATGTTGGAATCCTTACCTCCTGTACAAAAGAAACAACTCCTAGATGGTAATTGGGATGTTGCTGAAGGTGCAGCATTTTCAGAATTTGAATATGATAAACATTGTGTAGCTCCTTATATTCTTCCTAAACATTGGGAAAGACTAAAAGGAATTGACTATGGTTATGCATCAGAGTCTGCTGTTATTTGGGGTTGTGTAGACCCTACAGATGAAACCTTAATTATTTATAGAGAACTATATCAAAAAGGTTTAACAGGTGAAGACTTAGCTAAGAAGATTTTTCAATATGAAAAAGAAGATAAGCTTTCTGTTAGAGGAGTTTTAGATGTTCAAGCTTGGGCAAGAACTGGAACAACAGGACCAACTGTTGGAGAAGTCTTAACGAGAGCTGGACATAAACTTAGAAGAGCTGATAAGAATAGAATACAAGGTAAAATACAAGTACATGAAAAATTAAAAATAAATGAGAAGGGTAGACCTAGAATGATTATATTTAAAACGTGCCCTAATCTTATTAGAGAATTACAAGGTATACCTACAGACCCTAACAAACCTGAAGATGTAGATACTAAAGCATCAGACCATGCTTATGATGCATTAAGATATTTAATCATGGCTAGACCTAGAAGTCAAACTGCTTATGAGAAAATGAATCAAATTAAAAAATGGAGACCTGCTGACCCTGTGTTTGGTTACTAATGAAAATACATAGTTTATTTCCAACTCCTGTTTATGAAACAAATCTTAATAGAGAATTTACTAAACAAGAATTAGAATTAATTAAAGCTAGTGAAATAGAATGTATTCCTAATATGGGTAATACTTCTAGTGAAGATAATTATATATTAGAACAAGAAGGATTTAAAGATTTAAAAAAAGAATTAGAAATTATTTTAAAAGATTATATGGATAAAGTTGTTAGCCCTAATCAAAAAACGGATTGTTATATAACACAATCATGGTTAAACTATACTGAAACAAATGGCTATCATCATATTCATAACCATCCTAATTCTTATTTATCAGGAGTCTTATATTTTAATGGTGATAAAGAATATGATAAAATTCATTTTAGTAAAAATGATTATAATCAAATTCAAATTGGTACTGATAAGTATAATAGATTTAATTCTAGTAGTTGGTTTGTACCTGTTCAAACAGGGCAGGTTGTAATATTTCCTTCTCATCTACATCATATGGTTTCTCCAAAGCAAGGAGATAATCTTAGAATTAGTTTAGCTTTCAATAGCTTTATTAAAGGAACATTGGGCACTAAAAATGAATTAACAGAATTGAGGATTAATGTATAAGATTTTAATATTAGCTTATTTAATTGGTGCAGACCCAGTTATAACACAACAGAATTTTGAAATGCAAGGATGGTATAAGACTATGCAAGAATGCCAAGCCAATTTATTAAAACAACATCCTGACCAAACTTATGAAGTGATGAGAGAGTTTGTTGAAGATACTAACTTTAAATGGGATTGGTTAGTTGCAGGATGTACTAATGAAGAAACAGGTGAGAAGTTTTTAGTTTACCCTACTTATCCTAAAGGGAAACCTGATGAACTAGAAGGATTAGAATTTGAATTAAAGGATGTATTAATCTAATGTTTATGCCAGAAGAAGTAAACTTATTTTTACTATTTGTATTTATAGTTATATATCTTTTATTTAAAATATTTGGATGGTTATAATGCCTATATATACTTTTAGAAATATGTTGACAAACGAGCAATATGATGAGATAATGACTTATGAGGAATTACAAGAATATATAAAACAAGAACATATTGAACAAGTATTTAAAATAAATCTTTATAGGTATTCAGATAACAATGGGATTAAAGACCAAGAGACTGCTTGGATGAAAGATAAGAACATTAGAGGTAATGGGAAGTTTGAACCTTATGGTAAGGTTAAGACATCTCAAGATAATAAAAATTTTAAAAGAAAGAAAGATAAGAAGCACTTTAGTCTATGAAGCGAAGAAAAGTTAAAATCAATAAGAAAGCCAAAAGAGAAATTGATAGGTATCCATTAGTAGAAGTTCATTGGTATGATATTGTTTCAGATTCAAATTGGCAAAGTATATCAGCTTGTAAGAAAGCAAAGCTTCCTCCTTGTGTAACTAAAGGACATCTACTCTCACAAAAGAAAGGGTTAACAAGGATTTTTGGTGATTATTCTCTATCAGAAAAGGAAGAAGGGTCTATAGATGAGATTGCAAATACAACTATAATCCCTACATCTGTTATCATTGAAATCAAAAAGATTGTTGACAAACGACATTAATAAGTGTATTATTATATAGTATAGAGGTATTTTACATATGGCTTTATTACCAAGTGCTCAAAGGGACCAAGACCTATTAGCACAAAGAAATGAAAATGTACAAGAAGATATTAACCTTCTTGTATCTATGATAGATAAGAAATTCACAGCTTGTAAAGATTCAAGACAAGATGATGAAAGTAGATGGTTACAATCTTATCATAACTTTCGTGGAAAATATTATAAGAATATTCATTTTACTGAACATGAGAAATCTAGAGTTTTTGTTAAAGTAACTAAAACGAAAGTCTTAGCTGCTTATGGACAAATTATAGATGTACTTTTTGGAATGGGTAAGTTTCCATTAGTTATTCAAGAAACTAAAATTCCAGAAGGTATATCTGAATATGCTCATATGAATCCATTAAAAGAACAAATGGGTAATGAGAATATGGAACCAACTCCTAGTGTTGAAGGAAACTTAGAATATATTCCTGGTCAACCTATGAGTCCTACTTCTAATTTAGGATTTCCTGGTGATGGAAAACCTTTACCTAAAGGAGCTACCTTTAGTTCTTTAAGTGAAAGTTTTCTAGGTAGTCTTGAACCTGAAATGGAAAAAGCAGAACTAACAGAAGGTCCTGCTAAACTTCCAGAATTTCCTCAAATTAAACCAGCACAAATTGCTGCAAGAAGATTAGAAAAAGTAATCCATGACCAATTAGATGAATCTAATGGTAATGTTAATTTAAGAAATGCTATCTTTGAATCTTGTTTATTAGGAACAGGAATATTAAAAGGTCCATTTACTTATAATAAAACTTTACATAAGTATGCAGCAAGTGGTAATGGTAATGCAAGAGAATATCATCCTGAATTTGTAAAAGTTCCAAGAGTTGAATTTGTAAGTCTATGGGATATGTATCCAGACCCTAATGCAAGAAATATGGATGAATGTGAATTTATTATTCAAAGACATAGATTAAACAGACATCAATTCTTAGATTTAATTAATAGACCTTATTTTAGTAAAGAACAAATTGAAGCTTGTTTAGCATTAGGTCCTAATTATAATAAACAATATTGGGAATCAGATATTCAATTAGAAACAGATTCTTATTCTGATATAGAAAAAAATAGATATGAAGTATTAGAATACTGGGGTACTGTAGATGCTATGACTGCTAGAGAACAAGGATTAGCATTAGACCCTGATATAGAAGATTCAACTCAAGTACAAGTAAATGTTTGGACTTCAATGGGTAAAATTATTAGAATAGTTGAAAATCCTTTTCAACCTTTTAGAATACCTTACCAAGCTTTTGCTTATGAAAAGAATCCATATAACTTTTTTGGAATAGGTGTTCCAGAAAATATGGATGATGCTCAACAAATTATGAATGGTCATGCAAGAATGGCTATAGATAATTTGAACTTAGCTGGTAATTTAGTATTTGATATTGATGAATCAGCTTTAGTTAATAATCAAAACATGGAAGTTTATCCTGGTAAAATCTTTAAGAGACAAGCAGGAGTTCCTGGTCAAGCAATATATGGAATTAAGTTTCCAAATACTGCTGTAGAAAATATGCAGATGTTTGATAAGTTCAGACAACTAGCAGATGAATCAACAGGAATACCATCATACTCACATGGACAAACAGGAGTTCAAAGTATGACAAGAACAGCATCAGGTATGTCAATGCTTATGGGTGCTGCATCTTTAAACATAAAAACAGTTATTAAAAATATTGATGATAGTTTAATTAAACCTTTAGGAGAATCTATGTTCCAATGGAATATGCAATTCTATGAAGGTGATTTACCAATCGTAGGAGACTTGGAAATAAAAGCCACAGGGAGTTCTAGTTTGATGAGAAAAGAAGTTCGTTCTCAAAGACTAACAATGTTCTTACAAACTATTCAAAACCCTGCAATTGCTCCATTCGTTAGAATCTCAGAAGTCATTAAAGAGTTAGCATACTCATTAGATTTAGACCCTGAAGAAATAATTAACTCTAAGGATGAAGCAGAAATTTATGCTAAAATTATAGGATTCCAAAATGCTAACAAAGCAAATGGCTCACAAGCTCCTGTCCCTGGTCAACTCGGACCAATGGGCGGTGATGGAGGAGTACCTCCAGAAAATGCAGGAACAAACGTCTCTGGAAATGGCGAAATCCCAATCGGTTCAGACAACGCACCAATGCCAGGGGAGATGGATTTTTCTGGACAGACTGAGGAACCTGCCTAATCAGGTAAGAGAAATTATTAAAGACTAATGTTGACTAACTAACAATTAGTTGTTATAATAACACTATAGGATAGAAATATGTCAAAACCCATTAACATGGCTACAGGTGGACTGATGTCATTACCACCTTATCTTAGAGATACTGAAAAGAAAGATTCAGGTATTACACCTTATGATGTAAATACTCCTGAATCTGCTAGAAAAGGTTTACCTCAAAGAAGTTTATCTAAATCTAGAACTAGATATAGAACAGGTGATGGTGTTAAACCTTTAATGCCAGACGAGATTCCTGAATTAGAACAACATGAAATGGAACCTGGTGATATTAAAAAGATAGCTAAATTAAATAAAATAGAATCTAAAGAATATAAAATTTTGAAACGAGGAAAAGAATTAGATTTGAATACTCCTAAACAAAACGAAAAATTAAAAAAATTAGAACAAAAGAAAAACAAATCAGCTCTTGGTGGTTACATGGATAACTTCCAAATATCTCAAGAAGAACCTTTAGCAAAATTTAGTATTGGTGGTTCAGCAGCTCTTTCTGAAAAGTATGATAGACGAAAAGATTATAGAGCTTATGCAGAAGGTGATGAAGTAATTGCTGAAGAAGAAATTGTTGAAGAACCTTTAATGGCTCCAGTAGGAATGGAAGAAGGTCCTATGCCATTGATTGAAGATGAGATTGCTGCAGATGATGTAGCTATGGAAGAAGATATAGCTATAGAAGATGCAGAAAGTATTTTAGATACTTCAATGTTAAGTGAAGAAGAAGAAGCAGTTGTGGATGCTGCTCTAGAAATGTATCCAGAATTAGAAGCCATTTTACCAAAAATGGTTGCAACAGAATTTACAGAAGATGGAGAAGTAGAAGGACCAGGTACTGGAACTTCAGACTCTATCCCAGCATTATTGTCAGATGGCGAATTTGTATTTACAGCAAAAGCTGTTAAGAATATCGGTATTGATAAATTAAGAAAAATGATGGCACAAGCTGAAGAAGCTTATGATGCTGGTATGGTTGAACAAGAAGATGCTGCTGCAATAGCAGAAGCTGAAACCATAGTATAACAGAATTTAGAGTAGGTACTCTAGATAAACAAGCTACCTTCTAGGAATAGAAGCCCTTGTAGCTTCGTTTCAAATTAATCTACCTTTTTTTGCTACCTTCAGTAAAAGAAGCCCAAAGGAGGATATTATGAATAAAGAGAACGAAGGAAAAACTAACGAAGTTGTGGCGAATCCATATAATCGTAAAAAACCTTGGCATACAGAAGATGTAATGCCCAAAGAGTTTGTTCACGCAGATACTGGACCAGCCATGCCAAACACCGAACAGAAGACAGGTTTTAATTATGCGACTGGCAATCCAGCCAACCCAGAAGTTAAAACAGAAGCTGACTCGGCTACTTCGGATAAGGTCTTACAGGAATCAGCATTAAATGTTGAAGCCAAACCTTATACTAAAGTTGACTATAAAAAGAGGTATGACGACCTCAAACGATATTATGATAGGAAACTTGGTGAGTGGAATTCAAAGGAAGATGACCTTAAGTCACAACTTAAGACTAATCGCCCTAAGTATACCCCACCAAAATCTAAGGAAGAGTTAGACTCTTTCAAAAAAGATTATCCTGACATATATGGAGTTGTGGAAACTGTATCTCACTTGCAATCTCAAAACGAGATGAAAGATTTGCAGGAAGAAGTTAGCTCTTTGAAAAAAGCTAATCAAGCATTAGCTCAAAGAGAAGCCCAATTAGAGTTATCAAAACTTCATCCAGACTTTAATACAATTAAAGAATCTGATGATTTTCATAGCTGGGCAGACTCACAACCCATGGAAATTAAAGCATGGATTTATGAGAATAACTCAGATGGTAAATTAGCTGCAAGAGCAGTTGACCTGTATAAGAAAGACCGAGGACTTGGTTTAGATAAAACACCTAAAAAGGATAATGAAGTTAAAGATGGTGCAGATTTGCTTGTTAAAACTAGCGAACAAATTCAACCACCAACTGGAAACAGAGTTATCTATAAAAGGTCTGATATTGCTAAAATGTCAGATGTTGAGTTTATGCAAAAAGAAAAAGAAATTGCAATAGCTCAAAGAGAAGGTAGAGTTATAGATTTATAATTCTGCTGTTTTATTAACAATAACCAATAGAAAAGGAGTCATATATTATGGCACATTTCGCAGGTGGTTCAACTACTAACTTTGGTGGTAATTCCCCTTCAGCTCCTCAAGCTAATCAGTTTTGGGTACCTGAAATATATTCTAAAAAAGTTCAGATAGCTCTTAGAAAAGCTGCTACTGCAGAAGCAATCTGCAATACAGACTACATGGGAGAAATCAAAAACTTTGGAGATACTGTCAACATAGTACAAGAACCTCAAATAACTGTAAGTGATTATACTAGAGGTGCATCCACTTCAAGTACAGCACTAACAGACAACGAGCTTGTTCTAGTAGTAGACCAAGCTAAATACTTTCAATTTCAACTAGATGATATTGAGAAAAGATTTTCTCATGTCAACTTCCAATCAGTTGCTTCAGATAACGCAGCATACAAACTGAAAGATGCACTAGACACTAATGTTCTAGCAGCTATTTCAGCAGGTGCTACTGTTACTACTGGCATGGGTACTACTGGTACTCCAATTGATATTGGATTTGGTTCTAGTGAAGTTGACCCTCTTAACCAAATGTCATTAGCTTCTAAAGAGCTTGACGATGCTAACTGCCCTGAAGAAGGTAGATGGTTCGTTGCTGGTCCTGACTTCTACGAAGTTCTAGGAAGTTCTAGTTCTAAATTGTTGTCTGTTGACTACAACGCTGGACAGGGTTCGATTAGAAACGGCTTAGTTTCTAGTGGAAAACTTCGTGGTTTTGACATGTACAAGTCAAACAACATAGCTGCAACATCTAATGCTGCAGGTAAATGTTTGGCAGGTCACATCTCATCTACTGCGACTGCAAACACAATTCTTTCAACAGAAGTGTTGAGAGACCCAACATCGTTTGGTGACATTGTGAGAGGTCTTCATGTTTTTGGTGCGAAAGTACTAAGAGATGAAGCTCTTGTTGGTGCATTCTACGGAATAGACTAACGAAACAGATTTGGGAGGTGTAACAGCCTCCCACTTCTTTACTTTTATAGTATGAAATTGTTTTCATTATTGCTAATTCTAGTTGTGTATATACATCAAGATTTAATTCTTTCCTCGCCCGGTTAATACAGGGAACGTATATGCTTTTATTAGAATC
>ENA-UPTF01002704-UPTF01002704.1-marine-metagenome-genome-assembly--contig:-NODE-2704-length-10075-cov-2.602320_pt1 | contig 10075 bp, 8 predicted proteins | sample MGYA00238166_ERZ767019 | MGnify/ENA primary metagenome ERZ767019 (study PRJEB28930, sample SAMN06266391) | marine metagenome | isolation source: Sea water from 250 m depth | place: Atlantic Ocean | study... | reverse complement strand
CCGTAGCTGGCCGGATCGTGCGTTTCCGAAGTATGGGAAAAGCCAGCTTTGCAGACGTTCAGGACGGCGTCGGAAAAATCCAGATATTGTTTCGACGAAACAATCTACCAGATAACTACGATAACCTCAGCGATCTGGATTTGGGTGACTGGATAGGGGTAGAGGGGCCGGTGTTTCGCACACGTACTGGAGAGGCCACGATTGAGGTTGAAAACTGGTCAATCCTATCGAAGTCATTACGGAACCTACCAGAAAAGTGGCACGGCCTAACCGATACCGAGGCTCGTTTCCGGCAACGTTATCTCGATCTCATCGCTAACGATGAGGCTCGAAGAGTAGCTTCGCTCCGTAGTAACACGATCAGCGCTATGCGAAGATTCATGGATAACCGTGGATTCATGGAGGTGGAAACGCCCATTCTGGTCCAAGTTCCAGCAGGCGGCACAGCGAGGCCATTCGCGACTCACCATAACGCCCTCGACCGTGATCTTTTTCTCCGGATTGCCACAGAACTTCCATTAAAACAACTCATCATTGGCGGTATGGAGAAAGTCTATGAGATTGGGCGAGTCTTTCGGAACGAGGGTGTCGACGCAACCCATAACCCCGAGTTTACGACAATGGAAAGCTACGAAGCTTTCGCAAATTACACTGACGTAATGGAGATGGTTGAGCAACTCGTACATAGCCTGGCTCAAGAAGTACTCGGCTCCTCAACCGTTGCGTTTGGAGACGAGACCATTGATTTTAGCCCACCCTGGCCAAGGCTCGACCTGAGGAATGAGATAAAAGCACGCTCTGGCATCGACTTCCTGGAGTGTGATGATGTCGAATCCCTAAAACGTGCAATGGCCGCTATAAATTTGGACGTCGATCAACAACTGAGTTGGGGCGGGCTACTCGATAAACTTCTTTCCGATACCGTAGAACCACATCTAATACAACCGAGCTTCCTCCTCGATTATCCTGTCCAGATGTCCCCCCTTGCAAAGAAGAAAAAAGGGAGCGACTCAATTGTCGAGCGATTCGAAGGGTTCGTAGCGGGGATGGAAATTTGCAATGCTTTCACAGAGCTAAATGACCCGGTTGACCAGCGCGATCGAATGCAGCAACAAGAAGCCCTTAGATCTCAGTTTGACGAGGAAGATACCGACCGTCTTGATGAGGCTTTTCTATTAGCGCTGGAGCACGGGATGCCCCCGACAGGCGGCCTAGGCATCGGTGTCGACAGACTTGCGATGCTATTTTCAGGGCAGCGAAGCATTCGTGAGGTTGTACTATTCCCGCAACTTCGAAGCCGCTAGCTCTGGATCGTTACTGACCTAACACTATTGGGCGAAACACTATCAGACGTATTTAATCCAGACCCGGACATCCTTCAGTATTAACGGCATCGTCCGGTCATTATCCACTGCTCTGAGACGCACATCCAGATGGTTTACACCACCCTTCAGCGGTGGTGCATCGACCACCCACTCGATAACTACACCCTCATCTGTGGCCTCAACTATTTTGGTAGGATAAGTGTTCCAACCTTCCGCGTAAAAATCCCGCGTCCAACCATCAGCAGAAGTCTGCGAAAGATCAGGATCTAGTTCTGAGTCATTGAGGGAAACCTCTATCGAATCTCCTGGCCCAATATTCTCCAACAAAAGGCTAACTGTGCAGTCACCAAGTACCCCCTCAGCTTTAGCCTCTTCAATACGATCAGCAATATGGAATGTCAGCGATGTGCTTGGACCAACAACAGTGGTTTCCAGGGTCGTTGCTAATTGTGTTGAAGGTATACCATATTGGAAGGAAAATCCAAGCTGACTATCAGGCTTAACGTTCCCTCTCTTGTCAAACTCGTAGCGTTTATCAAGTCTTGATAGTTTTTTCTCATCAGTTAGAACGCCCAAAACGTCGTTACGCCATTCTTGGGACATACTGTAAAAGTTAAACAAGTATAGCCCCTGCACCCCTTGCTCCAGATACCTAGCAGCCACGGCCCGTAAGGTGAGTTCATCAACCGTTCCCCGCAGTGCTTCCATTGCTCCATAAATCAAACACCCAGTTCCCTCAGCAGCAGCTACGAACTCATGAACGGGTGTCTCAAACGGGATGAATCCGCCGCCCGCGATCATTACGTCTACCAACTCTTCCTGAATCCATGTAGTGACATCGAGGCCTACTCTAGTACAGTCTCGGATGGTCGGGGGTACCCGAACGATAAGATCCAGTTCCTTCCCTTTTGAAGCACTCACTGCATCCATCTGTTCCCGAACAAAGCGGATCAAGTCAGTCATTAGATAGCGATTGGCATACGCCTCCTCAATACGAAAGTAGCCAGGATGTCGCATATAATCGAGCTCAATACCATCCACATCAAAACGCGAAATTAGCTCGACTATGATACTGGCCATGTACTCTCGAACTTCAGGTACTGCATAGTTCAATCCAGTACGTATACCCCACTCAAGGGTTGGGCCAGGAATATCCTCCCCACGACCAATCAGGTAATGCGGATTTTCACGACGGAGTCGAGAATAGCTGGGGGAATCGATCTCCATGTCATAGTGCTCATTCATCCGCACGGATGGGAAAAAATCAATACCTGCGCGCCTACACTGAGCTGCTATAAGGGTAACCGGACCTCCATGATTCTCTTCTAGGTACCTGAGATTATCGACGCTCGCCTGTTGTTTCTCATCTAAGTTGTCGTAGCCCTCACCAAAACGTTCACCTATTTCAGTCTCGTAATTGTAGGTATCGTGCCCACCTACAGACCACATGAAACCTTCAATTGGGGTTCCTTGATGAGGTCCAATCATATTTTCCCAAATATAATCCTCAGTTAAGGGATACGGTGTCCCCATTATCCAGCCGTCGTCGTTAGAGTAGACTCGCCGTGTTTTGCCGCTACGTGGCATATTCCTAAAAGCTCCTATTTGAATTGCTGCCGTAGGATACAGTGGCCAACACCCTAAGGTCTAGAACTACGAACCACCCCACAAAGTTCGTCTCACAAATTCAACCTCTTCCTCGTAACTCGATATATCGCCATCGAGTCGAGCCGCGAGCAGCGATTTGAGGAGTTGGCCAATCCATGGCCCTTCGGGTACCCCCTCAGCAAGGAGCGACTCTCCGGTAATAGAAGGTCGAACACAGCGTAGTTCATCCAGATAAAGTCTGATGCGCTTAACAGCCTCAGCATCATCAGTAAACGTAGCGTAAGCACCCAGCGCCAACGGCTGTAAACCTTCCAGTAGGTAGTACGTCTCACTGTTGAATTTGCTTAACCTAAGTGACGGCACAATAGCCCGTATACTGACAATGTCATTTACAAAAGCTGCTCGCACAGAATCTAGCATTAGCCTCGTGGTAATAGGTTCTACATCCTCTGGGGATACCTGCCGAGTGATCAGCCCATAGAAGATGAGATTCAAGTCATCTAAGTCACAAGTGATAGGCGGCACGATACTCTGATCAAACCCTAATGCAGGGTGGATTGCCTGTAATACCTTCAAGTCATTGGCTACCTGGAGCATCGCCGACGATGTGGGCTCTAGAAAGATACGCTCAATCTCGTGACGGATGCGTTCGCCGCTAACCGTTTCAAGGTAACGTACATCTCTGCGAATCAAGCGTTCAGTGTACTCATCGAGTTGGTATCCTTCTCTCCCTGCAAAGCGAATCGCCCTTAGGATACGGGTAGCATCATCCTGAAAGCTTTGGTTATGCAAGACTCGAACAACACCGTTTTCAAGGTCCGACATTCCATCGTGATGATCAATTAGATCTCCAAATGAATCCCGAGAAAGCGAAATTGCCATTGCATTGATCGTAAAATCACGGCGTGCCAGATCCTGATCAATGGTCCCTGGGAAAACTTTAGGGAGAGCTCCCGATTTTTCGTACGTCTCACGACGCGCGGTCGAAATGTCTATCTGTATTGCGCCAATATCTAGGGCCGCTGTGCCAAACCGTGTCACCTTGAGAACAGTTCCGCCTAGTTTCTCAGCAACCGCATATGCAATTTCTGAACATCGATGCTCAACCATGGTATCAAGGTCACCACTACTCTGGCCCTTGAGTACATCGCGGACAGCACCTCCAACGAGGTAGCAGTTCGTCCCAAACGCCGCGGAAATGGCGGCGATTTCATTCAGGATACGGAACTGTTCGTCGTCCAAGTGCTCCTTGACGACACTCGAGGCATTCATCGTATAAGCGTACCCGCGGTTAGAAGTCTCTGGCTAGCCGACTAGCTCCATTTTCAGCGCTTCAACTTGACCGTCACCTACCCCAGCGGCCCGAACGTAGGCCTCAAGCCCTCCATATTTGGCTTCGAGGTATGCGATAGTGTCGGCCATGGCCTCCGGTGGACAGTTTCGAGCTCCATAGACTTCAGGAGTGTACTCAGCCGGATCTACATTGGGAGGAGCTAGTTCACTGAAGAAATAGTTCACCCGATACTGAGCAGTCAAAGCGTAATCAGCAATAATCGTCTCGTTGGCAACGCCTGCAATTGCTAACAACATGGCAGAGATTAATCCAGTCCGATCTTGTCCACCTTCGCAGTGATACACACCGGGAAGCGCCCCTGGCTGAGCCAGCGTGGATAGTGCCTCGGCAAACTTGTGGGCCCGCGTGTCTAGAAACCTCTGGTAAATGGCAAAGATCCACTTCCTTGGTTCCATTCCTTCTCTAGAGATGGGATCGTCCTGCCAGTCATCACCAGCAATATCGACTCTATGAAACTCTATATCCGCACGATCAGCAAACACATTCTTACGCAAATTAAATTCCTCGTCTCTACGTAGGTCTATGATCGTACGAGCACCGTAGTTAATTAGTTGTAGCTGAGACTCCTCTCCCAAACGATAGATGCAGTCTGCCCTAATAAATTTCTGCCAGTTAGTCTCAGTACCTTGAACGGTCGGGTATCCGCCTATATCACGGATATTAAATGCCCCTTTGATGTCGATGTGTCGGGTTGGTTTTTGATTCATATTTACCAGTTCCTGCCCACGGTGGATTGTAGTTCGCTACTTATAAAAAGTTTAGCATCATCCACAGGAGGACCATGCCCAGGTGTAATCATTCGGATATCGTATTGCTGAATCTTCTTCAGTGATTCCCGCTGGGCGGACATCGCTCCGTGTGTAGGATCCATCGAGAAAGGTTTTGTCGTCCTCATGAAATCGCCGGTAAATAGGATGCCTTCCTCTTCATAAAGAACACTCAAGGAACCGTGCGTATGGCCGGGCGTATGGATGAATATCAGTGTTAGCCCCCCTAAGTTAAGTCGCTCTCCGTCCAAAGGAACGTGCCCAATGATGGTCCCGGGCAACTTGTACTCAATACCCGGCTTATCACGAGGTCCAGAGAAAAGAGGTGCGCCCGTCAAATCTGAGAGTTTTCGAGCTCCTCCACTGTGATCCTCATGCCAGTGACTTACCACGATCGCTCTGATTAGTGGCCTCCCCACTGTATCCCACATGGAAGTGACGACGTCATGCGACTCCTGGGTATCATGACCACTGTCGAAAAACACTGCACCATCAGAGCCAGTAATAAGATGAACGTTATTGAACTTGTCTCCAATGACCACTTTGTAGACGTTGGGTGCTAGTGTTTCCATGCGCAAAAGCAGACTAACTGCCGCCCGCCCCGTAGTCAACGCTCAGTGAACCTGGGTAATAGGTGATATGAGCGCATCTGTGTCAAGATGACAAGCTAGTATAGGCTCTGTATTGAGGTTTAGTTGGGTGCACAGTTCGTCTGTATAATGCAGGCAGATACACACATGGAGTTGGCAAATGAATCGGGAAGAAACCAAGAAACTGATAGTGGGGCCAATCGCTACGGTCCCAACACCCTTTGACGCTGATTACGAAGTTGACTACCTGAAAATGAGGGATTTGACGCAATGGTGGGTTGAGAGTGGCCTAGTCAAAGGCAAAGCGGTAATTAAGGTTGCTGCTGCAATGGGGGAAGGACCTCAACTCCGAGACGATGAGTGGCCAGAGTTGCTTCGAACCGTGGTACAAGCTGCGGATGGCAAGGCGACGGTAATGTGTGGTCTGCACTACAAGGACACCATCAGAACTATCGAGGATGCAAAACGTGCTCAAGACCTAGGAGCCATTGGGTTACAAATATCTCCTCCCGTCCTCAATGGCCCCACCCAAGATGACATAGTTCGACACTTCGGCGAGATATCTGAAGCAATTGATATCGGAATTCTTGTGTACGTTACACGAGGAATGCCAGGTGGCTCTGTCTATCCGGAAACATTCGAGCGTATGGTCGATTTCGAACAACTGGTTGCGATCAAATGGGGGGTCCCATTTGATCGCAAGTATGAAGACATATTCCACTTAAAAGACATCTTCAACATCATCGACAACAATGGAACTCCTATCCTGAACCATAAGATGGGTGGTAAGGGGTATATTAATCACTCCTCTGAGATACACCCCCCGCACGACCTCAAGATCTGGGCTTTGATGGAGTCAGGACATTATGAAGAAGCACAAGAACTGTACTCATCAGTTGAGGATCCGCACACGGAATTCGCAGGAAGGGTCGGGCAACGAACGGGTGGCCAAGCTGTAGTCAAAAAAGGGATGATGGCCGTTATGGGACGTCCAGTGGGTGTCTCACGCCCTCCGTCCCTTCCACTGAACAAAGCAGAAATGTCCGAACTTTACGAAATGATGTCAGGCTGGGGATGGCCCGTTGCACCAAGAAACGAGGTACTGGGCTAAACCATCTTTAGTTCTCTGAACCTTTGACGCTACGAATTCCAAACCGGACGTACGTCTCGGTTCACAACTGCACCCTCGGGCCAGCGGCCGTCAAGCAAGTCGATAACGTACTGGGCTGCCTCAAGACCCATATCGTCCATCGAACGAGTGTCTGTACCTGCAATGTGCGGAGAAGCAATCACATTATCCAGTTGTAATAGTGGGTTCCCAACTGGCGTTGGCTCCTGCTCAAACACATCAGTCCCAACACCCGTAATAGCGCCAGATTTTAGGGCGTCGATTAGATCTTTCTCTACCACCAGACCGCCTCGAGCTGTATTAATAAGACACGCGGTTGATTGCATCAACTCGAGTTTTTCCCGATCAATCATCCCTCGGGTAGCATCGTTAAGCGGCAAATGAAGACTCACATACTCAGACTCTCGAAGTAATGTATCGAGATCGACGAGTTCAATCGAGTTTCGCTCCACGAACCCTAAATCAGGAGCCGGCTCAACAGCAATAATCCGCATCTTCATAGCGCTAGCCCGAACTGCAAGGCTTCGACCAATACGTCCGAGCCCCACGATACCAAGAGTGGCCCCCCTGATAGGTCGGTTAGAGTCGTTTGGCCACTCTCCTTGGCTCATCATTCTGTCCTTCAGGGATATCGATTTAGCAAGGCTAAGAATGAAAGCCAACACATGCTCAGCTACAGCCTCGTGGTTCGAATTCGGAGTTATGGTAACTGCAACTTTATTCACCGTAGCGGCCCTCAAGTCAACCTTATCGAAACCCACACCAAGTCGAGCAATCACTCTCAGATCGGGGAGTTCGTCTATCACTGCAGCCGGGTATCGCTCTCCCCAAGCCAAAGATGCAACGGCTCCCTGTAGGTACTTAATCTCTTCAGCGTTACTGAGACCTCCTGCGCCAAACCGTTCATCAGCAATTTTCCTAACTTCAAAACCATTAGCTTCCAAAAGGCCAATTGCCGGAGCGGTTTGTTCCATTCCACTATTACCAATAATTACCGTAGGCACTGCGATCTCCCTTGTTTGCAATAAAGCTTTGAGCTTGGTGGGGTATTATGCCGTGGGACGAATATTATTTCTATTCCTAATCAGGAAGGTGATATCAAATGACAGAACACCATGTAAAGCTCAGGAAAAACAACATCATAGAGAACATGACCAGAGGAGCAATCTCCTACGGATGTAAATTTAACTCGCCCTCTTCGGAGCAGATAGAGCTACTGGGTATTGCGGGTTATGACTTTGTCATTTTTGATGGGGAGCACGGCTCCTTTACCTTGAGCGATCTAGAGGAACAGTGTCGAATAGCGCAGATGGCCAACCTGACACCAGTCGGTATGGTGCCTAATGTTGAGCTTTCAACCATCCACTCATTTCTCGAACGAGGTGTGATGGGAATCCACGGCCCAAATATCACTACACCACAAGATGCTCAGAAACTTGCAGAGGGCTGTCGTTATGCTCCCGAAGGCCGTCGTAGCCTCTCCTTCTCCCGGGCCACCCACTTCGGTTTCGGACCGCCTCGCCCCGAGTACATGGCTCATGCGAATTCACAGATTATTGTAATCGCACTGATCGAGCATATCGATGCACTCCAGCACCTCGATGACATTATCGCCGTTGAGGGTATCGATCTATATTCCGTAGGACCAAAAGACCTTGCACAGTCGATGGGACTGCCTGGACAGATGGAGCATCCGGACGTCTTGAATTTCATCAGTACCGTACAGAAATCCGTGCGTTCTGCGGGGAAAGCTATGTCCGGAGAAGCAATCACGCTCCAGCTAGCGTCGCAATTTTTCCTTGACGCGGCTACATCTTTCATTAACTCGCGAAGCTAATAGTGTGTTGGCCACCGTGTCAGGCGACTTCTAGGACGACTAGCTATGGATTGTGCTCAGGCAATCATCCCTACCAGCCCGCAGAGGAGTGAAATCTCGATTATTCTGATACCACGGTCGCTCTTCCTTGTTACAGGCGTTACTGACAGCATTGTAGTTCAGATACATGATGGCCCGACGCCACGGGGAGACATTGTTAGCGGAACCATGGACTACATTACAGTGGACGAGAGCAACGGACCCAGCAGGCCCGATCACCGGCTCAATACCACCATCATTCGCTAGTTCGGCCACCGCCTCCGGGCCTAGATGGTGTAGAGCGTACCCTCTATCCTTGGCGTCCTCATGAAGCTTCGAATCTAGTAAACCGTGCTGCTGTGAACCAGGGACAACTAACAGCGGAGATGTGACCGGAGTACAGTCATCAATAAACACTGCAGCCATGATGCACTTTGGTTCCGGCATACCATCTATCAGATACCAGGGAGGATAATCTTGATGCCAATCCCATCCTCCACCCCCTCCAAAACCAGGCTTAGGGTTCATACGGCTCTGGTGTAAGTACACCTCATCTCGCAGCAACTGCTTGACCGGTTCCAGCAATCGTGGCAAGGTCACTAAGCGTGCAAATGGTTCTGAGTAAACGTGGGCGCCGAAGGCAAGTCTGGCAACGGCAGGATCGTCCTTCTCACGGACTACCTCAGGCCCCGGCCGATTCAGAATTTCTGGCACTACATTCTGCAGGGCAGTCACCTCTTCCTGATCTAATAAATTTGGAAAAAAAAGGTAACCTCTCTGATCGAATTCATTGATCTGTGAATCAGTTAGTTTCATACGGAACTTGCCTATCAAGACGAACCAATAGAATTGTCGCAATCATATCGCAAGTGCACAGTCATGTCTCCGGTAGGTGGAACAGTGAACTCGCGGGTTGATCACCAATAGGCACCTCCCATCCTGTAGATTACGGCCAAGGCACATACCTACAATAATACTTGCTTATTTCGCTTTCTTTATTATTTGTATTGCCTATTTCATGAATTTATATCGCTTATACGACTTTGTGCGATGTCACCCAATAACTGTGAGTGTTCCCACCAACAAATTATTCAGTCTGTTAAATCTAACTGTTGAATCTAACGCGGTATCCTTCAAACGCACTCTCCTTTTTTACGCATCGATGATGCGATGTGAGTGTTGATCACTTATATTCGTTCAAGAACCTGATGGGAAAAAATCAGGGCGAAACTGACGCCGGGATTACCCCACTAGATAACTACCCTCACCGACTCGGGTTGTACGGCAACCAAACTCTTGTGATAGGTAACTTCTGACATAACTGGATTAAGGCGGTCCAAGTTCAATTAGAAGAACTCAGTCTGTGGTATGGCCCTCTGGTACGGTCCACCGAGGCCCACTGGCAACGTCAAAGTAGTTCCTACACGGTCTCTAATCGTTGGTTATC
>ENA-UPTF01002703-UPTF01002703.1-marine-metagenome-genome-assembly--contig:-NODE-2703-length-10075-cov-8.679336_pt1 | contig 10075 bp, 9 predicted proteins | sample MGYA00238166_ERZ767019 | MGnify/ENA primary metagenome ERZ767019 (study PRJEB28930, sample SAMN06266391) | marine metagenome | isolation source: Sea water from 250 m depth | place: Atlantic Ocean | study... | reverse complement strand
AAAGAGAGTGATGTAAGTGCTGCATTAGCTGCATCAATATTTCATTATGAAGATCATTCTGTTGATCGTGTAAAACAGATACTTAAGAATAGTGGTATTCAAGTTAGATACTAAATTTTAGAATATATCTTCTATTCTATGGAATAACATCAACGTCACCAGAACCTATTGGTACCTCAATTCTATTATCAAGTGCGTCTTCAATTAATGATTCCTCACTACATACATCTTTTGTCCAACTTTCAAATCGTTCATCATCAGCTATTATCTCATTAACAATATTGAATTGTATTTCTCTAGTTTCTGTGGTTAAACCTGTTCTTTGGTCATTTAGTGTGACACCTGATATTTTACCTGTCCATGTTCCTACAAGATCATCTACTGTACAAATGCTATAACGGCTTTCTAGTAAAGGTCTAAAGTAAATATTTGGTGATGGGTCAACGCTGCCATTAAACTTGAATTTAAAGTATAAATTTCCGTCTGCATTATAAAATTCCACCTGACCATTTTCAAGAGGATTTAATTCCATATTGATAAAAATAACTTCGCCAATCATGTATTTGTCTTTATTAATTGTTAAACTTCCTACTGTTTGTTTATTGTCAGGATATGTTACATGACCTTCTTCCATCCTATTTTCAAATTCCATCTGATAAGCCACAATACCGATAATTATTGCAATTACTACGCCTACTCCAATTGCAACTTTTTTATTCACAGTTTTTTGTTTTTTCTCACCGTTTAAATTTTTTTTCAAATTTTATTTTTAATTAAAAAATGATTCTTTTAATCAAATTATTATATTTTTAACATATTTTTTTCTAATTATAAGTAAAATTTGCCAGTTTTTAATAAATTCTTCTCGAGTATTTATTCCTAAAAAGTTAAGTATTACTTAACTTCATATTAGGATATTTTAAGAACAGAATTTTAAATGATCATGTATGGCTAAAACACATCTACAGTGCAGGGAATGTAAAAAGAATTATGAATCTACTTTCAAGTATATTTGTGATGAATGTTTTGGACCACTTGATGTACACTACAATTTTCCTAAAGTAACTAAAGATACATTTCATAATAGGGAAAAAACATACTGGCGTTATCATGAACTTTTGCCAATTCACGATAAAAAAAACATAGTTAGTATTGACGCAGGAATGACTCCATTAGTAAAAGCTGAGAAACTTGGTGATGAATTAGGTCTGACAAATTTATACATTAAAAATGATTCAGTAAATCCAACATTTTCATTTAAAGATAGACCTGCTGGTGTTGCAATATCTAAAGCAAAAGAATTTGGCTTACAATCTGTTGGTTGTGCATCTACAGGTAACTTGGCTTCAGCAACTGCTGCTCATGCAGCAAAAGCAAACATGCCATGTTATATCTTTGCACCAAGCAATATTGAGACAGCAAAAATCGCACAGGCATTATCATACGGTGCTGAATACATTTCTGTTGATGGTACTTATGATGAAGCAAATAGAATTGCAGCACAAATTGGTGATAGAAAGGGTGTTGGAGTAGTTAACATCAACATGAGATCATACTATGTAGAAGGTTCTAAGACTTTAGCTTATGAAGTAGCAGAACAATTAGATTGGAATGTTCCAAATCACCTTATAGTCCCCACTGGAAGTGGCGCCATGTTAAATGCAATCTGTAAAGGATTTGAAGAATTACAAACTGTTTCATTACTTGATAATTTATCTTCAATGCACATGCACTGTGCACAACCACATGGATGTGCACCTATAGTTGATGCATTTAAGAAGAATTCTAATAAAGTAATTCCAGTAGAACAACCTGAGACTGTTGCAAAGAGTCTAGCAATTGGTGATCCTGGTGATGGTCGTTATGTACTAAAAAGATTGCAACAATATAACGGAATTGCAGAAGAAACAAACGACGAAGAAATCCTAAATGCAATTTTACTTTTAGCAAAAACAGAAGGAATATTTACAGAACCTGCTGGTGGTGTTTCTGTATCCATCCTGAAGAAAATGGTCGAAGAAGGAAAGATTGACAAAAATGAAACTACCGTTTGTTATGTTACTGGTAATGGTCTAAAAGCCACTGAATCAATTATGAGTGTATTAACCAAACCTCAAGTAATGCAAGCTGATATTGCAAAAATCTCAGCAGTGATAGGATAATGATAAAATGACCAAAATTACCTTCACAATACCATCAGTCCTTAATGCTGGAGGTGGTGAGAAGAAAACAGAACTAGAAGCATCAACCCTCAAAGAATCGTTTGAAAAAATTTCTGAAATAATGGGTGATGACTTTAAGAGAAAAGTTTTAGAATCTGATGGTTCTCCACGCTCTTTGATTAATATCTACATTAATGGAAAAAATGCTGCATTTGATAGTGGTCTTGATACACCATTGAATGAAAATGATGAAGTATACATTTTACCTGCTGTAGCTGGAGGGTCTGAACTTTCTGAAAAGGAACTTGATCAATATTCAAGACAAGTAATGTTAGAGCAAATTGGATATCAAGGTCAGTTAAAATTAAAGAATTCTACTGTTTGTGTTGTTGGTGTAGGTGGACTTGGTAATCCAATCACTACACGTTTAGCTGCAATGGGTATAGGTAAACTTCGAATTGTTGATAGGGATGTAATAGAACTTTCAAACTTACATAGACAAACAATGTTTGATGAGGATGATGTAGGTCAAGTTAAAGTTGAAGTTGCTGCAAGAAAATTGAAAAAAAGTAATCCCCAAGTTGAAATTGAGGCATTACCTATTTCTATAAATGATTATACCGCACTTGACGTCGTTGAAGGATGTGATGTTGTAATTGATGCACTTGATAGTGTTAATGCACGTTATTCAATCAACAAAGCATGTATAGAAAAAAATATTCCATGTGTTTTGGGTGCTGCAGTTGGTGTAACAGGCCAGGTTTTTACAGTAATTCCAAATGAGTCAGCATGTTATTATTGCATGTTTCCAGCATTAGATGAAGATTCAATGCCAACATGCAGTTTAGAAGGTGTACACCCATCAATTCTTTCTGTAGTGGGAGGAATAGAAGTTCATGAGGCAGTTGATGTTTTAATCGGGAAAACACCAAAATCATCACAGAAATTCCTAAGTATTGATCTAGAAAATTTAGAATTTTCATCTGTTAGGACATTTAAGCAGGATGAATGTTCAGTATGTGGAACTGGTAAGAAAAATGAAGTTCCAAAACAAGAACTTATCCTAGAAGAACTGTGTGGAAGAAACAAAGGTAAAAGAACATTTTCAATTACACCTACATATAATGTTGAACTAAATGTTGATAATATAACAAGTATTGCAAAAGAAAAAGGATTCTTAGTTGATAATCAGGGTGATCTAGGTTTGTCTATGCGTACAAATGATCTTTCTGTTAGTTTTATGAAAAGTGGCTCTGCTGTTGTAGTAGGATCAAAGGATGAACCTGAGGCAATATCATTGTATAAAGATCTCATAGGAAGATCGTAGACTTTATAGAGTAAAAACACCGTTAAAATTAATTGAACATTTTTGTAACTGGTGGAGCAGGATTTATTGGAAGTTATCTAACTACTTCATTATTACAAAGTGGTCATTCTGTTACAATTTATGATTCACTTGTTAATAGTTCACAAGATAATGCTAAAAGATTAGAAAAGCTAAATGCAAATTTCATTAATGGTGATATTACAGACTTCGAAAATGTGTCAAAGTCTCTTACAGATTTTGATATTTGTATTCATCTGGCGGCACAGATTGATGTATCAAATTCAATTAAAGATAAGAATTACAATAATCTGGTAAATATCTCTGGGACAAAAAATGTACTTAATGCATGCGTGAAGCATAATGTTGATGTAATTGCAGCATCTACTGCAGCAGTCTATGAGGATTCTAATGAAATACTATCAGAATCATCATCACTAAAACCAAGTTCTCCTTATGGAGAAAGTAAACTTGTTATGGAACAGTTACTTGGTGATTTTTCAAAATCACATGGAATCAATTGTATAAATCTAAGAATATTCAACGTCTATGGAAAAGGTCAGAATGTCAATTATGCAGGTGTAATAACAAGATTTCTAGAAAATATCAAAAATGAGGATGATCTCACAATCTTTGGAGATGGAGAATCTACAAGGGATTTTGTGTCTGTACATGATGTTGTAGATTGTATTATCTTATCTATGAAAAAAATCAAGGGAAAACATGGTCAATCATATAATGTTGCTAGTGGTACAAGTACAAAAATTAAAGATCTTGCAAGAACAATGATTTCTATTTCTAATAAAAATAATATTGAAATAAGTCATGCTCTACCTAAACCTGGAGATATTGTTAATAGTCATGCCAATATTTTGCTTACAAAGGAAACTTTTGATTATTCTCCACAAATATCACTTGAAGAAGGACTTGAACAATTGATAAACTCATGAATCTTTTTTTGGATATGTATTTAAAATATCAGTTGTGAGGTTTAATCTAATGAATATCAAAATTACAATTTCTACTATATTTTTACTATCGATATTACCAGTAATTTCAATAAGTACGGCTCAAGATATTATCCCTGAGGAACCAAACATTCCCACAATTCAACGAGATGTTCTTCCTGTTTATCCATTTGTTCAGATAGTTCATAGAGATTCTAATGATAATCTGTTAGCGTATATCGAGTCAGATAGACTAGCAGCTATTGATAAGGAAACCATTATTGCAGTAATGGATCATCAAAGCACTTTAGGTCTTGGTGATCCTGTTTATAAAATTGGTAAAGATCAAGTTCAGGTTATTGTCAGGCAACAAACTATAAACATTGAAAAAGAATCATTTTATGCTGATACAATTCTAATCGGAGGAATAGGACTAGAAGAAGATGAAGAGTCAACAATTGTATTGCGATTCAATCATGATGGGTTTATTGCATTACCTGGAGACCAGATAACATATTATTGGAATTTTATTCGATATCTGTAGTTTTTGCCTTCGAAAACAATAATCCAACTCCCACTGCAAAGAAAACTATCAATGACAAGTATCTATATGGTTGATTTGTTTCATTTAAGAATCCACTAGTTATTGGTGAAATAAGGAGAATTCCTCCAATTAGAATTAAAATGCTGGTTGAATACTTGTTAGTCTTAGATTTTATGAACAATCCTATTGTTAATGGTAACAAAAATACTACAAGTAATCCATCAAGCCTAAGTTGAAATGCAAATGCCGTAAACCCTAACCAAAAATCATTCCATTCCCAATCAACTTTAACAAAATCTTGTGTGCTACCATATCCAAGTGAAACTAAGAATATCAAAGATATAGAAATTGTAATTATTATTTTTCGTTGTTTTGATATCTCTGAATTTAAAATAAAAAATAATGACAATGGTCCGTATAGTATGACTGAAAGTTTTGTAAATAATGCTAATAAGTAAAACATAGGAGATAGTGGCCACGTTTTCATCATTGCATATAATGACAACAAATACAACATAATCCAAAATGATGCATAAGTTGCAGAAGTATCAAATGTTAAAAATAAATTACTTTGTAAAACTAAAACTAGTGAAATTATCCCTGCAATTCTGTTATTTGTAATTTTACTAGTAAATAGATACGTGATAATTAATAATCCAATACTAGATAGATATGGAATGACATAAAAATTTCCAAAAATAATCTGAGATATTTTTAGTAATGTATGTTTAAAATGTGGCTCACTACTTAATTGGTCAGGCCATATACTTTGCATATTGATTATTCTATTTTTTAATCGATCCCAATCAACATATTCTTCGTCTATTAATGCATGATATGTTCCAAACCCAATTTCAGTATATGAGATTGATATGTAAATTCCAATTAAAATAATAACTGTGATTATAGAAATTTTTTGTGATATTTTGAAGTTAGTAAACGTTTTAATTTTTTCATTTAATTGGCTTTTTCGTATTAAGAAAAAAAATATCAGAACTGAAATATTTGTTACAATGAGTGGAATTGCTAATATGCCAAACTCAAATGGGTCATTTTCAAACTGTGTAGGAACTCCAATCCCTTCTGATTTCGGTATAAAGAATACCTCTGAAAATAAAGCAGGAAAAATTACTGGAATTGAACTTATCAAAACTATGGAAATTGTGAAGGTAAATGCTATCCAGGAAATCTTGCTATATTTTTTTACATTCGTATTACTCATCATGATGAAAAATGTATCTTAGTTTTAAGACTTTTACATTAATTTCTGTATAAAAGCTTGTAAAAGTTTGTATGTCAATAATTTTGCTAGATTACTGTGTGTTCAATAATAGGTTATTTTGGAGCTAAAGACGCTGCTCCAATTCTTGTTAGGGCTTTACAGAAGATGGAGTATCGTGGATATGATAGTGTAGGAATAGCTACAAAAAATGACGATCTGATAACGGTCAAAAAAGGAGTAGGTAAGGTATCTGATGTAAATAATCTACTAGATTTGAATAAAATGTCTGGTAAGATAGGAATTGGACATACTAGATGGGCTACACATGGAAAAGTTTCTGAGAACAATGCACACCCACACTTTAGCAATTCTGGAAAAATTGCAATAGTACATAACGGCATAATTGAAAATTTTTTGGAACTAAAAAATAATTTAATTTCTGATGGTTTTACGTTTCATAGTGAGACTGATTCTGAAGTCATTGCTAATTTAATTCAACAAAATTTTGACAATTCTTCAGACGTAAAATCAACAATTCTTAAGACAGTATCTCAAATTAAAGGTCATTATTCATTTATAGTTATTTTCGATGATGGAACTTTGGCTGCTGTAAGATTTCATGAGCCATTAATTATTGGTATTGGAAAAAATAGTTATTATCCATCAAGTGATGTGTTAGGTTTTATTGAAAAAACTGATGATGCTATCTATATTGAGAATGAAAATTTTTCAATAATTAATGATTTAGGTTTACAGATTTTTAATTTTGATGGTACTGAAATCAAATCTAATATTACCAAAGTTTCTAAAGAATTTGCAGATGTTTACAAAGGAGACTATGCACATTTTACACTAAAAGAAATTTCTGAACAACATAAAACAATTCTTAGTGCAGGTAATGATGAACAAATTAAAAATGTTTGTCAACAAATTTTAGAATCCAAGAATTTGTACATTACTGGTAGTGGTACAAGTTATAATGCAGCAAGGATCGCGAAAATTCTCATGTCAAACTATGCAAAAATAAAGATTGAACCAATAATTGCAAGCGAACTACCTTTTTCACCGGACAGTATTGAGAAAGATTCAACATTGATTGCAATCTCACAGAGTGGAGAAAGTGCTGATGTTTTAGAAGCAGTTAGAATTGCAAAAGAGTCAAATGCAAAAATTATATCAATTGTTAACCACCCAAATTCGTCCCTTTCTCAGGAATCTGATATTGTGATTAGCCTTAGCTGTGGTCCAGAAATTGGAGTTGCAGCAACAAAAAGTTTCACTTCCCAACTTGCAATATTGTATAAAATCACAAACCAACTTTCAGACATGCGTATAAATCCAAACTGGGAAGAAATATCAGGCTCAATTTTATCACAGGTACAATCTGTAGCAGAAGAAAATTCTAAAATCAGACAGTTAGCAAAAACACTGAAAGATGTTTCTGATATTTACGTCCTTGGTAGAGGAATTCATTTTCCAATTGCAATGGAGGCAGCACTAAAACTAAAGGAATTAACTTACATACATGCTGAAGGGATTCCTGGTGGTGAGTTAAAACATGGTCCATTAGCTTTAATGGATTCGAATGTTTTTGTTATAATAATTAATCCAAATGATGCAACATATACCGAGACATTGAACAGTGCAAATGAAATTAAAGCAAGAGGAGCAAAAATTATAGGAATTTCAGATAAGAAAAGTGATGTTTATGATTATTGGATTGAAATTCCATCGATTGATGATGCATTATATTCAATCATTGAGATTATTCCTATTCAATTACTTGCATATTATTCAGCGATTGAAAAAAACACAGATCCAGATTATCCTAGAAATCTTGCAAAATCTGTGACTGTAAAATGATATTATTTCTTTAGAGAGATATTATTAGAATAAATTAAATGGATTGACTTTTAATAATTATTAATTGATTACTGAAGAAAATATCCAGAAATATGATCCTGATGGAATACACAATGCTTATGATAAATGGGCCAAATTAGCATATGATGCATACAATTCTGAGCTTGATGTAGTTGATTTCAAAGATATTGATCATATAGTTTTTGCAGGAATGGGTGGATCAGGAACAATAGGTGACATCTTTTCATCAATACTATCTAAAAAAAATATTCATACTACAGTTGCAAAAGGTTACCTGCTTCCCGAAACTGTAGACGATAACACTCTTGTTGTCACAACTAGTGTTTCTGGAAATACTGCTGAAACTATTTCCATACTAGAATCTGCAAATGAAAAGAATTGTCAAACAATTGCATTTTCATCTGGTGGAAAAATGGAATCTTATTGTTTAAAAAATAATATAGAATTTAGAAAGATCCCACAAACACATTCACCTAGAGCATCATTACCAAACTATACTTATTCTATTCTTAGAACTTTAAATTCAATTTTTCCTATAAATAAAAGCGAAGTAACTGAATCAATAGATGAATTAAAAACAATTTCAAATCTTATATCATCCAATAATTTGTCTCCAAGTAATGTATCACTTGAATTAGCTAATTGGATAGATGGTGTACCAATTATTTACTATCCTTGGGGGTTAGAAGCAGGAGCAATACGTTTTAAAAATTCGTTGCAAGAAAATGCAAAAAGTCACGCATTTGTTGAAAATGTGATAGAAAGTGGTCATAATGGTATAGTTTCTTGGGAAAGATCTTCAGATATGGTCCCAATTATGATTAAGGGTGAAGATGATCACATAAAAACTAAAGAAAGATGGAATATTGTTAGCCAATATTTTAATCATAATAATATAGAATACAAGGAAGTAAATAGCGTCACAGGAGGAATCCTATCAAAAATTATGTGCTTGATATATGTGCTAGATTATAGTTCAATATATTACGCAATACGGTTAGGAATTAATCCAACACCAATAAAATCAATTGATTTTATCAAAGATAAATTGTAAATAACTGATTAATATTATAATTTTTTAACATATTGTATGTCATCAAACGAACTTGTTTCAATTGTAATCCCAATTTATAATTCTGAAAAATATCTTAAAGAATGCCTCAATTCACTTTTTGAACAAACTTATGAGAATATTGAGATTATAGCAGTAAATGATGGCTCAACAGATAATTCTTTAGAAATCTTACAGGACTATTCTGAAAAGATACAAATTTTTTCTCAGGAAAATAACGGATTATACTCTGCCCTCAAAGTTGGATTATCAAAAATTCAAGGTAAATGGTGTAAGTGGTTCTCCCCTGATGATGTATTATATCCTAATGCAATAGAAATTCAAGTTAACGAAGCAAAAAAACAACCAGATAACACAATTCTATATTCTAATTGGGACATAATTGATGAAAATGGTAAACTATTACGTGAATTTCATGAATCAAATAACAATGGGCTTTCCAGTTTTGAGTATAATATCAGATTATTACATGGGCAACAGATCAATGTTAATACAACATTAATCCCATCAATTTTGTTTCAAAAACCTGGCGTTAGAAATCTAGACGAGCCTGTTGCAATTGATTATGATTTTTTTCTCAATTGTGCAATATTTCATGATGTTAAGTTCCATCTAATACCTCAAGCTTTAGTAAAATATAGAATTCATGCAGACCAATTATCACATAAAAATATTTCAAAAACTTTGGGTTTCATTTCTGATCTTAAAGATGAATTATTGATGAAACTTGACGAATCACTGCGAAATAAATATAATTTTGGTATAGAGGAATACAAAAAAACACAACCCAAAAAAAATAAGACATTAGAATTTGGAATGAAGTTGTTATCATCAGCACCTTCTTGGGCTTCAGATAGAATTCTCACTCTATATCTTAACAAAATTCGTCACAATCGTTAACACTATTTTTATAATACTTT
>ENA-UPTF01002701-UPTF01002701.1-marine-metagenome-genome-assembly--contig:-NODE-2701-length-10077-cov-2.286700_pt1 | contig 10077 bp, 12 predicted proteins | sample MGYA00238166_ERZ767019 | MGnify/ENA primary metagenome ERZ767019 (study PRJEB28930, sample SAMN06266391) | marine metagenome | isolation source: Sea water from 250 m depth | place: Atlantic Ocean... | reverse complement strand
TTATTCATACTTTTCGCAGCTGGACTGTTTGTGGGTGCAATTATATTTTCAGAATCATATTTTGATGAAACTGATACAGATGACCATATAAGGCAAGTTAAACAGATGGCCCTTATTATTTCATCTTTAGGAGTTGGTATGGGCATATTATTTTTATTATCTAGTTTGATAAAAGATGTAAATTCATCAAAAATAGTTTTGCTTGGGGTAACCATATCAAGCTTATTGCTTCTCATATCATTAGTAGTTAACCAAAGTGTTTACTCTGAGAGTCCTCCCATACCTGTATGGATCATGATAGGACTAACTTTTGTACTCAGTCTGTATGGGCGGTTAAGGGTAAACAGAATATAAAAACATAAGTTGCCTAAAATCATAAATATAACGCAAGGCTATACATGGGAAACTTAGGTTTTGGGGAGCTATTTATGTAATGGCTAAACTATCCTCTCCCCCGAGAGATTGAGACTCCTAGTATCCTCGAGGTGAACTGATCTAAACACCAATATTTGTATCAACTATAGCAATGATATATATTCCAACATCTTATCGGGAACAGATGTAGATTAAGGAGTATAGAAATGCTTTTTCATGTCACAGCAAAACATAGTTATGAGACCTGCCCTGCTATTCAGCATGGGTTCGATAGCGACGAAGCTGTAGTATCTCAAAGATGGATAGAGGGAGACGAAAACGTGAAGGTATTGGGAGTCTGGGGTTATCAGGTTTCACACACAGCATATGCCGTGTTAGAAGCAACCGATATGCAAAGTATAACCGCGCTTTTGCGGCCTCAGATGGGAAGAGGAGACATTCAAGTTGTGCCAGTAAATGACAACATCGCTATGAGAAAAGAAAGAGGCAGCTGGGGCAAATAAATAGAACTGAGTCTCTGGGTCAGAGTAGGCCCTGTACCTATATGTAAATTGGCAAAATTTATAAAACCTCTTACGATATTGATCCTAGTGGCCTACTCAACGACCACCGTCGCAGTTAATGTCCATTCGCTCTTTTCACCACCAACCCAAGGACGACTGTATTCCCACGACACTACACTTTTTCCTTTTTTAAGGGGCGTCAGAACCCAGGACTCTTTACCTGGAGCACCAGGGATTTCCATCTGGGGAGGTGTGTAGGTGTGTTCAACCTGTGTCAGCACACGTTCATCATTTATCCGTGCAGATTCTGACCATTGGAAGCCCGTGGTGGAGTTGGAACACAGTGTTATTAACAGGGAGTCCTCAGGTTGTAAATAGACACTCCAATTCAGATGTTTATCTTCCAAGAATCGATCACAAGTTACGTAGAATATAACTCTTTCCCCTTGACTAAACGAGCAGCCTGCCATTAGCAATATTAGGAATAATACGTACCTCATGACACCACTAAATTAAAGCCTACGTTCGTATCCGCGTTCATAAAATGTGGCGTCCTGTGCCTCACGGTCTTCAATGACAAGATAATAACCTTCTCTTAAAGGTGTTTCAGATAGTGATCCCTCTCCATTGTATGGCGGAATCCAATCGCCGTAGGCACTTACCAAAGACTCCAAATGTTCTTCTGACATTGGCTCTATGGCGTTTCCTGACAGTCCAGATTCTGTAGTAAGCCAGGCACTCCCAGCCTGACATGTTGAACCATCAACTTTCGTATGAGCATTCGCATGAGGACGAACCCGGTCTTGCTCATCCCAACGGTAATAGGCCTTATTAGGGGGACAATCACAACTCGCAATCTGCTGGGAATACACATTCCACTGTGGACTCGGCCCATCCCATCTGGCCGGACCATAATTCTGTCCCCCCAGACTATAGGCAGCATAACCCCGCATTATCTGACCGTCCACAGGCCCCTCAATTGGCCAAGACAATTTGTACAAGTTCACATATACGACATGCCCATCTGAAGATTCACTCATACTTTCCACCTCACTTTAAAAGCTCTATCAGGGGTAATTACAACTCAGTTTGTAGTCTCATATTAATGCAAATTTTACTAACTAATAACTTCGGATGCCTTAAGATTCAATATTATGAAAACATCTGAATGCATCACAAAGGTCATTTCTTCATCATCTGAACTTGAGGACGTACTTAATCTTCGCAAAGAAGTTTTTGTCTCTGAACAAGGCGTCCCTTTAAGTGAAGAAATCGACTCCCTGGACACTTTAGAGGCCATTGATTCCGGCCGAGTGATTCACGTCATGGCAACGATCGGCCCCCTGTTGGTAGGTGCTGCAAGATTAATACTGGAAGGCAGTAAAACAAATTCCGACAATATACTGGAATTTCCCCATATTGGTCGAGTTGCAGTCATAAAATCAATGAGGAGGAAAGGTATAGGGGAGATTATTATGACGAAATTACATTTCATCGCAAAAAATAAGCATTTTAGAGGCGTTACTTTATCTGCTCAGGTTCAGGTTGGATACTTCTATACTCAATTGGGTTATATCAAAAGAGGACCTGTATACGATGACGTTGGAATCCCTCACCAAGATATGGATAAAATTTTAAAAGGTTAAGCTTCATGGAACAGCCGACCCATTCAGCTGGCTGGGGATATAGGATTCGAACCTATACTTACGGATTCAGAGTCCGCTGTCCTACCATTAGACGAATCCCCACCACATTAAAAATTCTAGCAAACCACATAGTACCGAACAAGGCGGAGAATATCCGTTACAAGCTAATTAATCCTTGAACACAATATAGCCAGAACATAGAATTCTTATGTCTAACGACTCCTAAGTAGGAGGGGGTAATTTATGTATAAAGTCGACCTTTCAGGGAAAACTGCCGTTGTTTTTGGTATTGCCAATCAACGAAGTATTGCCTGGTCAATCGCCAAGATTCTTTCGGATGCCGGGGCAAAAATTATAGCCACTTACCAGAACGAACGAGTAGAGGACTCCGTATCAAAACTAACCTCACAATTGAATAATGCAATAACTGTTGAATGTGATGTAAGTGATGAAAATAATGTCAAATCAGCTTTTGAAACAGTCAGGGGAAATTGTGAAACTCTTGACATAGTGGTCCACTCGATAGCGTTCGCCCAACGAGATGATCTTGGTGGTAGGTTCATAGATACTGACAGAGAAGGTTTCCGAGTCGCTCTCGATATAAGCGCTTATTCTCTAGTTTCAATAGCCAGAAATGCTGCTCCTTTGATGACGAATGGGGGCTCCATGTTAACAATGTCATTTATGGCTGCTGAAAGGGTTTTCCCTGGCTATAACGTGATGAGCACAGCTAAAGCCGCCTTAGAAAATGAAGTCCGCCAAATTGCCAACGATCTTGGTCCGGACAATATTCGAGTAAACGCAATATCTGCTGGACCACTTGACACTCTTTCATCCAGGGTAATAAGTGGGTATAGAGATATGAAAAAAGCCCACTCTGACAGAGCCCCTATGAAAAGAAATATCACACACGATGAAGTGGCTTCAACAGCTCTTTATCTGTCTAGCAACATGTCAAGTGGTGTTACAGGAGAGGTGATACATGTCGACACCGGGTATCACGTAATGGGAATATAAAGGCACAAACTTTAAATTTAAATGTATGAATCGATCTGGATAGAAACTGAGGAAAATGATAATTGCGAGTGGATGCCCCTACAGGTATATGAGGCACATCAACCACCCGTACCAGTAAAACTAGTCTATCTGGAAGATCCAGACAGAAACCCTGGTATATATGAAGTAACCGGGTGGAGTAGTGAAGGCTCTGGATCTATTTGCCCAGCCCTATATGCCCCAGTCTCTGATTCTGGTCAGGCAGTTGTACATTTGGTCTATGGCGGAGATTGGGGAATTAGATTGAGACCAGAAAATTCCCCGGGACCTTGGTCACTTGATGCTATCGATCAGCATGGTGAACCTTATCTAATGCTGATAGACGGAAGTGACGTTATAAAGGACTAGTCAACAATTGGAAACAATAACGGGAACTTTTACACTAATTATTTTCTGGGATTATCTTGCCTCGAATGGAAGGCATAAATAACCCGGAAAGACATACAAGAACAAGGCCTATTATTGAATTAAACAATAATGCATTAGCTGGACCTATCCATTCCGATACAGCACCTACAACAAGTGATCCAATCGGACCCGCACCAATCGCCAGAGTCACTACTCCCAACGCTCTCCCTCTTAACTCTGGACGGGAGACAAGAAGAACAATGGCGGATTGCATCGTGCCAAAACCACTGGTTCCAATTCCAAGTATCAACAATAGTGGGAGCGATACTAAGTACCAGCTAGACATTGAAAAAACCATAAGAGCAATCAAAGATAGAATCGAACCGTAGAGATATATTCTACCGTGGTAAACCATTTTATTCCTTGATGCGATTAATGTTGATCCTACAAGTGCACCTAAGCCATCACTAGACATTAATATACCCATTAACAAAGGTCCCACAAAAAGTATATTTTTTGAGACGACGGTCACCATTTGCATATACGGGAATAAAAGTAAATTCATAAACACCGTAATCACAATAACGGCAACAATGGTTTGGCTGGAGAAAGCATATTTGAAACCTTCAGCCAAATTACTGAACACCTCTCTCATCAACTTTCTCTCACTGGAACCAGCTAAATCTGAGGTGGTTCCGCTAGATATTTTCGATTTTGCAATTTGATTAGGTCTATCCGGCTGACTCACCTTGAGAAAAAGAAGACAGCCGACAGCCATCACAACAGAAAGTAAGATGTAGGATCCTTGAACCCCAGTAAATGCTATTAATGCACCTGCCAGTGCTGGTCCGATCATCTTACTGATGTGCATACCAACCGAATCCAAAGCAACACCGTTTGTTAAACCCTGAGGGCCCATAATGTCCATTATCAGGGAGCGTCTCGACGGCATATCTAAAGACCAACCCAATCCTGGGATAATAATGGCTATATAGGCATACCAATATTCCACTATATCCAAGGACAGTAAAACACACATAATTACTGCAGAGATTAGGTTCAAAAACTGGGTCACGGCAATCAGTAATTTTCGATCCAGTACATCTGCAAGATAACCCCCAAAAATCCCCAGAACCAAAAAAGGCACCATGCCGAAAAACCCAACAAGACCAACGCTAAAAGCAGAATCTGTACGATCCAGCACAAACCAGGATAAGGTAGTCATCTGCATCCACCTTGATACATACATCGTGCTATTAGTCCCCCAAAGGAGCCTATAGTTAAGACTATGAAATGCATCAAAAGTATGCAGTCGTCTGGTAGCTTTATTTTCTATTCTTGAAAAATTTGACATGAATTCTTGTACATATATTCTACATATCTAACAGCAATAAATGTGTAAGTAATACTCTAAGAAAACTCAGTGTTTAGTCTCTGGCAAAAATTTAATACAGACTGGTGATGGAATCGACGTTTCAACCCCAGTTTGATGAATCCAGCCAGTGATCGGATTTCTTTCAAAGACAACTATATTATTTGAATCTTGGTTAGCTACAAAAATAAATCTTCCGTCCGGTGTCAAAGCAAAGTTACGAGGCGTATGTCCACCTGCCGATATAGCCGTCTTAAAGTTTAGGTTTCCAGATACATTATCTACCTCAAGAACAGCTATTGAGTCATCTCCTCTATTCGACCCATAGACATATTTGCCATCGGGACTAATGTGAATATCCGCGGAAGTGTTCGTAGAATGTGAACCTTGCGGTAACGTTGAAGACGTGTCTATAAGGGAAAGTACTCCGTCATCATTATTTCTAAACGTAGAAATTGAAGACTCAAGTTCGTTTATACAATAAAGATACTGTCCTGAAGGATGCCAACAAAAATGACGCGGACCAAACCCCTTCCCTGTAGATATAAATCTCCTGGGGTCTACAATTAGTTCGCAGGATGGTAGTTTCAGCTCATAGGAAATGATCTTATCGATTCCCAAGTCAGCGACAAATGCTATGTCTTTTTCGGGATGATATGTAACAGAATGGGCGTGCGGACTGCTCTGCCTTACCACGTCTCTGCTGGACCCAGCATGTTGAACGAAGCTTGAAGGCCCCTCTAATGTTCCATCTCCATAGACTTGGAAAGAGGACACACTACCACTTTCATAATTACTGACAATTGCAACCGTTGCACTTCTATTGAGCCCTACGTGACAAGGTCCTGAGCCACCCGTTCCTTTTATACCCAACAACCTAAGTGCACCACTTTTCATAACTCTATAACAATAGATAAGCCCAGTAGATATTTCACTAACTACATATGCGTACAATCCGCTGGGGTGAACGGCAATGAATGATGGATTCTGAATCCCACTTGTTACAGACAAGCCTACAAAAGACATTTCAGCCGAATCGAATCTAAGCCTATAAATGCCCAGACTGTCTGTTTGGGTGTATGTACCTACCAATAATTCAACAGGTTTCATCTCATATTAATGGAAAGGCACACATGGAAGTCTTTAGGATTGGAACTGAAAATAGATAACTAACACTCATGAGTGTTAGTTATCTACAGCCCCCTCATTGGGGGTTCAACGATTACTAGTGCTTTAGCTTTTTCCTATCCTAAATACATTGGTTCCGCAGACAGGACAGGTCCCACGTGTTGCTGGACGACCATTTTTCAATGTGGTCTGTTCCGGGTTCTTTATCTCACGCTTTGCTCTGCACTTTACACAGTACGCTTCCATACATCCCTCCTTGTGAGGACTAACTGATGAGACATATTAAACACATTCGCACATTTTATGCAAGCGGATTATACCATATATAGTAGCTTCTACCACAAGACTGGATCACTACATGTTGTGGATTTAATAATTGATTCATTAATATTTTTATTCCAGATAAAATTTGTAGACCACGACGAGCCACGACATTTCTAATGTATGAAACATTTATGTAACAACCCAGAAACATGAATTTAACAACTCAGCAACATATTAGAAACATAAGTACCCTAAACTCGGTAGCATACGGTTAGGCGGAAGGTGACCCCTGATTAAGGTTCACCATTCCATTTGGAATAATTAGGAGGATAAATATGGACTCAGGTCATACAGCCTGGATGCTAGTTGCTTCTGCATTAGTATTTTTCATGACACCTGGACTGGCTTTTTTCTACGGTGGATTGGTACGAGCAAAAAACCTTGTGAATACAATCATGCTCAGCTTCATGTCAATCGCTGTCGTGAGCATCGTTTGGGTTCTGTGGGGATTTAGTTTCACATTTACCGACGGAGGAGCTCTGAATGACTACATCGGAAATTTCACGACCAACTTCGGTTTGTCTGGAATAGACGTAAATGACGGAGGTGACTATCCTGCTCTTGTCGACGTTATTTTCCAAATGATGTTTGCAATCATAACCCCAGCACTAATAACGGGAGCATTTGCAGAACGTTTCAAATTCACAACTTACTTAATCTTCTTAGTGGTATGGATAACTTTGGTTTACTCCCCGATTTGTCACTGGGTTTGGGGTGGAGGATGGCTAGGAGGAGACGGTCTGGGCGCTCTAGACTTTGCTGGAGGAACGGTTATACATATAAACGCAGGAATCGCTGCCGTGGCCGCGGCAATCTTAGTTGGAAAGAGAAGAAATCCGGGTTTGCAACCAAACAACGTACCCTATGTTGTGCTAGGAGCCGCGATACTCTGGTTTGGATGGTTTGGTTTCAACGCTGGATCACAGCTGGCAGCCGATGGAATTGCCGCTAGTGCCTTCCTTGTAACAAACACTGCGGCTGCTACAGCTGCTCTAACATGGGGAATAATATCCCAGATCAAAACCGGAAAAATGGGTGCTGTCGGAGTCGCCACTGGGGCTGTCGCAGGACTCGTCGCAATCACACCTGCCGCAGGATTCGTAGGTATATGGGGCGCCTTAGCCATTGGTCTTGGAGCTGGAATAATTTGCTTCTTTGCAGTTGAATTCATCCATTCAACCGGTCTTGATGACGCTCTAGACGTATTCGCCGTTCATGGAATAGGTGGTATTTGGGGCGCAATAGCTACAGGAATATTCGCTGCAGAAGCTATAGGAGGAACCCCGGGACTCATCGAAGGAAATGCTGAACAGGTTGGAATCCAGGCTATAGGGGTGATCGCAACATTAATTTATTCGGGCGTTGTAACGTTCATCATTCTGTTCATATTGGACAAAATTCCAGGATTGGGACTAAGAAGCGAAGAGTCAGACGAAGATCTTGGTCTTGACTTAGCTGCTCATGGCGAACAAGCAACAGTAAGAGACGGAGCTGACTAAAAATATATCTGAAACAAAGAATAAAGCCCTTAGAAAAAGTTTTGCATAATAATGACGAAAGTAGGGGCGATTTCTATAAATCGAAACGCGAGGTGATGACATGCTGAAAATCGAAGCCATATTCAGGCCAGAGAGAGTTAATGCGGTCAGTAGCGCTCTGCTAGAAGTGGGAGTTACTGGGTTCCACTATCAGAATGTGACCGGCCAGGGACAACAGGCGGGAGTAGAGGTGGTAACTGGCAGAGGTGGTCATACAACCACTAGATCAGCTGTTTCTAAAACTCTGCTTGTGTCTGTGGTTGCAGATGATAAAAAAGATGAGGTCGTAGAAGCGATTGTTTCTGCCACCAGAAGTGGCGAAATTGGAGATGGGAAAATTTTTATTACCCCAGTCTCCGATGCTATTAGAGTACGCACTGGTGAATCAGGCGATACGGCCATCTAAGCGACCTTCATAAATTTTACTTAACCCGGTAACTAATATACGAATTAGTTACCGGGTTTTCATTATCTTTGTATAGCACATATTTCAAACCATACTGATATGATGATGTAAATTATGCCTACAAACGTTCCACCACAATACAGAGATGCAGAGCAACGTTTCCGGGATGCAGTTACTATCCAAGCAAAGATAGCTGCACTGCAAGAAATGTTGCAGATAATGCCCAAACATAAGGGTACGGATCACTTAAAGGCTCAACTCAGATCACGGCTATCTAAACTGATGTCTGATTTGGAAACTTCTTCCGGTGGTAAAGGAGGACGGACAGAGCCTTTTTCACTACCTAAAGAGGGCGCTGGAAGAGTAACTTTGATAGGTCCTACGAACGTTGGTAAGTCCCAGATACTGTCCAGTACAACTGGTGCTAGAACCAAAGTTGGGGCATATGAATTAAGTACTCAAGAGCCCGTTCCAGGAATGTATCCCTACAGTGACATATACATACAGATGGTTGATACCCCACCTATAACCAATCGAGCAACTCAAAGCAGACTTTATGGATTATTACGTACAAGTGATATTTTCGTTTTTGTGGCTGACCTGACCAACAATCCAATTGCCCAAACAGAAGAATCTTTTTCTGAACTTTCGGAATGGGGATTCAATCTAATTGGACCTAACATAGAAATTGATGAGGAAGTTGATCAATACACATCCAAACCCACAATAATAATATGCAATAAGGCTGATATACCTGGAGCACTTGATGAATTCGGAGCGATGGATGATAGATTTGGCTCCCACTATCCAGTGCTAATGTTCAGTGCAGAAGAAAACGTGGGAGAGGAGGAATTAGGCACAGAAATATTTCAAGCTCTGAATATAATGAGAGTCTACACGAAATCACCTAGAGAACGACTACAAGATTTCAAAAAACAGGATCCCATCGTTCTATCGATCGGAAGTACCGTCGGGGAGGCGGCTCATGAGGTCCACAAGGATTTAAGTCAGAGTTTAAAATTTGCCATTCTCTGGGGAAAATCAGGAAAATTTGAAGGGCAAAGAGTGGGTCGAAATCACCAGCTACACGATGGAGACGTTATAGAAATCCACTCCTGACTTCAAAAGAATCAATATTCTCCCAAGGCAGATGAAACTTTCTGTGGTGACATAGGCAGCTCCTCCATCCGAACCCCAACTGCGTCATTTATCGCATTTGCGATTGCAGCCATCGGCGGCACCAAACATGCTTCCCCTACCCCCCTAAGTCCAAAAGGATGTCCAGGATTTGTCACTTCCACTAAAACTGTGTCAATCATTGGTAAATCAAGAGAGACGGGCATCCTATAATCCAAAAAGGATGTGTTTAACATTTTTCCCG
>ENA-UPTF01002700-UPTF01002700.1-marine-metagenome-genome-assembly--contig:-NODE-2700-length-10080-cov-10.660102_pt1 | contig 10080 bp, 14 predicted proteins | sample MGYA00238166_ERZ767019 | MGnify/ENA primary metagenome ERZ767019 (study PRJEB28930, sample SAMN06266391) | marine metagenome | isolation source: Sea water from 250 m depth | place: Atlantic Ocean... | reverse complement strand
AATTAGTCAGATCACGCAGTGCTGCATCGTATTCATTGCTCGACATCGTACCGGGTGCTTCCACTTTGTAACGCACTGTGCTGATGTCGGCAACACCATCCCCTTCAAACGTTGCCGTACGATATCCCTGCCACTGGTACAGCACATGCGGCATCGCAACGTTGGAGAAAAGTGCGTTGTTCCAGCCCGTAGCGGTCGATTTGTCCACATAAAAGTTGCGCAAATAGGTGTAGATCCAATCCGCACCACGCGAACGGGCCGTCAATGACAGATCCGGCGGTACTACGCCAAACCACGCCTTTGCGCCATCGGCTGGCATTGCTGTCACCATGAGATCTCCAGGTTTGTCACCAGCAAACATCATCTCATTACGCAGTAACTCGTCGCCGATACCTAGATCCTCTGCCATGCGACCATAGCGCATCATTGATGCGTTGTGGCATGACAAACAATAGTTGACAAAAGTCCGCGCGCCTCGCTGTAGCGAAGTGCGGTCGGAAAGGTCGATATAAACCTTGTCGAGATTCTGGCCACCGCCGGATGCCGAGACAATGAGTGGCAGCAACAATATCACCATAGACACGATCGATTTTTTCATTTGTCGGTCACTCTGTCTGGCTCAGGCTTCGTCTTATCTAGTCGTGTGTATACGGGCATTAGCAGGAAGAATGCGAAGTAAATTACCAGTCCGATCTGCGACCAGGTGACGTTCTTAAACAGCACCAGATCAATGTGAGATGGGTTGCGAGTGCCAAGGTATCCCAGCATGACAAACGTGACAGTAAACAATGTCAGCATGCTCTTGAACATCCAGCCACGGTAACGAATCGACCGGACCGGCGACCGATCTAGCCATGGCAGAAAAGCCGGTAGCAACACCGAAGCTCCAAAAAGTATCGTACCCCATAATTTGTCCGGAACCGCTCGCAAGATCGCGTAGAACGGTGTGAAGTACCACGCGGGCGCTATGTGCTCAGGAGTTGCCATCATATTGGCGGGTTCGAAATTAGCATGTTCTAAGAAGTAACCACCCATGTCTGGTGCAAAAAACACCACCGCCGAAAAAATCATTAAGAACACTAACATTGATGATTCAGTGATGTTATCTACAGCAGAAAAATCTGTTTCTGCACAAAATCTCTTGTTAGATAGTTGCTACGAATCTTACTGCTAATCTAACACTTTTTACCCAGTTGAAATTATTTTTTTCTAGGGCCCGTAACTCAGCCTAGTAGAGTACTCGGCTCATAACCGAGGAGCCAAGGGATCGAAGCCCTTCGGGCCCACTAAAATTTTAATTCCAGCTGATTGTTATTATATTGGCTGCAATGAAGAATCAGAGTTATACCTGATTAATGATGTAAAGGCATTTGACTGAGCTGCCCCTCTACTTTATTCTGTCTTGAACCTGCTTTAGTATATCTTCGGTGATTAATTTTTGTTCAAACAAACTTTGTGTAATATCATTAATTGTTAACAGACTGTGAAGCTTTACACCTTCAGCTTGTAATGCTTCTGTTGCTCCTTCCATTCTGTCAACTATTGCATATGCATCTGTTACAATCATTTTTTCTTCTTTAATTGATTTGATTGCGTTGATGACTGAACCACCACTCGTTACAACATCCTCAATCATTAACAGTTTCATATCCTGACAAGTTACACCTTCAACTGCTTTTCCAGTTCCATGTTCCTTTGCCTGCTTTCTAACATAGATGAGTGGTTTTACAATTTCAGTCGCAAGTGATGCTGCAACTACCAATCCTCCTGTTGGAACTGACACTAGTGAGTGAAAGTTTTCAAATCCTATATCCTCTGCAATTAAATTTTGCAATCCCTTGATCATTTTTCGGTACTCGTGTGGAAAACTTGGAACCAGCCTAAGATCTATATAATACGGGCTCTTTTTTCCGCTTGCCAAAGTGAAATCTCCGAATCTGATAATCTTTTTTTCATAAAGAAATGTTGCAAATTCTTTAACAAAATCCATATCAAAATTTAGTTAACTGTATTTATTTTGGTTTGTATTACTCCATCTATCATGCCTGAAATTTGGTTAAATTATGGACAAAATGAAGTGGTTTTAGATATACAACAAGAAAATCTTAATGAAAAACCATCTTACGAAAATCAGACACTTGATGAGTCAAAGCTAGATGAAAAATTAGGCAGTCTTGATTTATCAAAACCAGTAGAAATTGCAATTTTAAATTACACAAATTCTGTTCAGCAAATTTTAACAAAAATTTTTCAAAAGTGTGAAGAAAAAGCATTTTCAAATCCTAAAATTCTTGTAAACAAAAGAATTATTCCACGAGTCAAAGCAAATAATCCTGAAAATATATCCATTAATGAATTTGATCAGGACGAGATTTCAGATGCAAATTTGACATTTCTATCTGAAATGGAATTTGATGGTCTGTTTGGATTTCAAACAATTTCTACAAGATTACTACGACAGTTTGGAAAATCAGAGATGTTAGATGCATTTAAAAAAAGAGAGAATGACCTACCAACTCCTGGAAAAATAGGTTCTAACATGCAGGTTGCAGAGAAATTTGTTGATGGATTCGAAATTTCATCGATTGAAATTATAGCAAACGCAAACGGAATATCTGATTTTTCTATAGGTCATCCTAAAAATTCTACATCTCTTTCACAATCATTTGCAAATTCGTGTGTAAAAACAATTGATCGCCAAAGAACAGTGATTATCAGTACTGGTAAAGATGCAAGTAATCAGACATTAAATGTATCAGTGAATTCTCTTTGGAATTGTTATAACATAGTTAAAAATCAGGGATTCGTTGTATTACTGGCAGAATGTCTAAATGGAATAGGTTCAGATGCTTTTCAACAGTTTATTGATGGTAGACTTACAATTGAACGTATAAAAAATGAAACAAAATATGTAGATGGCATGGAAAATTTATTGTATTTGTCTGAAATTCAAAAAAAGTTTCAAGTTGGTTTGGTTTCCGTACTACCTGAAATTTATCTAAAAAAACTTGGAATTATGCCTATAGGCGGTGTTAAAAAATCAATGGACTATATTTTAAAGAATTTAGGACAAAGGCAAAAAGTCGAAGTTGTTAATGATGGCGCACGCATATTACTACGGGAAAATTGAGTTTGGAAGAGGAGCACATAAAATCGCTAATACTATAACACCAATGTAAATTATTTTTCTATTTCTTGAAAGTGGGGATACATCGTCTAGTGGTTGTGCATCTTTGCTTCTTGAACTTAGAATTAAAATCAATATTGCCATCATCCAGTAGTTTAACAAAACAAGAACACCCATGCTACCGTATGTTGCAATCTTATGCCATTTCTGACCTAGAATCACACGTGACATATGACCTCCATCTAACTGCCAGGCAGGAAGTAGATTCAAGAATGTAATTAGGAATCCAAGCCAGGCTGCAAACATGATTGGCGACATTATTACTTCAACATCATCACCATTCTTGTCAAACAATTCCAGCATTCCCATCATGATCAAATTTTCATTCATCTGAATCAACTGTGATGTGCCAAACATTTGTTCTGCAATCTGGCTATCAATAACTGGTGATGTATATGCACCAAATGCCGCAACAACAATAGCAACAACAAGACCAGCAATCGGCCCTGCAATTGCAATATCAAATAAAATGTCACGATTTACAGTTAGACCTCTTGATTGGATGAATGCACCAAATGTTGGAATTCCAAAAACTGGAACACCTGGTATGAAATATGGCCACGTTGTTTTGATTTTGTGCCATTTTGCAGCAATAAGATGCCCTGCTTCATGAACACCAAGTATCCCAATAAGTGCCCATGCATAAAGAATTGCAACTCCAAATGGGTCACCAATTGGCATGAATGAGTTTAGTCCAGCGGTTCTGAAGAACCCATCAGTTAACACCATTGCCACTGTAACTGCAAAAAGAATTCTAGGAGTCCATGTCTTTGACAACCATTTTCTTTGTTTTAAAGGTGGGAATTTTGATACCACAAGAAAAACCACATCACCATGTTTCTCTAAGATACAAACAAGATTTCTTGATTCCAATATTTGTGTCAATTTTACAAAATTTTCTTTAAAGTCAATATTTCTAAAACGAAATTTCATTTTAGTTAATGAGATTTCTGTTTTAGTAATATCAAATAATGATGATACAGTTTTTTGAATCTCCTCTTGTGTGACCTCCATCATACCTAATGATTAAATTTGATTCAATAATTGCTTTTCCAACTTAGAATTAAATAATTGTATTTTGTACATATTTTATGCAGGTAATCTTAAGACAGTTCAACGGAACTATAATCCGTAGGTGTGAGCCTTCTGATATGATCTCTGTCATGGAAATCAATATGAAAACTCTTCCAGAACACTACTCTGACTATTTCTACGAAAGTTTACTTGCTGACATGCCAGAATCATTTCTTATAGCAGAAAATGGGAAAGCATATGTTGGATATATCATGTGTAAATCTGAATTTGGTTTTTCAAATTTTAAGAAGTTGGGATTCGTCAAAAAAGGGCATGTTGTATCTGTCGCTGTTTTAGATGAATTTCGTGGTAATGGAATTGGTAGTGCACTAGTGGAGGAGGCATTCAAGGGTGTCAGAGAAAAGCAATGTGATGAGATGTACCTAGAAGTTAGATGTAGTAACACTGAAGCCGTAAAGCTCTATGAAAGATTAGGTATGTCTGTGAAACAACGACTCAAGTCGTATTATCGTGATGGAGAAGACGCCTATATGATGGCAATAGAATTCTAGCTTCAATTAAATACGTGAATTAATTTGCCATTGACATGCAAAGACGTAGTGGCATAGGAATTATGATTTTTGTTCTAGCAATAGGTGCTTTTTTCGTTTACGCTTACCTACTTATGTTATCTGAATGGAGTCCAATTGTTCTGCAACTAACCATTCTGATGATTGTTGGCGGAATACTTGGTGTTGTGTCTTGGATTGGCTATATGATGGCTACTACTTCTGCAAAACCAACATCATCTGTGATTGACGACGACATCTAACTCTTCTGAATTTCTACATCGACAACAGTTTGATAAAATCTTGGTCCCACGGGTCTCACAACTTTTGAGCAGTTAATTTTTACTAGTGTTTTATTTACACTTAGAAAATGCTCTTCGGCTAATCTTGGTGCATCTTGTTTTTTTTCGGCATGAGTGTGTGAATAATAATGAATTATTCCATTTTTTTTCAAACATGAAACTGCAGTATCTAAGAAAAAATCTGATCGTTCTGGTAGTAGCATTAATACACGATCAGCTTTATTTTGTAACTGCTTTTGAATTATTTCTGTAGAATCTCCATTAAGCGAAATGACTTTGCCTTTGAGTTTGTTTAGTTTAACATTTTCCTCACATAGTCTTGATGCTATAGGATTGATGTCTATATTGTAAACAACACATGATTTTTTTTTGGCAGCGAGTAATGAGAACATACCAACACCACCAAACATGTTGACCACAACTTCACCGTCATTTACCAAATTTGAAATTCTCTCTCTCTCAGTTGATAATCGTGGAGAAAAAAATGCCTTTTCGACATCAACAATAAACCTGCAATTATTTTCCTTATACTCAGTTTCTGTTTTATTATTACCAGCTATTAGTTCCAAACTTCTTGTACGAAAATCACCTTCCACTGGTGAAGATTGATAAAATACTGAATTTGCTGTCTTTACTTGTTCTAACAATGCTTTCCCAATTATTTTCTTTTTGGATATTAACGAATCAGGAATTCTGACTATTATTATATCACCTATTTGATCAAAAGCTGACACCAATTGGTCACTCTCTTTCGCTGTAAGAATATTCTCTAATGCCTTTTTTAGCATGCGTGTCATTTTTTATAGTAATAATTTTGGTTGCTCTTTTGGTCTTTATCGAGTCTACTTCCATCTTTATTGACCCTAGGCCGTCTACTTTTCTCATCACGACGAAATGTTATGTCTAATGATTTGAGAAATCTATTCATTGCATCTATTTTTGGCAGCGGTGATGTTGCGTATCCTTTAACACTAGAGACGCCTTCAAAAATAACCATCGAATCTGACACTAAATCCATTAATTGTAGATCATGATCAATTACAATAGCAGATTTACCAAAAGAGCGGCAAAACTTTTGAAGAAACTTTCCCACAGCAATTCTATCTTCAACATCTAAAAATGCTGACGGCTCATCAAGTGCATATAAATCAGCTTTCTGTAGAAGACATATAGCTACAGCAACTTTTTGCAATTCTCCTCCTGATAAATTCTTCATTGACTTGTTGTATAATTTTTTAATTTTGAGTGGTTCAATAATTTGCTCTTCCTCAGTACTGTCTTCTATAGATCCATCATTTGCTTTATCTAACATTGTGATTACCTCCATATCAATATCGTTTGTAAGATATTGGGGTTTGTATGAAATTTTTATTTTCTTATCAATAGACCCAGAATCTGGTTTTTCAACACCTGCAATCATTTTCATCAGTGTGGTTTTACCAAGTGCATTAGCACCCATAACTCCTAGCAGATCACCTTTTCTTACCTCACCAGGTTCAATAGATACTGAAAACGCCGAATATTTTTTTTCCAGTTTTGGATATGACACAATTACATCTCCTTGTTGAATCTCATCTGTTGCAGTTGACGCATCAAATGTAAATTTTTTATCTCTAAATCTAACATTTTCAGATGCTAGGTACCCATCTAGAAATGCATTGATTCCAACTTTTGTTGATAATACATTTGAAACAATTCCATATGCTGCAGGAACTCCATATAGAACCTCAATATAGTCACTCAAATAATCTAATAACGTCAGGTCATGTTCTACAACCATGACACTCTTTCCTAATTCAGCTAAACTGTGAATTACTTTTGCTACACCGGCTCTCTGAAATACATCATTATATGACGATGGTTCGTCAAAAAAATAAAAATCAGCATCTTTTGAAGCAGAAACTGCAACTGCTAATCTTTGTAACTCTCCTCCACTCAGTTCATTTAAATTCTGTCCAATAGAATTATCTAGACCTAATTTTTGTATCATTTCACCTGCAACTCCACGTTCATCGTATTTTTCTAAAAGTTCTTTTCCAGTACCGTCAAATGCATTTACAACATTATGAACTTGTTGTGGTTTTATTGAAGCACGAATATTGTCGTTTTTAATTTCTTCAAAATGTGATTTTAACTCTGTACCTTTATAGAACTTCAAAATATCATCCCATTCTGGTGGTTCAGAAAAGTTTCCAAGATTTGGTTTCAAACTGCCAGATAAAATATTAACTACAGTACTTTTACCCATTCCATTTCTACCTAGTAGTCCAACAACTTCACCTTTTTTTGGAGTAGGAAGTTTGTAAAGTCTGAATGAATTAATTCCATATTGATGAACTTTATCAGTTGATAACTCACTTGCTAAATTTACAATTGTAATTGCATCAAATGGACAAACTTTAACACAGATTCCACAACCATTACAAATATCTTCATCAATCTGTGCTTTTTTTGTTTCTTCATTAAGTACAATGCAATCTGCGCCAGATTTGTTGACAGGGCAGTATTTGATGCATTCTAGACCACATTTTTTAGGCTGACATAATTCCTTATCTAGAACAGCTACACGATGAGTCATATCAAATTCGTTACTTTCTTTAATTTATAGTTCTATGAAACAATTTACTTTGTAATTACTTAGAAACGAATGAAAATTTCGTTACCTTAATAGAGAAGCTGTATTAAAAAGAACTCAAGCCGGTCATAGCGTTGGGGCGCGACCCAGTCCCTTTCCGAACCTGGAAGTCAAACCCAATGTCGCTACTGTGTTACTAAGGTACGCGAGTACTTGGGAAGCAGTGGTGCTGGCATTTTTAATTTAACAACTATATGCATGATATATGATGCAAATCTATGAATGATTGTTCAATATGTGGTGAACACTTTGATAATGATATGAGATTTCTAAACCATATGATGGAAAAACATGGTTTTAGAAATCCAAACATCGATAAACCTGATAGAAATAGCCGTGGGTACTAGTGGCAATAAATCTATAAGTCACAAAAATCGAGATGTTGATACAAGGTATAATGATGCAAAAATTACTAGAAAAGACATTGAAGGACGCCATTAAAGAGAAGAGGTGTGTTCTAGGAACTAAAGAAGTTTTGAATACTATTTCAAAATCAAAACTCATAGTTTTATCAAAATCAATACAAGGAGAAGCCCGTGAAAAAATCGAGTCTGACGCAAAAAAATCTAAAATTTCGACACTAGCATTTAATGACACCTCAGTAAATCTAGGAAAATTATGTGGTTTACAATTTAGAGTCTCCACACTTTCACTCCCACAAATATCGGATAGTGATATTACTTCACTCAAAAAAGAATCAGAATCTGAATGATGACATTTAATATTTTTTCAACTATTCAGTCCAATCAAGGTTTAAATGAGACACAAAATTTTTTTGATCAATTAAGATAAACATGACACAAGAAATAAAGCTAACAACAGATCAAATGCGTTTGATGTCACTTTTTCAAAATGTTACAAAAGCAACTGCTAGAGATTGTGTTGAAGATGAAAAGCTAGATAGATTAATCTTTGTTGTAAACGAAGGCAAGATGGGTTTAGCAATTGGTAAAGGTGGCTCTCATATCAAAACATTACAAACAAAAATTAATAGAAATGTTGAACTGGTTGAATATTCAGATGATCAAGAACGATTTTTAAAAAATATTTTAAACGAAAAATATATCACAGATATTAAAATTTCTGAAAGACTTGATGGTACTTTCCAAGCTGTAATCACAGTTGATCCAGCAAAGAAAGGTGTTGTTGTAGGAAGAGAAGGTCGTAATGCTGAAAAAGCAAGACTACTTGCAAGACGATACTTCCAAATTACAAATGTTGTAATAAATAGCCAGCAGGCTTCTTTGGAGTGGTAATATGGCAAAATCACCTTTAGGATTATTTGCAGGCCGTGATCTTAAAGAAAAAAGAAAGAAGCAACGTTGGGCTATTTCTACATACAAACGAAGAAAATTAGGGTTAGATAAAAAATCTAATCCATTTGCAGGATCACCTCAGGCAAAAGGGATAGTTTTAGAAAAAGTTGGTGTAGAAGCAAAACAACCAAACTCTGCAGTTAGAAAATGTGTAAGAGTTCAATTGATTAAAAATGGAAAGTCTATTACAGCATTCCTACCACGTGACGGTGCTATGAATTTTGTTGATGAGCATGATGAAGTTCATGTGGAAGGTATGGGGGCTACACAGGGTGGTGCCATGGGAGACATTCCAGGAGTTCGTTTTAAAATTTTCAAAGTTAACAATACATCCTTACGCGAACTTGTCTTAGGTAAGAAAGAGAAACCAAGGAGATAGAATTGTCAGAACAAAAATTATTGTTATTTAGAAAATGGGATACTACTGAGATTGTAATTAATGACTTGGGATTAAAAACCGCAATTTCCCTTAAGCAGGTAATTATACCATTAGATTTTGGTCGTTCTGCTTTAAAGAGATACAACAAGGGACAAGTGAATATTGTTGAAAGACTGGCGAATAAGTTAATGCATTTTGGAAAAAAATATGCAAAAAACACAGGAAGACAGGGTGGAAAAAAACATCATTCCCTAAACATTGTGAAAACTGCTTTTGAAATCATTCATTTAAAGACTGGTAAGAATCCTGTAGAAATTCTTGTTAGGGCAGTTGAGAATTCTGCTCCAAATGAAGATACAACTAGGATAGTTTATGGTGGAACTGTTTATCATGTATCTGTAGATGTTGCACCACTACGAAGGGTTGATTTGGCTTTGCGATTTATTTCAGATGCCATAAAAGAGGCAACATTCTCAAATCCTAAATCTATTGAAGAGTATATAGCAGAACATTTGATTCTTGCAGCAAATAATGATCCTATTGCACCATCTATCAAGAAAAAGAACGAATTAGAAAGAGTAGCTCAAGCTTCTAGATAATTAAAAATAGCCCGGCCCAGACTCGAACTGGGGTCAAAGGCTCCAGGGGCCCCTATGCTTGCCGCTACACTACCGGGCT
>ENA-UPTF01002698-UPTF01002698.1-marine-metagenome-genome-assembly--contig:-NODE-2698-length-10097-cov-2.425250_pt1 | contig 10097 bp, 8 predicted proteins | sample MGYA00238166_ERZ767019 | MGnify/ENA primary metagenome ERZ767019 (study PRJEB28930, sample SAMN06266391) | marine metagenome | isolation source: Sea water from 250 m depth | place: Atlantic Ocean | study... | reverse complement strand
CATTAAGTGTATAAATCTTTAAGGCTTGATCAATGTTGATTTTTTGACTTGGTCCCCAAAGTTTACCATTTGAATCAGTTCTTGTTACACAACTTTGAATGCCCATCAGTGGTGGATAAGGTCCTGGAGGATAATCAGTAGCCCCAGTTGAATTTACACCATATTCTATAAATGATTTTTGAGCAAACATCCATTCTAAACGTTCTTCTCCATAAAATTGCATTTTTTCGCCATGATAGAAAACATATGTACAAAATGGAGTTGCTTGAACATCATTTTTCGCCATTCTTTTTAAGATATCTGGATTTACCAAAGTGCAATGCTCGATTCTATGCCTTGTATCTTTTAGAGGATTAAGCTCAAGCGCTTTTTCATAGGAATTTAAAACCATAGAAATAGCTGAATCTCCATTTGCATGTACAGCTACTTGGAATCCGGCATTGTGCATTTGAATGACTTGATCATCTAATTCTTCCTGGCTCATTGCTTGAATCCCACAATCATCCTCAGAGCCAATATATGGTTCAGATAACCAAGCTGTTCTTGCAGCTATAGCACCATCAGATGTCATTTTTATACCACCCACTTTTAGCATTTCACTTCCGAACCCTGTTTTTACTCCTGCATCTCTTAAACTTGGAAATAAATCTTGTGCCATTAACATATATACTCTTAATCCAAGATAATTATTTTTTTCTCCATCTTGATAGGTTAAAAATTCATCCTGACTAACCCTTGCATCATGAACACTGGTTAATCCGGACGAATTTAGCATTGAACTTATTTGTTTCAATCCTTCTGTCCTATCTTTGTCAGAAATTCTGGGGAGTAATTGTTGAGTCGGTTGAATAGCTCTTTCATATACTACTCCATTTAATTCTCCTGTACTTTTATCTCTACCTAGCTTCCCTCCGTGAGGATCTTCAGATTCATTGTGATATCCTGAAAGCTCTAAGGCTTTGGAATTCATGTAATATACATGCCCGGCTCTGTGCGAAACCATTATTGGGTGATCAAGTGAAATAGAATCTAAATCCTGTCTGTACAGATCCCTATTTTCTCTTATTTTAGTGTCATCATATTTAAAACCCTGAACCCATTCGCCTTTTGGTGTATTGTTAACTTTATCTTTTAATAAACCAGACACTTCCTTAATATCTTTAACTGTGCAATCAGCAGCCATTACATGTCTTATTCCGCTACTAAGTACATGTATATGAGCATCAATTAATCCTGGGATAATTGTTTTATTTTCCGCATCATAAATTTTAGTTTGAGGTGTAGTTATATTTTCAATATCTTTGTTAGACCCTATTGCAATAAATCTACCATTCTTTATTGCTAATGCCTCCGCTTTTGGTACGTTTGAATCTACAGTAATTATATTAGCATTTTTTACTACTAAATCTGGTATTGATTGTATTGACATATCTCTCTCCATATAGTTTATTTTGATATTATTATGATTCTTTTTTGATGTCAATTAATGAAAATAGTAAATGTAACAACAGAAACACTAAGGCATAGATGGGGAGATACAACTAGAGATTCGGTAATTCTAAAAATCGAATCTGATAATGGTCTGATTGGAATTTCCCGTGGCGGTGATCCTGATATAATTTCTAAAATTTTCACACCAATACTTGTAGGTGAAGATCCTAGAAATATTATGAAATTATGGTACTTAATGTATGCTGAAATTTGGAAATATAGAAAAATTAAATTAAATGAACTCATAGGATCATGGAAAGATGTTATTCAATTAAGCCTTTCTTTAGGAGCTATTGATATTGCTTTATGGGATATGTACGGCAAATATATAGAAGAACCAACATGGAGGATTCTAGGTGGTTTTTCTGATGAAGTTAAAGTATATGCAGATGGCATTGGTTATTACGATCAGACTGTGGATGAGGTTGTTAAAACATTTAAAAGTCACTCAGATCAAGGGTATGAATATATAAAATATCATATTACTGAACCCAACGTTGATGAAGCAGTAGATAAATTATTATTAAGTGATCAATTGATAAATGTAAAAAATAAAAATGGATCTACAAAATTCATGCTTGATGCATTTTCCATGTGGTCTATTGATCAGGCAAAAGAATATATTGATAAAACCTTACATGCTCCGATATATTTTTTAGAAGAAATAGTGAAAAAAGATAATGAGTATGGAAATTATATAAAATTAAAACAATATACAAATACTAAAATTGCTGGCGGTGAAAGTACTGTTAACATATTTCAGGCTAAGCAATTACTTGATACTCAAAGTATAGATATTTTGCAAACAGATATTCTTGGTGGAGGTGGATTCACTGGATTAAAATCGATTTCAGAATTAGCTAAATCATATGGTGTAACTCTTATGCCACACGGAGCTCAGTATCCTGAATTAAATTCTCATTTAGTTGCTTCAATATCTAATGGTGACATGGTTCCTGCCTGTCCTGAATCAGAGCCATATCAAATTTGGTCTATGTTATATGATGTTAAACCTAATATAATTAATGGTGTTATGAAATTAAACTCTAAACCTGGATTAGGATTGGATTTTAACAGTGAATTTATAAATAATAATAAAATTTAGTTAAAGGATTTTTCTATGAAAGATTTAAGAGATAAAGTTGTTTTAGTAACAGGTGCAAGCAGAGGAATAGGGCAGTATATATCACAGGAGTTTGCATCTAAATCTTCAAAAGTTATTTGTGTAGCGAGAACCATGTCAGATGGTGAACATCCTCTTGAAGGTTCTTTGCAAAGCACTGTTGAAAATATCAGATCCTCAGGAGGGGAAGCTACTGCTCTTTCTGCTAATATTTCTGATTTTGAGCAATGTGAACAATTGATAGAAAATGCTAAAAAAATATATGGCCCTATAGATATTTTGGTAAATAATGCAGCTTTAACTTATTTTGTTCCAATTAAAGATTATGTTTTGAAAAGATGGTTAAAGTCATGGGAAGTAAATCTTCATGCACCATTTTATTTAAGTCATTTAGTTTTGGACGATATGATTGCTCAAAACTCTGGTAGTATTGTTAACATTTCATCAGCAGCAGCTGTGGGGCCTGGATCAGGTCCTTACGGAGATGATAATAATGAAGACATACAAAATAAATCTAGGCGACAGGGAGGAGGTACTTGTTATGGTGCCCAAAAAGCTGCTTTAGAGAGATTTACACAAGGGTTGGCTGAAGAAGTTTATGATAATGGAATTTCAGTAACATGTGTTTCTCCAAGCTTAGTTGTACCTACTCCGGGCACAGTTTTTCATAATTTGGTAACAGGCTTTGATGATCCAAGAGGTGAACATCCTGAATTAATGGCGAAAGCAACAGTATTATTAGCGAGTTTAGAAAAAGAGAAAATTTCAGGAAGAGTTACATACAGTCAAGAGATATTAAAAGAACATGGTCTTATTGACGATGCTAGAGGGAGAGGTGTAGATCCTAATATACCTGTATCAGGGTACAGCAGGGCATAATTAATGTTATAATTATCTCTCTTGTGCGGGAGTAACTCAGCGGCTAGAGTATCTGCCTTCCAAGCAGAAGGTCGCCGGTTCGAATCCGGTCTCCCGCTCCATACATCTGTCTGAAGAAATATTCCACACTATACATACCTGAAAAAAGAAATCTTTACTCTTTAGGAGAACTATTTCATTTAATAATTCTTTAAAAGAAATTTCATAGCTTTTTGGGATATGATTCAAAGTTTATTACTATAGACTACTTGCATGAAATTTTTGCCAGATGCATTTAACTCTAAACATTTTACAAATTATTTTGTAGGTAATATTCTATCGTGTCATGCAATTCAAATATTTATGTTTGCTGGATCTTGGGTTGTTCATGAGTTGAATGAATCGCCAGAAGCTCTTGGTATACTTGGATTATATGCTTCCTTACCCACTTTGATGTTTAATGTTTTTGGCGGAGCTATTGCTGATAGATACAGTAAAAAACTAATAGTTAGCATATCCCAATTAATTTTTGCTTTTTTGCTTTTTGTATTTGCGTATTATTATGGCGCTGGCCTTATGGAATATTGGCATGTGTATATAATTGCTGGGTTAATTAGTTTTGTTATGGCTTTTGAGAATCCAGCTAGAATGTCTTACTTCCCTTATTTGCTTGAAAAAGATGATTTATCAAGCGGAGTAGTAGTTGATTTGTTTGCTTGGCAAGGTACAAGAGTAGTTGCACCGTTAATTGCAGGATTTATATTTGCTGTATATGGAGGAAGTACTGCATTGATTTTAGGTTCAATATTAATGATTGTTTTTATTTCTATTCTATATACAACTAAACCAATACATATAAAAGAAAAATTACAAAAAGGTAATCCTTTAAATGATGTCCTGGAAGGACTGAAATATGTATATAGTAATAAACCTATTGTAGTTTTATTAAGCATGTCTTTCTTGGTTTATCTGGCTGGTTATGCATATTTAAATATGATTCCGTATATTGGTGTACAAATTTTTGGTGTTGGGTCCAAAGAAACTGGATTACTTTTATCTGGGACAGGAATTGGAGCGGTTTTACCAACAATTATATTTTCTAAATCCGGAATTCCTGACAAAAGAATAGGGGCTTGCTTTAGCTTGGTTTTTTCAGGTTTGATGATAATTATATTTTCTTTGTCTTCATTGATATTCCAGTCTATTATTTTTGCTTTTATATTGATTGTTTTTATTGGATTTTGTAATTCTGTTTATGTTACATCAGTTATGAGTGCTATACAGATTTATGTTAATGATAAATATAGAGCAAGAGTAGTAGGTATTTTTGTTATGTCTTTTAGTTTTATGTCATTAGGAAGTCTATGGGTCGGTATGTTAGGAGGATTTATTGATGAATATTTTTCGTTAGAACATATAGGTGTTTTATTAACTATTGCTTTTGGAGGATTGATATTGTCTGTGGTTGGCCTTACTCTTTATTACTTTAATAATTCTCTTAAAGAAATTTCGTAATACATTTTAAATATCTTCTCTGGTTGTTTGAGTACTAATTCTATGTATATTCTTTATCGTCGTCCCAATTTATCCAATTGTATTTCTTAGGCTTAGAATTATTTAAATGCTTTCTTTCATTTCTCAGCGTTTTTTCAGTATATATTAAATGAATCCCTATACTAAAAATAACTACAAATCCTCCAATCAAGGTTAAACTTGTTGGTTTCTCTCCAGTACCCAACCAAATCCACAAAGGCCCTAAAACAGTTTCTAATAGTAATATTAAACTCACATTTGTGGCTCTTGTAAATTTTGATGCATATGATAATAAATACATAGGAATGGGAAGTATAAAAATACCAGTGGCAATAATAGGTAAAATATTACCTTCCATCATATTTTGAAAACCAGTTATAAATAATCCTGTTATTCCTGATAAGAATACTCCTATACCCATAGGCAAAACAAAAGGTAATTCTTTTTTTTGGCGAATTATTACATAGCTAAGTGAAATTGTTAATGAAGATCCAAGCCCGCACAACGCGCCTAGTATTATAAGTATGTCAAAATTAATTTCCTGGGTGTTTGCTCCGTAAATAGCTATTGAAATTCCGATTATAACTAATATTATTGTTACCCAAGTTGATTTACTAGCAGGTTCATTTAATATTTTATGTCCAAAGACAGCAGCAAAAACCGGAATTGTTGCTACACAAAACAAAACTACAGGGGCGGGAGCAATAGAAATCCCAATACAAAATAAGATTGTAGTTATAAAATAGCAGGAAACAATGGTAAATCCCCAATTTGAAAAAAGTGTCTTGCAGTCGAGATATATAAATGATCTTCTTGAGATAAACCAAATTATCAAATAACATAATCCTGCCAACATACCTCGCCAGGCAACCATTTGAAAAGCTGGCATTTCTCCCCAAATCATAAATAATGTATCAGGAGAAATAATCAATACTCCTATAGAAGCTAAAATTATTCCATGTAAATTACTTTTATTCATTTGAATAAGATATTTAAGATTTGCTAAAAAAAATATTATATATGAAAGAAATTAAATTTGGGTAATTTACTAATAGAGTGATTTATTAAATATTGAACAAATAGTTATAATTAGTAAATAAAAAAATACTGGGATTCATAATGACAAATAAAGTAGACACTATCATACATGATGGAATAGTTGCATTTTCTTCAAATTCATATAAAACAAATATAGCAATTAAAGATGATAAAATTATAGCTATAGGAGATCAAAATACTTTGCCCGATGCTGATAAATATATTGATGCATCAGGCAAATATGTACTACCGGGCGCTATAGACTGTCATGTACATGTTCGTGAAACTGGCGATGACTGGGGAGTGACTACTAAGGCAGCAGCACTTGCTGGACTTACAACGATAATTCCTTTTGGTGATTATAATGCATCTGAAAAAGAAACTCTTCCTCAGGCTATTAATCGATGGCAGGAAGAAGCGCAAAAAGAAGCTTTCACAGATTATTCTTTTCATTATATTTTGAGTAACACTCCTTATATAATAGACAGTCTTCATGAAGCAATAAATATGGGAGTAACTTCTTATAAGATGTTTATGACATATGACCACAGAGTATCTGATTCATTCATAGCAAAAGTTATGGAGATCGTAGGTGCTAATGGTGGAGTAGTACAACTTCATGCTGAGAATGGAGATGTTATTGAACATCTTATGAATAAAGCTATGGCAGAAGGAAGAACAAAACCTAGTGATTTTCCAGACACATGCCCACCATGGGCAGAAGCAGAGGCGATAAATCGTGGTATTCTTTTGGGAGCTATGACTGATTGCCCATTATACATAGTACATCTTTCAACAAAGCTTGGATTAAATCGTATCAAGGAAGCTCAACAACAAGGGCAACGTGTTTGGACTGAAACTTGCCCTCAATATTTACTTTTAGATGAAACGGCAATGGAACGCCTCGGTCCATTTGCTAAAATTGGGCCACCTTTGCGTTCTGCAGACGGAGTTAATCAGGATGCTATGTGGCAAGGCATAGTTAATGGTTATATTTCAACTATAGGAAGTGATCATTCACCAGCTCCTACTTCCATGAAAGAACTTGGATGGGATAATATTTTTCGATCCCCCAAAGGTGATGCTATTCCTTTTGGAGCCCCATCCATAGAAACTATTGTACCTCTAGTATATTCAGAAGGAGTAGTGAAACGTAATCTTCCTATATGGTGGATGGCACGTGTGATGGCAGAGAACCCTGCACGAATCTTTGGTCTTTATCCAAAGAAAGGTGTAATTCAACCTGGTTCAGATGCTGATCTGTTAATTATTGATCCTGATGTTAATACAAATATTCAAGCTCAAAACCATCAGAGTACTACAGGTTATACTCCTTATGAAAACTGGAAAGTGAATGGAAAACCATGGATGACAATTTTAAGAGGGAAAATTTTATTGAATGATGGTAAATTAGAGCAACAGCCTGGGGCAGGAGAATTTATATCTTCAGGAAATTCCATTCCTCCCATAGCAGGGGCAGGGAAATAGAAAGTTTTTTAAGAATTTTGAATTACAGTTTATGAAAAATTATGCAAAATAATAATTCTGTTAACATGATCATCTTAGATGATTACCAAAATTTTTTTGAGAAAATGAAAGATGATATTCGACTTCCATCTATAATCAATCTTAGTATTTTAAAAAAACATATTGAAAATCCCTCTGATCTAATTGATCAAATAAAAAATTTTCATATTGTAGTTGGTATTCGTGAGAGAACTCGTTTCCCAAAAGCTGTAATTACCAAACTTCCAAACCTTCGTTTACTTATAACTACAGGAGCAGCAAATGCTTCATTTGATTTGGAATCAGCTACTAATAATAGCATTGTTGTATCAGGCACTCCCGGAGCAGGGGAAGGGCCTGTTGATTTGACATGGGGATTAATAATAAGTTTAGTAAGAGGAATTCATACTGAAAATTTATTAGTACGTAAAGGAAAATGGGGAACTATAATAGGGCCAAGCTTAACTGGTAAAACATTGGGCTTATTAGGATTAGGGCATATAGGGAAATTGGTCGCGAAAATAGGACTTGCATTTGGAATGAATGTTATATCTTGGAGTGAAAACCTTACAGCAGAAATTGCTGCTGAATATGGAGTTACATATGTTAATAAAGAAACTCTTTGCAGGCAATCAGATATATTGTCCATTCATACTAAGTTAAGTGATCGAACTAAAAATTTGATAGGTAGTAAAGAAATAAGTTTGATGAAAGATAATGCATATATTATTAATACATCCAGAGGTCCAATAATAGAAGAAGATGCATTAATTGATGCTCTTAATTCAAAAAAAATTGCAGGAGCAGGGATAGATACTTTTGATATAGAACCTTTGCCTAAAGATCATCCTTTACTTTCTACGCCTAATACTTTAATAACTCCACATATTGGCTACGTTACTAATGAAGCATACGAAGCATATTATGATGGAATAATAGAAAATGTGATTACTTTTTTAAATAACAATCCTGTACGAGTTTTAAATCCAGATGTTTTAAATAAAATTTATACTTAAATAATTATTAGAGGAATATATGCCACAAACAAATTTAAATGGAATAAAAATAGATTATCAGGAATTCTCACCTGAAAATAAAAAATTTGGAACAATTGTTTTTATGCACGGGCGAGGAGGAAATTTATTATCATGGTTTCAGCAAATTCCCTATTTTTCAAAAAAATATCATTGTGTTGTTTATTCTCAGCGAGGATTTGGTCATTCTTATGATATTGATGATGGCCCAGGTTCATCAGAATTTGCCAAAGATTTAGAGCTATTACTTGATTATTTAAATATTGAGAAAGCTCATTTGGTAGCTCAATCAATGGGAGGGATATCTGCATTAGGATTTTCTGTAAAACATCCCGAAAGAGTTTTGAGTATTGTTTTCGCAGATACTACAGGAGGTATGGGGGAAACAAATATAGAAAATGAAATTAATAAATGGAAAAAGAAAAATTCAAGAACTAGAGGAAAATTAGAGGCAATATCAGAAATATTTGAAAACACTAATCCTGTGATGGCTAATCTTTATTTACAAATCGGACTTACTAATTCTGAAATTTCATATGAAAAAATAAATTTACTTGGAGGGCCTAAAGGAAAGGAATTAGATAATTTAAAGATGCCGGTTTTATTCCTGGTTGGACAAGATGATACCATAATGCCTCCTCATATAATTAAATTAGCTTCTGAATATATAAAAGATTCTAAATTTCTAATTGTTCCTGGTTGTGGGCATTCAGTATATTGGGAAAAACCTTATGTATTTAATTTAGAAGTTGAACGATTTATTTCTGAATCTATTAGATAAACTATATTGATTTATAATTTATTAGTCATTTAGAGAGTTTTTAAGTCTATTCATAATATCAGTGGTCGAAATACCTGGAGTGTATGGGACTTTTTTAAAAATACCCATTTCTATAGGAATTTTATAGCAAAGTTGAAGTAAATCTTCTGAAAAATCGTCACCGTGAACTACTAAGTGAATATTGTGTTTTTTGATCCATTTTAAGTCAATAATCAAAGGTGCATTAGGAATCACTTCATCTACATATCTACAAGAAGCTACTACAGATATCCTCTCTTCCATAGTCATAATTGGTGAGCGTTTGTAATTTTGAACAGTTTCATCAGAATGAATTCCTGCAATTAGATAATCTCCAATTTCACTAGCTTGTTTTAAAAAATTTACATGCCCAAAATGGAATAAATCTGCTGTCATGTCTACGTATATTCTTTTGATTACAACCTCCCAAAGATGTAAATAATTTATATCGTAAATGAAGTATCGTGAGTTTGTTAATTTTCTTCTTTTAAAATATATAATAATTGTTTAGAGTCATCTATGTAACCAAAAGAGGATATCAATTAAAATCAATTATGAAAAGTTATGACAACTAATTTTCAAAAAAATGATAATAAGATTGTAGAAATTGCTTATGGTAAATCTAGGTTTAAATTAAACGTGCCTTCAGATTTTGATGTTATTGAGCCTGAATTTTTAGAGGAAGTTAATGATCCTAAATTAGCTATAGAAAATG
>ENA-UPTF01002697-UPTF01002697.1-marine-metagenome-genome-assembly--contig:-NODE-2697-length-10097-cov-3.983333_pt1 | contig 10097 bp, 10 predicted proteins | sample MGYA00238166_ERZ767019 | MGnify/ENA primary metagenome ERZ767019 (study PRJEB28930, sample SAMN06266391) | marine metagenome | isolation source: Sea water from 250 m depth | place: Atlantic Ocean... | reverse complement strand
TGTAGTTGCAGACAGATACTATGATTCAACATTAGCTTATCAAGGCGGAGGTCGCGAGCTAGACCTTGAATGGTTAATCAAACTAAATCATTTTGCTACTTATAATCTAGATCCAAACATCACTTTTTTTATTGATATTGATCCAAAAGAGGCCCAAAAACGAAAGAATCAAGAGGAAGATAGGATAGAAAGAGCGGGTATAGACCTTCAAGCGCGAGTAAGAAATGCTTATATAGAACTAGCTCAGCGTTTTAAAGAAAGATATGTATCAATTGATGGCAATGCTTCAGTTAATACTATACATGAAAAAATAATTAATGAAATAAAAATGAAACAATTAATAAAATGAAAAAATATAGAAAAAAGATAATTTTACCTGTAGTTATTGTTGCAGTAATTATTTCAATAGGTATAACCCAATCAAGCTATTATCGAAAAATAAGTCAATCACAAAGGTTAATTAATCAAGTTTATAATAGAATTGTTTCAACATACCTACATCAGTTAGACCCTGAAGAATTTTCAAAAGCTACAATCAATAGCTTAACTGAAAATCTCGACCCCTTTACTTCATACATGGTTGAAGATGATCAATATAATATTAATATACTTACAAAAGGTAAGTATGGTGGAGTCGGTATACAGCTTGGGTATAGGAATAACACAATGTCAGTAATTGCTCCTATGGATGGTGGCCCAGCCAAAACAGCTGGAATTATTAGCGGAGATATAATTATTAAAATTGATGATGAAGATGTAAAAAAATATTCATTTAATGATGCTGCATCAAAGATTAGGGGTGAAAAAGGCACAAAGGTTAAACTTACTGTGAAAAGGTTTGGAGATAGTGAGCCCATCAACTTTAATTTGATAAGGTCAGAGATTACCGTAAAAGATGTTACTTATTCAGGTATGATATCAAACACCACTGGATATATACGTCTTAACCGATTTTCTACCCTTACACCAAGTGAGATGCGTACATCGATAAAAAAACTGCTAGATAAGCAAGCGAGTGAAATTGTTTTAGACTTAAGAGATAATAGTGGCGGATTATTAAGCGCTGCAATTGACGTTCTTGACCTAATGATTCCTAAAAATATTTCCTTAGTATCAACAAAAGGTAGATCCAAGGAGTCAAATAGAACTTTTTACTCTAGAAATAAACCATTAATTCCTGAAAATATTAAAATTGCAATATTGATTAATCAAGGCAGTGCTTCATCAAGTGAAATTGTTGCAGGCGCTGTCCAAGATCTTGATAGGGGTATTATAGTTGGTCACAAATCTTATGGTAAAGGACTAGTGCAAACTGTTTTTTCAATAGATGATAAGCGTAGTGTAAAAGTTACTACTGCTAGATATTACATACCCAGTGGTCGCTTTATTCAGAATCCAGATTATATCGATAATAAGTATATACTTAACAAAACTAAAGAAGATTCGGTTTTTCAAACATCTAATGGCAGGACAGTCTATGCAAATGGAGGTATTACTCCAGATTCCACTATATCTTTAGACCCCATGAAATCATTGACTGCTCAATTTTGGAGGAATGGTTATTTTTATTCTTTTGCTCAAGAAAATAAATATAGATATAATTCATTTGATGATGTTACTAATGACAAAAATTTGTTGAATGAATTTGAAAAATACATTCAAGTGAAAGAAAATATTTTATTACCTGGTCAAAAAGAGTTAAATACTGTAAATGAAAAGATTAGTCAGCTAGATTCAACGAATACAGAAGCTAATAATGCACTAAAAATTCTTAATAACTTCTACATAAACCAAAAATCAAAACAAATGGTTTTTGAAAATCGTGAACTAGAGGAAATACTTTTGCTGGAATTTGCTGGATTATTTAATGGACCTGAAGGTCGTTTAAAACAGGCTCTTAAAGATGATAAGGTTCTGATGACGGCAATGGATATGCTATCTAATAGAAAAGTTTATCAAGCGTCACTTTCAACAAGTAAAATCCTGGAAAATTGATGTTAAATTCTCTTTCCGAGATAACCAAAATCCAAATTAAATTCCCAAGCTTTTTTATAGTCGGGCGATTAGCTCAGTTGGTTAGAGCGCTACGGTGACATCGTAGAGGTCGAGAGTTCGAATCCCTCATCGCCCACAAAGAATATGTCAGAAATAAATATTACCTTACCAGACAAAAGTGTTAAAGTTCTTCCAAAAGGAGTTACGCCACAGGAAGTAGCAAATAGCATTGGTTCTGGTCTTGCTCGTGCAGTAGTTGTCGCAAAGATCGATGGTGAATTAAAAGATTTAAACTATTCTCTTGAAGAAGACTGTTCTTTAGAACTTTTTACTGGGGATAGTCCTGAAGGACATGACACACTCTTGCACTCAGCTGCACACTTAATGGCACAAGCTGTTAAGTCGCTATTTCCAAAGAGTAAAGTGACGATCGGTCCGACCATAGAAAATGGTTTCTATTATGACTTTGATGTTGAGACCTCATTTACAGATGAGATTATTCTTAAAATTGAAAAGAGAATGAAAGAATTAGCAAAGTCTTCCCAAGAAATATCACGTATCGAAATTTCAGCTAAAGATGCAATCAAGATGTTTGATGATATGGGCGAGTCATATAAGGTGGAGATCATTAAAGAGATTGACTCAAATGAGGTTATATCAGCATATAAACAATCTGAATTCACTGACCTTTGTAGGGGGCCACATGTTTCAAATACTTCAAAAATTAAGTATTTTAAACTTCTGTCTACCTCTGGCGCATATTGGAGAGGTGATGAAAAAAATAAGATGCTCCAGAGAATATATGGAACGGTATTTGCGAGCAAGGATGCTCTTAAAACTTATCTTAATAACCTAGAAGAGGCAAAAAAGCGTGACCATCGTAAACTAGGTAAAGAACTTAAACTTTTCGCTTTTGATGAAGAAGTAGGCCCGGGATTACCACTCTGGTTACCTAATGGTACGGTGATGATCGAAGAACTCGAAAAATTAGCTAAGTCTACAGAGAAAAAGGCTGGTTTTGATCAGGTTAGAACACCCCACCTAACAAAAGGAACTATATACGAACGTTCTGGTCATTTAGATCATTATAAGGAATCAATGTACCCAGAGATGAATGTCGATGGTGTTGATTATTATGTGAAGCCAATGAATTGTCCACATCATCATAAAATCTTTTCAGCATCCCCCAGAAGCTATAGAGATATGCCAGTCAGGTTATCTGAATATGGGACATGTTATAGGTACGAGAAATCTGGTCAGCTTTTTGGGCTAATGAGGGTTAGAAGTCTACAGATGAACGACGCACATATTTATTGTAGTGCAGATCAATTTAAAGAAGAGTTCATTAATGTATGCAAAATGTATCTGGAATATTTTGAACTATTTGATATAAAAAAATATACGATGAGATTAAGCCTTCATGATAAAGATCATCTTGGGGATAAATATGTTGATGAGCCTGAATTGTGGCTAGAGACAGAGCAGTCGGTCAGGCAAGCTCTAGATGAAGGAGATTTTAACTATGTTGAGGTTCCAGGTGAAGCTGCATTTTATGGGCCTAAAATAGATGTACAGGTTTGGAGCGCTATAGGAAAGGAGTTCACACTTGCTACAAATCAAGTTGATTTTGTAGTTCCTAAAAGATTTAATCTTTCTTACAAAGACGAAAATGGAGTCCAGCAGACACCAATCTGTATTCATCGTGCACCACTTAGCACTCATGAAAGGTTTATAGGTTTTTTAATAGAGCATTTTGGTGGAAATTTTCCACTTTGGCTTGCCCCTATTCAAGTTGCAATTTTGCCAGTTTCTGAAAAAACAAATAAATACGCTAATAAAATCACTAATAAATTAAACGACGCAGATATTAGGACATTTCTAGATGATAGATCTGATAAAATAGGCGCCAAGATAAGAAATGCAGAAATCAATAGAATTAATGTGATGCTAATAATTGGACCAAAAGAGGAAAAAAGTGATACTGTTTCTGTAAGAAGAAAAATTTCAGGAGACTTAGGAACTATTGATCAAGATATGTTAATTTCCCGTTTAATAGATGAAATAAAGGATAGGAGTTTGACTCATAGGTAAAAAACAGAGACAGCGGTTAAATGAAGATATAACTGCACAAGAAGTTCGTTTAATTAGTGTAGATGGTGAGCAGTTAGGTATTGTTTCTACGGAAAAAGCGTTGGAAATGGCGCAAGATGATGGATTAGACCTCATGGAAGTTTCTCCGAATTCAGATCCTCCTGTATGCAGGATTTTGAATTACGGTAAACTGAAATATGAGGAAAAAAAGAAGATTCAAATAAATAAAAAGAAACAGCATGTAATAAAGGTTAAAGAAATCAGACTAAGGCCTCGTATTGAAGATCATGATTTAATGACGAAGTTAAATATGGGAAAAAAGTTTTTAAGTGATGGATGTAAACTTAAAATCACCTTAATTTTTAGAGGCCGTGAGCTTTCAAGAATTGATCTTGGAAAAGATGTTATGGATAGAGTAATACAAGAATTAGCAGAATTAGCGGATATTGAGAAGGATATTCCACTAGAAGGAAGAAGAATGTCCGTAATAATGACTGCTAAATAGTAGAGGATTAAAATGCCAAAAATGAAAACACGCAGAGGTGCCGCTAAAAGATTTAAGTTGACGGCATCAGGGCGTATAAAAAGAAACAAAGCAAACCATAGACACATGCTTATTCGTCGTTCAAATAAAGCTAAACGTAAGATGCGCCAAGGGGCAATCGTTGGCGCTGGTGATCGTAAGAATGTACGACGTATGCTATGTGTTTAGTTTAGGAGATGAAATATGCCACGCGCAAATAGTTCCGTACCAAGACATCGTCGGCATCGGAAATTAATAAAACAGGCCAAGGGCTACTATGGTGCCCGGAGCCGTACATTTAAGTCTGCGAAAGATGCAGTACTTAAGGCCGGGCTGTATGCTTATAGAGACAGAAGACAGCGAAAACGTCAGTTTCGTCGTCTGTGGATTACTCGTATCAATGCCGCCTGTAGATTAAATGATATAACTTATTCAGCATTTATCAATGCACTGAATGTAAAAGGAATCGAATTAAATAGAAAAGTACTTGCAGATCTTGCCCTACAAGATCCGCAGGCATTCACCGATCTGGTGAATTCCATTAAAAATTAGTTCAATGTCCTTAGATGGAAAAATCAAGTCGGTTAAAAACGATTTTTTAGCTGATTTCGATGATTTTCAGACTCAAAATACAGATATAGAGAACATTCGCCAAAAATATTTAGGGCGAAATGGTTTAGTTGCAGTACTATTTAAATCCTTGGGGAGTGCCTCAAAAAAGGATAGACCAAAGTACGGACAGTTATTAAACCAGTTAAAAAATGATATTACATCTAAGATCGAATTATTCTCTTCTGATTTAGACAATAAAGATAATTCAGATATAATCGATATAGCGCTCCCAGGTAAAACTTATCCTATAGGATCTGTTCACATATTAGAACAAACATTAAATGAAATTAAAAAAATATTTAATGATATTGGATTTAGTATTGCATACGGGCCTGAGGTTGATGATGATTATCATAATTTTGGTGCATTAAATTTTCCAGAACACCATCCTGCCAGAGATATGCAAGATACCTTTTTTATCAATAAGGATATAGTTTTACGTACTCACACTTCTAATGTTCAGATACATTTAATGGAAGAGAATGATCCGCCACTAAGGTTTATTGTTCCAGGGCGGGTTTATAGGAATGAGGCAATTAGTTACAAGAGTTATTGTCTTTTTCATCAAGTAGAGGGTCTTTATGTAGACAAGAATGTTAGCTTTGGACAATTAAAAGGATGCCTAGAATATTTTGTAAAAAGAATGTTTGGTGAAAACTGTAAAATGAGATGGCGTCCAAGCTACTTCCCATTTACCGAACCTAGTGCTGAGGTTGATATTTGGGATGAACAACGCTCTCAATGGATGGAAATATTAGGTTGTGGAATGGTTGACCCTGAAGTATTCAATAACGTTGGATATGATCCTAAAATTTGGCATGGCTATGCTTTTGGTATGGGAGTTGAAAGAATAGCAATGTTAAAACATGATATTGAGGATATAAGACTTTTCTATAATGGCGATATTAGATTTTTAAGGCAATTCAGATGATAGTATCTATCGATTGGTTAAAAGAGTTTGTAGATATCAAAGAACCGCCAGACAAGTTAGCAGATATGTTATCATCGATTGGCCTAGAGGCTGAATTTTTAAACTCTTTCGATGGCTTAGATGGTGTTGTAATAGGAAAAGTTAAGTCAATTGAAAAACATCCTAATGCGGATAGATTGAGTGTTTGCACCGTCTATGATGGTGAGGAGGATTATCAGGTTGTTTGCGGTGCAAAAAATGTGGCAAAGGGCCAGACTATAGCATATGCAAAAGTTGGTTCTGTCTTACCTGGCGATTTTCGTTTAGAAAAAATAAAACTTAGAGGAGTTGAGTCTAACGGGATGATATGTTCTGCTAAAGAACTAAATATACATGATGACCATGAAGGAATTATAGTTCTCCCTAAATCGTGTACAGTGGGTAAGGATTTTCTAGAAGAATATGGAAATAAATTTCTTAAAATAGAATTAGATATAACACCAAATAGACCTGATGCTTTTTCACATTATGGCGTAGCCAGGGATATAGCCGTTTACACAAATCGAAAATTAGCGGATCCTCAATTTGAGACTAAAGACATATCAAATAATCCTACCATAAAAATATCAGTAGATGATGTCAAGGACTGTCCACGTTATGTTGGTGGCTTAGTCACTGACGTATCTGTCGGTCAAAGCCCTGATTGGATACAGGAGAGGTTAATTGCAGCAGAACAAAGACCAATAAATAATCTTGTAGATATTTCAAATCTTGTATTAATGGAAATTGGTCACCCAACACACATTTTTGATTATGATAAATTAAAAAGAAAAGAGATACATGTTAGGCGAGCAAAGAAGAATGAATCTATTACAACCTTAGACGATAATAAACATAAGGTTGATGATCATCATTTATTAATCACAGATGGTAAGGAGCCTATTGCGTTAGCTGGTATTATGGGAGGATTAGATTGTGCTGTTGATAATGATACTAAAACCATTCTAATTGAAAGTGCATATTTTAATCCTGTCGCAATTAGAAAATCTTCTAAATCGTTATCACTTAGTACTGAAGCATCTAAGCGTTTTGAAAGAGGAGCTGACCCAAATGCCGCAATAAGTGCATTTTGGAGAGTGATTAACCTTATAGAAGAATATGCTGGCGGAAAATTTAATGGAGACTTGATAGACTTTTATCCAGAAGAATTATCAGTTAATAGTATAAAGATTAGAAAAGATGAGATAGAACTTATTGTTGGCGTGAATATCAAAGATGACCAGATAATGTATATACTAGAAGGTCTAGGATTTTCTGTAACTAAAAATACAAATGACTTCGATTGTATACCACCAACATTTAGGCCTGACGTAACTAGAGAAATCGATATTATAGAGGAAATTGCGCGCATCTATGGGTATGATAATATTCCAATCGATAATACACTATTTGGCACATACTCCTTTAAAGAAACAGACCCTCAGTCATATTTACAATCTATAAGAAATACTTTATTTGGTGTAGGGTTTCACCAAATATACTCAAATTCTCTACAGAATAGAGAAATTGCAAATTTATATAATAATAACTCCGTTCCAATGATGAATCCCCTTAGTAATGATATGGCATTTTTAAGGACTTCATTGATTCCTGGTTTAGTTAAAGCTGCCGAACATAATATTAATAATTCTTCAAATTCTTTTAAACTTTTTGAATTAGGTAGTGTGCATACGCAGACTGGTAATAAAATTGATGATATCGATGAGAACGTCAGACTTTCTGGAATAATATTTGGTGATGAATATGATAAATCTATTCACACAGATAAAACATCATACAATATTTTTTCATTAAAGGGCTATCTATATACTTTATTGAATGAAAAACTTCATTATAAGCTATCTATAAAAGAGACGGAAAATAAATTTTTTGATCGAGCCTATAATATTATTATTGAAAATAAAAGTATAGGTACCTTTGGAAAACTATCGGGTAATTTATTTAGTTCACTGAAAATAGATCGATGCGATATATACTGCTTTGATATTGATATGGATATGATTACAAATGATAGTAAAACTATCCGGTATCTACCTATCAATTTATTTCCGAAAATTTCTAGAAGGATTAATCTTGTTATGAATAGTTCTGATAGCGTTGGTCCAATTGAAGAAGTAATTGAGAAAAAAGGTGGAAAAAATTTAATAAGTGTATCTCCAGTTGAAATTTTTGAAGATGAAAAAAATATAGGTGAAAATAAGAAAAGTGTCACATACGAAATGGTATTTCAAGATAGAGAAAAAACACTTGAAGATAAAGATGTAAACCCTATTATAGATGAAATTATAGATATTGCCAAAAAGAATTTTAATGCTAAATTAAGAGTATGAATGATATAACATTATTAAATGAGCTTGAACAAAAAATTGCTGGTCTAGTTAACGCTCTCAAGTCTGAAAGAGAAAAAAATAGTGAAAGCAATAATAAAGTAATGGAATCTCAAAAATTATCCAAAATAGAAGAGCACGTAAATAAAATGATTGCAATTCTTGATGATTTAGGAGCGTCTAAATAATGGCTGAAAAAGAAGACAATCAAATAAAGATTACTATTTTTGGTCAAGAATATTCTGTCAAAGCGCCTGCCGATCCAACGTATATAAAAAAAATTGCAGAATATGTAGACACGAAAATGAGAGAGGTACAATCTGGTTTTTCATCTACCCAGTCATCTAATAGAATAGCTATTCTGTCAGCAATGAATATTACTGATGAATTATTTAATGCTAAAAAACGGGGTGATTCGGATAATAATGAAATTGAAGAAAAAATTACTTCGCTCATCGAATTAATTGACGAATCAGTTTAGCCATTAATCCACATGTCTGATGTTAAAATTCTATCTGGGAAGGATACAGCCCAGTCCGTATATCAGAACCTCAATAATAGGATCATATCATTAGCAGATAAAAACATTAGACCAGGTTTATGTGTTGTCCTTATTGGCGATGATCCAGCGTCCCAGATATATGTCCATACAAAAACAAAAAAACTAAGATCTCTTGGCTTACTCTCTGAATCTATTTTATTACCCAGTGATGTTAAAGAAAAGAAAGTTAAAAAAATTATTAATGACTTGAATAATGATTCCAAATATCATGGTATTCTTGTACAGTTCCCATTACCGGACCATATAACAACTCAAAATATCATTAATTCTATTAAACCTGAGAAAGATGTTGATGGTTTTCATCCTGAAAATGTAGGATGGTTATCGATAGGAAAGCCAAGATTTATACCATGCACGCCAAAAGGTATAATGAGAATATTAGATCATTATAATATTGATCTTAATGGAAAAAATATAGTGGTAATTGGAAGAAGTAATATTGTTGGCCGTCCCATATCGATTTTAACAAGTTTAAATTCACAAGGTGCAAATGGTACTTGTACAATATGCCACTCAAGAACAAAGAATATAGAAAAGTTTACGATTAATGCAGATGTCATCATAACAGCCATAGGAAAACCAGATTATTTAAAAGGTGATATGATAAAAAGTGGGGTAGTGTTAATCGATGTTGGTATCAATAGAGTTAATTCTGACAATGAAAAAGGATACGTTATAGTTGGCGATGTTGACTGGGACTCTGTTATAGATAAAGTTTCACTTATCACGCCTGTTCCTGGTGGTGTTGGACCGATGACTATTGCTATGTTGGTAGAAAATACGATTGAGGCCGCTGAAAAATTTGGATAAAATTAATATGCGCCCGTAGCTCAGTTGGATTAGAGCGTATGCCTCCGGAGCATAAGGTCACAGGTTCGAATCCTGTCGGGCGTACTCAAAATAGTACCACATGATTCTGAAGAAGAGCCTCGTTTTACGACGGGGCTCTCGCTTTTTATAGAATATTGATCTAATAGAACTCATTTGGTCATAGTTTCTCATATATATCCAAAAATA
>ENA-UPTF01002696-UPTF01002696.1-marine-metagenome-genome-assembly--contig:-NODE-2696-length-10098-cov-2.730266_pt1 | contig 10098 bp, 9 predicted proteins | sample MGYA00238166_ERZ767019 | MGnify/ENA primary metagenome ERZ767019 (study PRJEB28930, sample SAMN06266391) | marine metagenome | isolation source: Sea water from 250 m depth | place: Atlantic Ocean | study... | reverse complement strand
GAACGATCAACCACCTATGATTCCCAAGGGGGCATTTCTCTTCCAGCGCCCCCGTGTGAAATCGGGTACGTAAATCGGTCGACTGCGCTGGGCAACCGACTGTTCACTCAACTCTGAAATGACACTCCAGGCTGCCGCGTCGTAGACGTTCATGTCAGGTTCTATGCCGGAATGCAGACACTCCACCAGGCGATGGATTTCCATGTAGTCCATCCCTCCGTGTCCTTTGCCTTTGGCCTCTCGATTGAGTTTCTTCCAGAGGGGGTGCTCGTATTGATCCTGATACTGATCAATCGACTCCCAATTGTGTCCGTGTGAATTACTTTCCAGCGCAATGCGGTCAGGATAACCCTGCACAATCCCCTTGGTACCCTGAATCATGTTGATTCGGCTGTAGGGACGTGGCAGCTGGGTGTCATGTCCGACGGTTATGGTACGTCCCATTTTGGTCCGGATCATGGTCACATTGACATCTCCGATGGCATAGTCCTGATTTGCCAGCGGATGGTTTTTTCCGAACCGGTCGGCATAGTACACATTGAGGCCTTTTGAGACACTGCTCATGGAAACGAGATAATCAAACTGGTCCCCGCGGTTGATGTCCATGCACTGAGCCACGGGGCCCAGGCCATGGGTGGGGTAAAGATTGCCATCTCGTCGTATCATTTGCTCCAGCCTCCAGCGGACTTCACCGTTGGGGCCCAGCAGTTCCCGATCTTCCCGCAGTTCGTGCATGTAACCGGCCTCACCATGGACCAGTTCGCCAAGTACCCCTTGGCGGACCATATTGAGTACCATCATCTCCGTGCGTCCATAGCAACAGTTCTCGAGCATCACACAGTGTCGGTTGGTTTTTTCCGCGGTTTCAACCATTTCCCAGCACTCGTCAATCGTGACGGCGGCCGGGATTTCTGTTGCAGCATGATGTCCCGATTTCATCGCCGATACACATACTGGAACGTGCCATCGCCAGGGAGTAGCGGTAACGATCAGATCCAGGTCATCCCGACCACAGAGTCGTTCAAAATCACGTTCATCGGGGAAGTAGCCGGTTGGGAACGGGCAAATTGGTTTGCCGATCCGGAAACCCATCCCAAATACGAATACAGTTACGGCCTACAAAATTGGCACAAAAACCAACAACACGAGCACGAGACGACGCGGGAGCGCGTGGCCCTCTATGACCAAACATCATTCGCTAAATTCGACGTTACTGGTCCGGACGCCGAGTACACACTGGAACGAATTTGCGCGAACCAGGTCGGTCGGGATATCGGTTCAGTGACGTACACGCCATGGTTAAACGAACGAGCTGGCATCGAAGCCGATGTCACGGTTACGCGGATTGCCGAGGACGCATTTCGAGTGGTTACGGCCCCCACCACTCGGCGTAAAGATTGGTATTGGTTGCTGAACCACATTCCACCTAACGCCAACTGTTCGGTACTGGATGTATCGGAAGATTGGGCTGTTTTAGGCGTAATGGGTCCTCGAAGCCGTGAGCTACTGGCCTCGATGACGCACACAAATCTTGACAACGAGTTGTTTCCATTTGGGACCGGGAAGGAACTCGAAATAAACGGGATCACTTGCTGGGCCCAGCGTATTACCTACGTCGGTGAACTCGGCTGGGAGTTGTACTGTTCTTGGGATGCTGCACTCGAACTCTTTTGCGGCGTGTTCGATGCCGGCAGATCGGTCGGGCTTGGCCTTGCCGGATACCACGCCCTTGATTCCTGCCGAATCGAAAAAGCCTACCGCCACTGGGGACACGATATCGGCGACGGCGACACGCCATTAGAGGCCGGTCTCGGTTTCGCTTGTGCGTTCGATAAAAAGGTGGCTTTTATCGGTCAAGACGCACTACTTCGCCAACGAGATGAGGGGGTATGCCGCCGCTTGACGCAATTTCTCTTAAGGGACCAGGAGGCCAGGCCGTATCACGACGAGCCCATTTTTCGCGACGGACAACAGATTGGGTACGTCACCTCAGCCAACTTTGGCCATACCTTGGGCGGGCACGTAGCACTCGGGTACATTGCCGACAAGCAGCCGATAAACCAGGCTTTTATACGCGGTGCTACGTTTGAAATTGAGATCGGGGGTAACAGATTTCCAGCTGCCGCCAGCCTTCGACCGATGTACGATCCAAATTCTTTGCGAGTGAGGCTGTAACGTTCATGGCGACCAACGAGCTCACGGTTTTTACCGCGCGAAAAGTCATCACCATGAATCGTTCGTGGCCCTACGCAACTGCAATAGCGACTAAGAACGGCCGGATTGTGGAGGTGGGTACCCTCGAAACACTCAAACCCTGGCTGGAATCGCACGCGTATCGCGTCAACGATCAGTTCGCAGATAAAGTCATCACCCCTGGATTCATCGATCCCCACTTACACCCGTCGATGGCAGCCGTCTTATTGCCCATGCGATTTATCACGGCAACCCGTTGGGAACTGCCGTGGGAAACCGTGCAACCAGTGACGACGCCTGAAGACTTCCTCCGGCGACTACATGAACTCCACTCCGAACATGCACCCGACCAACCTCTCTTTACCTGGGGTTACCATCAACTTTGGCATGGTCCGATGAGCCGGACGTTGTTAAATACGGTTTCTGTCGAACGACCGATCGTCGTCTGGCATCGATCATTCCATGAGCTATACATGAACGATGGCGCCATGGATTGGCTTGGAATTACCGCCAACGAGGCCGAAGGTAAACAACAAATCGACTTCGGTGCCGGGCGGTTTTATGAGAACGGCCTCGCATACGCTATCGTCAAACTCAATCCGTACATTCTGTCCAACGAACGTTATCGAGATGGCTTACGACGACTCGTGGAAGTCGCCCACCACGGGGGCCATACAACACTCGGTGACATGGCCGTCGGCTTGTTCAATTTCGACATGGAGTGGGAAGGAACCAAGGACGTTTTGGACGGCGCAGACACCCCGTTCAGAACGGTTTTGGTTCCCTCGGCCGCCAACATCGCTTCGATGCAGGGCGGCCACGATCAAGCGCTCAGTTTCATGGACGAATTAATTAAACGCGAGACCGAACGATTATTGTTTCCTAAGCACGTCAAACTTTTTACCGACGGCGCGTTTTTCTCTCAACTAGCGCAACTCCAGGAACCAGGGTACATCGATGGCCATCTCGGGGAATGGTTAGTCGCACCCGAACAATTCATCGACATCGCCCGCCAATATTGGAACGCTGGTTATACGATTCACGTTCATTGCACCGGTGATCTGGGACTAGAACTTGCGCTCGATGCCTTGGATACGCTGCAGTGGGAGCGGCCTCGCTTTGATCACCGCTACACGATCGAGCACTTTGGATTCTCAACCCCGGAACAAGTCGCTCGAATGGCAGCTCTCGGCGCGTCAGTTTCGGCCAACGTCTATTACGTACACGAGCTCTCGGCAATCTATGCGCAACAAGGAATTGGACACGAACGTGCGGATCAAATGGCACGCATCGGATCTTGCGTGCGTGCCGGTATTCGTACTGCTGTCCATTCGGACTTTACGATGGCGCCCGCGTTGCCCTTGAACAATGCGTGGGTTGCGTCAACGCGACAAAATATGGAAGGCAACGTCGTTTGTCCGGAGGAAGCGCTTACCCTGGACCAGGCACTTGCCGCTATCACCATCGACGCTGCCTACATGCTCGGTATGGAAGACGAGATTGGCAGCTTGCGAGCAGGGAAAAGTGCAGACTTCGCGGTCCTCGATACCGATCCATATGCCGTGGGTAGAGAGGGCTTAAAGGATATCGCCGTTGATGCAACGGTGTTCAAGGGCACGCCTTACCCCATCAATGGCTGAGGTTCCATTCATCGTCATCGGCGGCTACCTGGGCGCGGGTAAAACGACACTGATCAACAAGATTCTAGGCACCGATCACGGGCAACGGGTAGGCGTACTCGTCAACGATTTCGGCGACATAAACATCGACACGAAGTTGATTCAGGGGCGCGACGAACCATTGATTTCGCTCACTAACGGTTGTGTGTGTTGTCGACTCGGCAACGAGCTTGGATCAGGTATCGAGACTCTTTTGAATGTCGCGCCAACTCTCGATGCGTTACTGATAGAAACCAGCGGCGTCGCGTACCCGGCGAAAATCGCAGCTTATGGGAATACCTGGCCCGGCCTTTCGCCTGGTGGAACCCTCGTGATGGCTGATGCAAGCCGGATCCAATCGTTATGTTCCGACAAGTTCGTTGGTCGGCTGGTCGTGGAACAACTCCGCCAAGCCGACCAAGTCCTCGTCACAAAACTAGAAAAAGGCTTCGACTGGGAAACGCTGCGACATTGGTTTAGCACTCAATCACCCAGCGCTCGCGTGTCGCCAAGCGAAGAATTTGCTTGCCAAGGTGTATTCGAAATTCGTGGGTCCAACCGTCATCCTGAAAACGCGCCCAACGTGATGTTCGAGACGCGATCATTCGTAACATACGATCCACTGCATCCAGACGAGGTCACACGATGGCTTACTGGCCTTCCCCCGGAAGTGGAACGGATCAAGGGAATCTTCTACAACGCACAAGATCCGGAACACCAGTGGGTGATTCAAGGCGTGGGGCTGCAACGAACGATCTCCCCAGGGAAAGCTTGGGGGAAAAATTCTAAGCAAACCGAAGTCGTTTTGATTTGGCCGGCCGGGCTAACGCCAAGAATTCCTGATGGGATTCTTGGCGGGTCCAATAGACAGAACTCTCGCCGTTAGATCCTCGGACCCAAAAGCGAGTGGTTACCCCCGAAGTTTGAGAAGGAACGCTTCCAACTTCGGGTCGTTGCGGCGACCGATCACAATGAGCCCGTCTACCTCTTCATCCGACAACTCTCGAGCCACACGCCAATGGGGCCCGGCCGCTTGCACCGAATAGGTTTCAACGCAACCAAGCTCTGGGTCGTCCTCGCGCACACGGATGCCTCCCTTGATTCGATACACCGCGTCAGGCATTTGATCCAACAACCCGAAAAAATCTCGTGCACGAATCGGCTCGGACCGATAGACCGTAGCAACCGAAAATCCATCGTAATCGTGTCCGTTATCAGCAAGCGAAGGCCGGGCTCCACGGGTTGACGCCCCTAACAACATGTCATTGGCCAACTGGCCATCCTTTCTCATGAGAAGCTCGGAGTCGATAACCCGGCGTCCAGGCACCATCTCGCCAAGCGTCTCAGCGTGCAAATCACCACTTTTCTTCAAGGCGGTCTTGGTCATCACAACGAGGTGAGCGGCGGCAAGCTGGCGCTCAAAAAGCATCGCCGTCACCGGATCAGCGATTCTTTCCTGAAACGAGAGCGCGTCCACAAGCGTGACTATGCCATCCAATGACATAGTCTCAACGTTGGCCACTGTCTGTGCGATACCCATAGGATCCGAGAGACCGCTCGATTCAATGACAATTGCGTCAGGTCGTTTACTTCGCAGGCCAATGCCGTGGAGCGAATCGAACAAGTCGGAACCAAGGACACAACACGCACATCCATTTTGCAGCTCGATGGTCTCCGCATTCGTTGCGCGGACAAGTGCAGCATCGATGTTGATCGACCCGATGTCGTTGACGATGGCTAAGATTTCTGTCGAGGAATTTTGCAGCAAATGCCGCAACAACGTCGTCTTACCTGATCCAAGAAATCCACTGAGTACCGTTACTGGGATGGTTTCAAACGGTCCCCCACTTCGTTCCAATTCGTTCCAATCTTGAGACGTTTCGGCGGGCGGCGTACCTAGAGTGAGCAGCAAGTTTTCCCACGCCGCCATTAGGTGTTCGGAATCGGACCGCACGCTACGGACTATCCGCAACGTGGACGTTCCCTGCCAGCACAGTCCCTAGAATACCGATGTCCTTCAAGAATTCTGGGGCGACCTCGTAGGGGTCGTCATCAAGTACCGCAAAATCGGCGTGTTTCCCGACTTCAATGCTGCCTAAACTGTCGTCTCTATTCAGAACAAACGCAGCGTCTACGGTGATCGCTCGAATTGCCCGGTCAACCGAAATTCGTTCACCAGGCCCAATGACTGTTTCGCCATCGGCCGCGATACGATTGACCGCTATCCACGCCGCCGTCAACGGATGCATGGGTGCGACCACCAAGTTGTAGTCGGAATGCAAGGCAAAAGTCGCACCCGCATCAACCAGGGATCCTAGGCGTGCTGTCACCTCGCTCCGATCCGGGCCGAATCCATGGTCCGCGTGAATGTGTGATCGGTAATGCACAAAATACGGATTGACGCTGGCAAGCCCACCCAAAGCTGCAAGCCGCCTGGCCTGGGCTGGCGTGCTGATGCAATAGTGTTCGACCGTAAACCGGTGATCGAATCGCGGAATCGCATCTTGCAGTGCATTCAACGTATTTAGCGTCATGTCAACGGTTTCGTCCCCGTTGGCATGCGAGTGAATCTGAATGCCGTTACGCCAGAATGGCAACATCCGTTCAACCATATCCTCCCAGGGAACTTCGCCGGCAAGACCGATCTCGCCATCGAGGTAACCAGGGAAATTCAAGCGCAGGGTCATCGATGGATACGATCCGTCATTCACAAATTTAACGCCGTGTACGGCGAGTCGATCCGTGGATTTGTTGTTCATGGATTCGTAAAAGCTAAGAAAGTCATCCCCGAACTGCTTTCGTAATCTAGATTCAAACGGAACCAACATGACGCGGAGCGGCAACGATTCTTGTTCAATCGCAACCAAATGGTCTTCCCACTCACGCTCGAATGAATCAATGCCGTAAATCATATCGGCGGTGGTTGTGACGCCGCTTTTGACCGCTACTCGACCTTGAAGCTCCAACGACGTCAGGCCGAATCCCTTGCCAAACACGTCCTTTTTCACGGGTCTTGAAGCAAGCGCCGTGGCTTCGGTTTCAATAAACCAGCCGTTTAGTCTTCCGTCAGCATAGCGCCCGACTCCGTGGACTCTGGTATTTTCGTCAACGCCTATCCTTTCGATCATCGGCGTGTTGGCGTAAATGATGTGGGGTGCATAGGCGATCACCCATATCGGAACGTCCGCAGAGATCTGGTCAAGTTGGTCTCGATCCAGATGCCCACCCTGTATGCCGGGATCGAAACCCCACGCAACAACGGCTCCGGGCTGATCTTTCGACAATGAATACAATCTCGAAAGCACGGCTTCGCGATCTACCAAACCCTTGATGGACTTTCCGTTCGGATCCGTTGAATCGATGGGGCCAACGTAATTCAGGCCCATATAGGTCCCAGACAGCCGTAGGTGAGTATGCGGATCTATAAACCCAGGCAGTAACACTTTGTCGGCGAAGGTCTCATCGATATCGTGAGGAACTCGCCGTAACCATGGCTGCATGGATTCAAGCGATCCTACCGAAACGACCTTTCCGTCACCGACTGCAACCGCGTTGGCCACGGGGCGACCCGGATCCATTGTCCGGATGCGAGCTGCAGTAAACACTCTTAGTCGTTGCATGAAGCTACTCGCCCATTTGACGATTTCGGAAACAACACGTGGTAAATCTACGCCCCGCGCCGGCGCGCGTCTGCATCATTATCACGAAACAAACGGTTTGCGTCTCGAACCTCTTGCCTATACGGCAAGTTGCAACCATGCTGCGGTAACTTACCGCGGGCTGCCCAATCGCTACCGTCTAGAGGAATCTTGGATTGAGATTACCTATCTATTACGTCGACGCGTTCGCGGAAAATCTTTTCCAAGGGAATCCGGCCGCGGTCGTTACCCTCGCCGAAAGCCTTAAAACGACGACCATGCAATCCATCGCTTTCGAAAACAATTTGTCAGAAACCGCATTCGTCTCCATCCGGTCGATGCCATTCTCAATTCGATGGTTTTCCCCTCTGGTCGAAGTTGATCTGTGTGGCCACGCGACACTCGCTAGTGCGCGTATTCTGTTCGACAACCATCTTCCCCCCGATGCTTCACAAGTAAATTTCTCGGCAAAAAGAGGGTCCTTACGCGCGTTCAAAAAGGACGACCTAATCTACTTAGATTTCCCCGCGGAGAAACCCTCGGTCAACGAACAAAACGCGGCCCTCGCGCACGCGCTGGGCGCAGAACCCGTCGAATTGTACAAAGGCCAAGACGATTTCCTGGCAGTCTTCGCGAATGAGACGGCGATCCACGCTATCCAGCCAGACTTCGGTTTACTCGCCAAGCTGGACTGCAGAGGCGTCATCATCACGGCGCCAGGGGACCGAGTGGACTTTGTCTCGCGTTTTTTCGCACCGCGCACGGGCGTTCCCGAAGACCCCGTGACAGGATCGACTCACACGCTGATGGTGCCCTATTGGGCTGGACAAACCGGCAAAACAGAGCTGGCCGCTGCACAGCTGTCGCAACGCGGTGGACGGCTTTACTGCGAGTTGAGGGGCTCCCGCGTATTCATTGGTGGCCACACGAAAAAATATCTACAGGGCGAAATCTCTGTCTAGTCCGCAATCCCGTGACGTACCCAACACGTCAATTAGACCAGGCCTATCGAACCCGTGTGGTACTTCGGCAAACGTCATCCGATCTGTGGGCCCTAGTCTTAGTGTCTACACGACGAATCCGTCTCCTAGAGACGACATCCGCAATCACCGCAGCCGAAAACTAGGATCGTTGACGTTGGTCGCCACAGCGTCGAAAAAAAGCCTATTCAACGGACCTATCCCCAACGCTCAAGAAACGTCACGTCTTCGGCAGGTCGTCTTGTTACCGGTCCGAAATTGCCTTCGGGGTAACCGATGGGAATGGTCACCACGACGCCATAATCCTGTGGGATTTCAAAATACGTACGTAGCTCGTCCTCAAATACCTGATGCATGGTGGTTAAGGCCGCTCCAAGACCCAACGCTCGACACGCCAGCAGGATGTTTTGTACACAGGGATAAACCGCCCCGTAGTTTGGAGGGCCCTCGCCGATGCGCTCGTGCTCCGGGACTTTGAAGGGCCAGTCGCACTTTCCACAAACGAACAAAAGATAAGGTACTTCGTGCATATGATCGATTTGATAATACAGGGCCTTCAATTGACGACCCGGATTTTCCTTGCGACGCGAGGCACCACGCGTCAATCGAGACCGTTTCTCAATGGCTTGTCTGTATCGATCAGCAAACCATTTCTTGCCCGTCGGTTCTGATACCAGCACGAACCGCCAAGGCTGAGTATTTTGCCCAGAAGGGGCTTGCACCCCGGCGTTCAGGACTTTCCATATCAACTCCATTGGAACAGGATCAGGTTTCAACCTGCGCATGGCACGAACGTTGCCAACTAAATCAAAAAACCTCGGGTTTGCGCTTTCAGCCATCGATTGCCCTCCGTTATTCACACGACGATTACCTAACCGGTCGGGTGCAGCCAAGCTCCGGCTTCTACCCATTTCCACCCTACGAGCCACCCGATCCATTCCGAGCCGACAGTCGCGTAACGCTACAAAAGAGTTGTGGAAACGGGTACCGCCTAAACAGAGTGACCGGTTCGGGGCTCACGGGCATCCCTCTCCCCTACCAATACCCGCGATACCCCTTCGGGCCTTACCAACCCTACCCTTTACGAAACGTACTGCAGGCGCACGTCGCCGTCAAAACGAACTTAGGCCGTGCTTGAACCGACCCGTCAGGACCATAACTCAAGGCATCTGTCCTGATCGAAAGCACGGAAGAACTTGGCGACACTTTCGAAACGGGTAAAATGCTTCAAACGGAACCCTAATGGGCCTAATACATGAACGTCACACCCACAGATGCCACGCTAGGTGCAGTCGTAACAGAGGTGGACCTGGCAGACCTCACCGACGATCTTTGGGAGGTGATCCACGCGGACTTTCTGGAGTACGGCCTTCTCATTTTCCCTGACCAACACTTGACCGAAGATGCACAAGGCCAATTTGCCTTACGTTTCGGCAAGACAGAAAAATTGCATCCGCAGCAACCGGGACCATCCGTCCAACTATCAAACCAAAAACCCAATGGTGAAATGGTCCATCGAGAAGACGAAGGATTTCGTCTCTTGAGGGGCAACGAAGGCTGGCATACGGACAGTACCTACATGCCACTTGCTGCGAAAGCGGGCATGCTTGCAGCACTGGTCGTACCGCC
>ENA-UPTF01002695-UPTF01002695.1-marine-metagenome-genome-assembly--contig:-NODE-2695-length-10099-cov-1.910796_pt1 | contig 10099 bp, 10 predicted proteins | sample MGYA00238166_ERZ767019 | MGnify/ENA primary metagenome ERZ767019 (study PRJEB28930, sample SAMN06266391) | marine metagenome | isolation source: Sea water from 250 m depth | place: Atlantic Ocean... | reverse complement strand
ATTTTCACTTTCATCCAAACGGGATACACGGAATGATAGGTTAATGCCGTCCCAAGGTGTGTATGCACATACAATAATTGATGGTGGATTGCAGGATGGCTCGGGATTTGTACACAATGAATTTGTATTGCAAACATATTTCCCTGTGACTGCTAATTTTCATGGTTCAATCAAATGGATTGGAAAAGGAATACATATGTTTAGTAGCCCAGTACCCAAAAGCAGGTACGAATGGTTTGGTGGGACAGCGAGTTTAAGAGGGTATCGGGAACAGGAATTTTCTGCACCCCAGTTCCAGGTTGCTTCTTTAGAAATGGGTTATCAAGCCAAGGGTTCAGTACAAACAAAAATGTTTATAGATCTGGGTTCAGACCGTTTAAATATATTGGCTACCAACTGGCTAGGATATGGTATCGGTTTGTCACAGGTTAATGAACATTCTATAATCAAGTTAGAATATGCTCTTTCAAACCAATCCATATCTACAGGAAAGCTCCATATAAAATGGATATCCCGTTTGTAGCAACACTAACAAAAAACAAAGTAATTTTAAGAATGGTTCATTCTGGAAAGATGATTAAATTCATTGTACTGTTGCTCTCATGCGCACACATGGGCTGTGAGATGAAACGGGAAGCTCTGGGCGCTGACAATGAGATACGTGTTATTTGTTCGGATGTAGATAAAGAGAGTATACGTACCTATTTGTCAACAATATTTACTGATACTCTTTTCACACCTGAACCAGAACCTTATTATCATTTAAAATTCTCTGATCCTGAGACCTACACTAAATTAAAATCTCAGTCCCAGGTTGTTGTGGCAGCTATAAATCGGGATTCGAAAAATCCGGGTTTTCAATTGGTGAAAAAGATGCTCTCGCCAGAAGAGTTCCATTTCACTGAAACGGCTGATCCTGTAATTTTGGCCAAGGATGTGCATGCAAAGAAACAGCTATTTATGGTCATCAATGCGATTTCAGTTGAGCAATTAATGTCTACAGTAGATCCCAAGAAAAACTTAATCAGAAAACAGTTCCATGATCAATTTGTTGATCGTCAAAGCAGGTTCGTTTTTGGTGATGACCGAAATAAAACCCTGGAAGATTCATTAAGCCATGAATTGGGATGGACATTAAAAATACCATGGGGATGGGAGATGATTAAAATACGATCCGATTCAAATTTTGTGTGGCTTGGGAAAGAAATGCCCTTTCAGTGGATTGGGATTGGGTGGGCCGATGGAAACCTGGTGAACGATGACCTATCCGTAGGTGAATATATTTGGACATGGCCTGTGAAGAATTATGGGTATATTCAGTTTAATGATTACAAGTTTGAGTTAGACAAAATGCCCTACAACGATTATTTCGCCTGGAGAGCACAGGGTATATGGGAGACCATTAATATTAAAGAATCCAAGGGCGGGCCCTTCAGATCCTACGTGTTTTACGATGAACAGAGTGATAAAACCTTTCATTTGAATTATCTTATCCATCATCCTGGTAATGATAAATCTATTTTTATGAGGCAATTGGATTTGATTGTGAAATCATTTACCATAGATCATTCATGAGAGTATTGATTACCGGCGCATTTGGTCAGTTAGGTTTTGCTCTATCCAAGACCCTGTCTGAGACATTTGATGTTATTCGAACCGACATTCTTATTCCACCCGGACAGACTGGAATTAGACTGAATATCCAGAATAAGGTCTATTTAAAAGAAGTGATTGATTCTACATCTCCAGACCTTATCATTAATTTAGCTGCAATGACCCATGTGGATGGGTGCGAGTTGAACCCTGAACTTGCCAGGGAAATCAATATAGCCGGGGTTCAGCATCTCTGCGACACTTTCAATGGTAAAATCATTCATATGTCCACAGATTATGTTTTTGATGGGAAAAATGGGCCCTATTCAGAAGATGATCTTGTATGCCCAATCTCAGTTTACGGAGAAACAAAACTCGCATCAGAGCGTATTCTTTTGAACCATGACCCTGATCACCTGGTGATCAGGGGTAATGTTCTTTATGATGAATCACCCTTTACAAAAGCAAGTTTTCTTAACTGGGTGGTAAATTCTTTGCGGAATAATGAGGAAATCCGTGTAGTGGATGACCAGTTCAACAACCCAACTTGGACCGGCTCTATGGCGGATATTATTGAACTGTGTATCCAAAATAGCGTTTCAGGGATTGTCCATTGGGGAGATTCAGATCATTTAAACCGGTTTGATTTTGCCAAGATGATCGCAGAAAAATATGAATTAAAGTCATCCATGATTAAACCGATCTCAACAGAAGAGTTAGGCCAGGTGGCTCAAAGACCTTTGAAATCTGGACTGGTTACAGATAAGCTGGTCGAGCGTCTTAATGTGGTTCCACCTACCATTGATGAATGTTTAAATGCAATCCTGGGAAAACAACCGGAATGAAAACATTAGTTATATCACCCACCTATAATGAACGGAAGAATATCCAAAGCCTGGTCGAACAGATTTTGGGGCCAAATTCAGATTATCATTTACTAGTCGTGGATGACAACTCTCCTGATAAAACGGCAGAAAAGGTCAAAGAACTCCAGCAACTGTATCCAAATTTGCACCTGGAAGAACGTCCCGGGAAAGCGGGATTGGGTACAGCGTACCTTTTTGGGTTTCAATGGGCTTTGGATCGACACTTTGAAGCAATCGTTCAAATGGATGCAGATCTTTCCCATGACCCGGATGATGTACCAAGACTTGTTGCTGAGCTTGAGAAATATGACTTAGTGATAGGTAGCAGGTATGTGAATGGGGTGAGTGTTGTGAACTGGCCAATACGAAGGCTGATCTTGAGTTATGGTGCGAATATATATTCAAGAATTATTACAGGAATGCCGATCAACGATGCGACTGGCGGGTTCAAGGCCTGGCGCGGTTCTTTACTTGATACCATACGCCTGGAAAAGATTAGATCGCAGGGATATTCCTTTCAGATCGAGATGAACTTTCGTGCCTGGCGCCTTGGAGCAAGCATCAAGGAAAAGACTATTATTTTTACGGACAGGACCATAGGGGAATCCAAAATGTCAAAGTCCATCATGTACGAAGCGATCTGGATGGTATGGCGTCTTCGTATCTGGAAATTGTTCGGCTGGATCTAATTATTTTATGGACGTTTCTGTCTGTATTGTCAATCTGAATGCTAAACAGCATTTGGAATCCTGCCTGAATTTGCTTCCGGAATCCTTAGGCTCTTGTTCTTATGAGGTGATCATTGTAGATAATCACTCCCAGGATGGATCCCAGGAATTTATTCAGCAAGAGTATCCAGGGTTCCATTTATTGGTCAACTATCGAAATGAAGGTTATACGCGAGCGATAAATTCTGCAATACGAGTAAGCAGGGGAGACTATTTAGCAGTGCTTAATCCTGATTCTGAACCAGGTCCAAACTCCATTTTCACATTAATAGAATTTTTAAAAATGAACGAGAACATTGGGATTGTGGGACCTAAAGTTATTGCCAGTGACGGATCCTTCCAGCGTTCCTGCAGACGGGGTGTGGCTCGACCTGCAGCCGTGTTTTCATATTTTCTTGGTCTTGCAAAACGATATCCTAATGATCAAAGATTTACGGGCTATCATTTAAATCATCTGGATGAAAATGAGATCAATGAAGTAAGCGGTGTCTCCGGTTCCTGTATGGTAATTCGAATGAAAACTTTAAAGGATATCGGGTATTTTGATGAACAATTCTTTGCCTACCAGGAAGATTCGGATTATTGTCTGAGAGCTAAGGAAAGGGGCTGGAAAGTATATTACAATCCCCATTCGATTGTAAAGCACAAGGGCGGAATGGGGGGAGCCAATTCAGTACCCATGAAAGCTATATTTGAATGGCATCGTTCCTACTACAGATATTATTTTAAACATTTTGCTGATGATTATTCAATGATCTTCAATATTTTCTATTCCATAGCAATGGCGGGAAAATTAATCTTTGCTGAAGGAAAATACCTGATTAAACAATAAATGGAACAGTTTCAACAATTAGATTATGTGATGTTGATTTTGCTGGTGAGCATAATCCTTTCCGTTCTTTTATCCTGGTTTAGTCTAAGGATAGCTCCCGATGTGGGGCTTATGGATATCCCGGGCAGTGCAGACCATAAAAATCACACCAGTTCTGTCCCGTTGACTGGTGGTGTTGTGCTTATAGATACGATGATTGTTATGATGTTGATCACGGGATTATGGAAGACACCGGATGTATGGGCAATTTTAGTTGCCGGGCTAACCATAGGTGCCTTTGGACTTTTAGATGATTTTATTCATCTATCGCCAACCAAAAAATTGATCGGGCAGCTGGTCGGGGCAGTGATACTGATCTACCTTGGAGTTCAGGTTAATATTTTTGATTCACCTGAATTTTTTTACAGGACCGAATCAACCCTTGATATGTGGCTTAACCTGGGGTTTACTGTTCTATGGTTGGTGACTTTGACCAATGCATTTAATTTTATTGATAGTTCCGATGGATTGGCTGTAGGTCTCAGCGGTTTGTCTGCAGCATTTTTTCTGGTGGTATCTTTAACAACGGGTCAGACAACACTTATATATTTTTGTGCTATCTTGCTTGGTATTTGCATTGGGCTCTATTTTTTTAATTCCCATCCCGCAAGCCTGTTTCTGGGAGATTCGGGCGCTCAGACCCTTGGATTTTTTCTGGCATCTGTAGCCATTATTTATAATCCAAATACCGGAATTCAGTCATCAACATGGTTTGTTCCAATATTAATATTTTACGTACCCTTATTTGACTTGATGCTTGTTGTGGTCTCCCGTTTAAGACGGAACAAGAGAATACAAAAAGCTTCACGGGATCATACCTATCATCGGCTTTCGGACAGGGGAATTCCAATCCATCATTCCGTGTTGATCATGCACGGCGTTTCACTCATCATGAGCATGGTCGGTTATTTGTGTCTAAATTTGCCCATTCTTTTTGCAAATATTGTATTCTGCCTGGCTTTATCCCTGGGAGTTGCAGCCTTTTTAGAACTGGATAAAGACTATCCATAATTACCATGTCCAATTATTATCTCGATTTTGAAAAACCGATCAAGGAAATAGACGGGCATATCCTTGGTCTGGAAGCTGGAAAAGATCTCAGTAAGGATGATTTGCGGACCCTGGCACAATTAAAAGAAGAAAGGGTAGCTTTAATTCAAGAAATTTATTCTGGTTTATCGCGCTGGCAGCGTATACAGCTTGCCCGTCACCCTGATCGTCCCTATTCGCTGGATTATATACACCATTTTGCACCGGATTTTATTGAATTGCATGGTGATAGGCATTACATGGACGATCCAGCCGTTGTGACCGGATTAGGCCATTTAGACGATCGTAAGATTGCCTGGATCGGTCAGCAGAAGGGCCGAAACACTAAGGATAACCTGTACCGTAATTTTGGTATGATGCGTCCAGAAGGGTACCGTAAGGCGATTCGGGTTATGAAACTGGCCGAAAAATTTGGTTTGCCCGTTGTCACGTTCATGGATACCATCGGCGCTTATCCAGGTATCGGTGCTGAAGAACGGGGTCAGGGTGAAGCCATCGCAAGAAACCTGCTGGAGATGTCGGCTTTAAAGACCCCAATTTTAGGTGCAGTAATCGGTGAGGGAGCCAGTGGCGGTGCTTTGGGAATTGGCGTATGCGACAGGATGCTGATGATGGAAAATACCTGGTATTCGGTCATCAGTCCAGAAGGATGCGCATCTATTCTTTTTCGGGATGCAAAACGTGCGGAAGATGCTGCTGAAGCTTTAAAACCCATTCCCACTGATTTAGAAGAAATGGGTATTTGCGATAGAATTGTTGAAGAACCAAACGGCGGAGCCCACCGGGATTTTGAAGCATCTGCAAACGCTCTTAAGTCTGCATTGATCGATGAACTAGATGAATTATCCAAGGTAAAACCGGATGAATTTCTGGAAAACAGGATCCAGAAATACGATTCACTTGGATATTTTGAAGAAACTACATGATCCAATACGACCATAGGGTTAAGGTTTTCTATAAAGACGTAGATCAAATGGGTATTGTCTATTATTCCCGGTATTTTGAATTCTTTGAAGAAGCCCGCACAGAATTATTAGACTCAATCGGGTTGGATGTTACCACAATTGAAAATGAAGGGATTCAATTACCCGTGATTACGAGCCATTGTGATTATAAAAAGGGTGCAGTTTTTGAACAGTCTCTAATTGTTGAAACATTTATTTCAGATATTCCAAAAGCAAAATTAAAGATTCATTATTCTGTACGACCCCAAAACTCTGATCAGGTCTTAGTGACAGGGTATACTGTACACGCTTTTATAAAAGAAACGGGTAGTCCGTCCAGGATTCCGGATTTTATTTTAAAAACAATTCAACGACACTTTATAAAATAACTCCGGTACGATATTTATTTTAATCCATTGTGATCACTTATTAATCAAATAGACAGCTACTATTCCCAAGGTTCCACCCATTAAAGTCGATAATTGGAGGGGCTCATTTAAGAAATACATTGCAAACCCCATGGCAGTTATTGGGACCAAAAAAATATAAGCGCTGGCTCTCTTAGGTCCTAGTTTAACAGATGCCTGAAAATAAATTGATGTTCCAAAGGACATGGCTACTACTGCTAATAGTATCAGATTCAACCAGAAAATCCAACCAAAGGTAATTAATTTTAACAGGGGTTCATTGATTGCTAAGGGTAGGCTGAAAACAAAGGCTAAAGTAAAACTCCAGAAGCTATAAGTTATAAACGGAACTAAGTTTTTTGATTTAGATGTAATGATGGTAACAGAGACCCACGAGAGTGAAGCCATGAGAAAATAAAGATTCCCAGATTGCAATAACAGAACAAGATCCAGTTCCCAGATCCGAATGATACATCCGCCCCCTGCCAATCCCAGGATAAGACCTAACCAATCCTTTTTAAAGAGAATCCCGCCGAATAGTAAGCCAGAGAATAGTGCCGTTAGGATAGGGTTCAAGGTTGTAACCAGCACCCCGCCCGCTCCTGCGAATCCAATCTGTGTACCTCTAAAATAAAAATAGTTGTATGAAACCATGCATAAAGCATTGGCTGCTATAAAACGAATACTGCATCGAGAAATTTTATAGGAATTCCCAGACCACCAGACGATAGGAGCAAAGGAGAGTGTAGCGAAAAAAAATCTCCAGAGCATTATTAACTGTGCATTGCCATAGTCTCCCAGGATTTTTGCATTGGTCCAGGATAACCCCCAGGTAACCATGGCCAGCACCATGAGGATGGTTAATCTTAATTCCTTTCCCTGTGGCATGGGAAAAATTACATTCTGAATACAGGAAATTTTGGATCAGGGGATGGATTATTTTTTACGGCATGTAGTGCTTGGATCAGAACTTCTCTTGTGTCAACAGGGCTGATGATACCGTCGTCCCAAAGGCGTGCACTGGCATAGAATGGATGACCTTCTTTTTCATATTTTTCTAAAATTGGTTTTCTCAACTCATCCAGTTCTTCAGTCGTTATCGCTTTGCCTTCCGCCTTCAACTGATCCGATTTCACTGTGGCCATTACATCCGCTGCCTGATCTCCACCCATGACAGAGATTCGTGCATTGGGCCACATCCAGATGAAACGGGGTTGGTAGGCACGACCGCTCATAGCGTAATTTCCGGCACCAAAACTGCCTCCGATTATGACTGTCAATTTTGGTACATTTGCTGTAGCGACAGCCTGTACCATTTTAGCTCCGTCTTTGGCGATACCGCCTGCTTCGGCTTTCTTACCCACCATAAAGCCGGTAATATTCTGCAGGAATAGAAGAGAAATTTTTCGCTGACAGCATAATTCAACAAAATGGGCACCTTTCAATGCCGTTTCACTGAAAAGAACACCGTTATTGGCTATGATGCCAACGGATTCACCGCCGATTTTTGAAAAACCTGTAACAAGTGTTTTTCCGTAATCCGATTTGAATTCTTCAAAGTTGGAGCCGTCTACAATTCGTGCAATCACTTCGTGGACATTAAAGGGTGAGCGGTGGCTTTTTGTCAGGATACCCAACAGTTCATCTGGGTTATACACAGGCTCATCAAAGCCTGTGTTCATTAAGGATGGATCTGGCAAATGGTCTATTATTCCACGAATTTTTTCTATGGCATCATGGTCATTTTCAGCAAAATGATCTGCGACACCACTGAATCGCGTATGCAGTTTTGCACCGCCCAATTCTTCCGGGGTGGCTGTTTCACCAATAGCAGCTTTTACAAGGGGCGGGCCTCCTAAGAAGATTGTACCCGTTTTATTAACAATGATCGCCTCATCGCTCATAGCTGGGACATAAGCACCGCCAGCTGTACAGGATCCCATTACGGCTGCAAATTGGGGGATGCCTTCAGCACTCATCCGTGCCTGGTTATAAAATATTCTTCCGAAATGATCCCGGTCAGGAAATACTTCATCCTGCTTAGGTAGAAAGGCTCCGCCGCTATCCACCAGGTAAATACACGGTAGCCGGTTTTCCAGAGCAATTTCCTGAGCTCTCAAGTGTTTTTTTACTGTAAGTGGGTAATAGGTACCCCCTTTAACCGTAGCATCATTTGCCACCACTATACAGGCATGGTCATGCACTGTTATAATACCCGTAATGATTCCAGCGGCCGGAACATAATCTTTATACACTTCATGTGCAGCCAATTCAGAAAATTCAAGAAAGTCGGATCCAGAATCCTTTAATTTATCTATTCGTTCCCTTGCTGTCAGTTTCCCCCGCTTTTTATGTTTTTTAATCCGATGGGCAGGACCCATTTCACGTACTTTATCTATTACGCTGATTAATTCATTCGATAAAGTTTTATTATATGAATAGTTGGTTTGGAATTTTTCTGAAGATAAATCTATTTTTGTCTCAATTCTCGGCATAAGTCAGTGACTCCTTGGTTACAATAGACTGAATCAAGTTAGATGCTTCATCCAGCTTAGATTTATTAATACCTGTGTCAATACCCAGCGATTCGCATAATGCCACAACCTTTTCTGATGCAATATTTCCGGTCGCGCCCTCGGCGTAGGGGCAACCGCCCATGCCACCAGCTGAACTGTCGAATATTGAAATATCAAACTCCACTCCTGCCTTGATATTGGCTGCTGCCATGCCAAATGTATCGTGCATATGAAGGGCAAAATAAGATGGATCCCATTTCTTTAATATTGATTCCAGCGTATACCGAACTTCCTCAGTTGTAGCTTTACCGATTGTATCCCCCAGCGAAATTTCCTGGATGCCTAAATCCAGTAATTTGGTGATAACTTCTGACACAGCACTAATCGGTATATTGCCCTCATAGGGACAATGCCATACCGTTGAAATATAACCACGGATTCGAAGTCCATGTTCTTCCCAAGCATGCTTCATTTTGTGTAATCTTTGTATAGATTCATCCATAGTACATTGGGTATTCTTTTGAGAGAATGTATTACTGGCTGCGGTGAAAACGGCAATGGAACTATAATTGGATTGAATGGCATTATGAAGGCCACGGAGATTGGGAATCAGGGCCGTATACATTATATTAGAATCATGATTGATTGAACGTGAGACATCCTGTGCATCTGCCAACTGGGGAATCCGTCTGGGTGAGACAAAACTGGTAACTTCAATCTCTGGAAAACCGCATTGGGTTAAAAGGTCTATATAACGGACTTTGTCATTGGTTGCTATTGGGACGGGTATGTTTTGAAGCCCGTCACGGGGTCCAACTTCAACAAGTTTTACAGATTCCGGTAAAGACATAATGGCTGATATTAAAACTTTATTAGGTATTCAGTATAAGGCTCTCAATTTAGGTCTTTTTAAAATAAAAAAATTTTATAAACAAAAAGGCAAATTCTGCCTTTTCCTGAACTAAGTATTAATAATAATATTTTCGGTTATCTATAATATCTGCCTTGTCTTTCAAACCATCCAGCCAGGCCTGGAAATACTGACCTTGCTTCCGATTGAAAATGTTTTTTTGAAGTAATTCTTTTTGTGTTTCAAATTCTGTTGAATCAAATTTGGCCACATC
>ENA-UPTF01002694-UPTF01002694.1-marine-metagenome-genome-assembly--contig:-NODE-2694-length-10100-cov-4.453756_pt1 | contig 10100 bp, 9 predicted proteins | sample MGYA00238166_ERZ767019 | MGnify/ENA primary metagenome ERZ767019 (study PRJEB28930, sample SAMN06266391) | marine metagenome | isolation source: Sea water from 250 m depth | place: Atlantic Ocean | study... | reverse complement strand
ACTATTTTGGGTATTGATGAATATGAAGATTAGGGTATAATGATAGCTATGTATTTGTTAGTAGTTGGCAATGAAATAAAAATACATAAAAATGAACATCGTTATGGACGACATATCATTTGAAAAATCATACAAGATTTTCGAATCAGAATCAAATGAATTGAAAAATACCATAGAACCTATCCTAAATAAATCTGAGAGAACCATACCTGAGATAATCCAGTCATATTATCAGGTAATGAAAGTGAATACACTTGCTAAATTATTAAAACAAGAACTTCAGCCTCAACCAGATCCTAATCACCAAAAATTATTAGATGGTATAAACAAGGTTCAACAACAAATTACAGAACAATTCAATATGTCAATACATCCAGCAACATTATCATATCTTACAAACTCGATTCAATCCCACACTGATCATCTTAAATCATTGGCACGTGAATCTGGGAAAAAATCAAAAGAAGTGATAGAGGCAGAAGCTAATCTATACAAGGAATTACGTGAATTAATGAGTACTAAAGAATTTGTTATGCAGTATGAAAATGGTTTAAAAAATGTTTGATGTAATTTCAATAAACCTCGTTAAACTGAAACAGAAATTCAAACAATCTTACTCTGGAAGTAGTCATATTCAGGAGGTAATCCCACTTGCAAAGTCTGACTCGTTTCCTATTGTTCAAAACGATTTAGATGCTCTTCATATGTTTGCGGCAAAAAATCCAATCTATTACAACTCATATGAACAAAAAATTGATGGAATTGACTGTATGGTGTATGAGGGTGATATCAACAGGTACTGGCTGAATAGTATAACCCATGGCGCAAGCTATCAACCATTTTCCCCAACATGGATTCTTTCCGCGTATATAATCACGTTAATTGCCAAGGAACTGAATTACAATGAGGTGATAGATGTCGGTTCTGGTGATGGACGAATTGCATATTGTGGAAAAATTTTAGGGTGCGGTTCTCATGCTATTGAGATAGACGAAACGTTAGTTGATTTACAAAAATCAATTTGTCAGTCTTCTGCAACAGATTTTAACCCAATATGTGCAGATGCAATAAAATTTGATTATACTAATCTAAATTTACATACACCAGCATTTTTCATTGGAGGATTAGCTCAGATGGGTGGAGACGCACTAGCATCTGGTATTATTAAAAACCTTGAATCTAAATTAAAACAAAATACATGCATTGTTTTTGCAGGAAGTTATTCTGAAAAATACTCTTTTGGAGATACATCTGAAGGTGGGTGGGGTAAATTAATTGGTAACAACAATCTAAAAGTTATGAAATCAGTATTTTTACCAACAGTTTGGAGTTTTAATCAAACAGTTGATACATCATACATCTTTACAAAGTTTGCATAATTTCATAACTTATAGATATGAATACCAGATCTGAGAAATAAGAAAAATGGTTCAAAGTAATTATGAGATTTTAGGAATATCTGATGGCTCATCTAGAGATCAGATTAGAAATGCATTCAGAGAGTTAGCATTAAAGCATCATTCGGATCGTGGTGGACACGATGAATATTTTATCAAAATAAAACAAGCATTTGAGGATCTTAAGGCAGGGAAAAAATTCCCAGATTCACCTGAAGAGCGTGAAAAAAAATCCAAATTCTTTTGGGGAACAGACGAAGAAGAAAAAAAGCGAAAAAACACTTTACTATCAAATGATGTTGCAAAAGAAATACATGTTGCACAGGAATGGCTTGATGCACTTCGGCGTACTGGAACAACTGGTCAAAGATTGTTTGGTTCTAAGGAACTTGGTGAAATAGAAATTGAGAGAAAACCATCAAAAGCAATTGCAATTAAAGGCAAGTTTTGGGCAGGAACACTAACTCACGATAATGATGTGTTTATGTGGGGTAGTATTACGAGTCCATATTTTTCTGATTTTGATAAATCAAAAACTCACATTCGCCTTACAAATGGTACTTTTAAAATGATGGACCCACTTGAAAATGGTTTTAATATAGAAAATGGAGTAAAAATTTCTGTAAATAATGGTGATATCATATGTGGTCACATTAATGGAATCAGAGACAGAATACCTGATCCTGATAGGCGAGTTGGAATGTCGATAGAGCGTGAACATTTTTCCCAACTTTTAGCACCAAATGGAAAAATAGTTGCAGGTGACGCACGCGAAACAGTCTCTTTAGATGCAGATGAAATTGCTGTATTAAACTTGGTTGACAATGTGAAAGTTAGTGGGAAAAAAATACAAGTTTTTGGTTCTAAAGTAAGTTATGATGTTTTTATAGAATTGAAAAGAGATGGAATTTTACGTTTCTTCGATCAAGGATCAGGATTTGATATAAGTGATGATGCTATTTTGAAATTAGAAAATGGAAAAGAATTCTTTCTGGATGAATTAAAAAACAAAAAATTGATTGGATTTGGCGGGCAGGATATGACATATGATTTATTAGATAATCTTGAAAGTAGTCCTAGCACATCAAACTGGTCATCAAAATTATCAGCATTAAAATTTTTTAAAAGGTAGAGATTCTGATTACTTTTTAGCACCAAGTGTTCTATTTTTTAGTCTTAGTGTAGTGCTTCTACATTTTCTGCATCGTGTTGCACTAATATCTAATCTTGCACCACATGAGATACATATTTTCATATGAAGTCTTGCTTTTTGAGCAATTTGTTTTTTTAGCGGATCTGCAACTGGCATGAAAATTCTCTTTTTACGCTCTATTAATGCTTATTGACTATTCATTTTTCCCGCTAGAAGAATTGCAATCTCACCGGGTCTTTTTGCAACAGGAATGTTTGCCTTGGCAAACATTGTAATTTTAGATTCAGCAGAACCATAAGTTCCCATAACAATTGCACCGGCATGACCCATACGTTTTTCCTTTGGCGCACGTCTACCAGCAATATACCCAACAATTGGTTTTTTGAAACCTATATCAATAATGTGTTGAGCCAGAACCTCTTCTGCATCTCCACCAATCTCTCCAACAATCACCATTCCCTCTAACTCTGGGTCATCTTTTACCATATTGAATGCATCAATCATTCTAGTACCGTTTATTGGATCTCCACCAATACCAATTGTGATACTCTGGCCAAAACCAGCACTTGTCAAATTATTTGATATTTCATACAGCAGTGTACCACTTTTAGATAAAACAGCAATTTTTCCAGGAGAAAATGGACTAGCAGGCATGATTCCCACCTTGATCATGCCTGGAATTATAACACCTGGTGTATTAGGGCCAATCATAATCGCATCATTTTTCTTTATCAATTCAATAACTTGCATTGTATCACGAATTGGTACATGCTCAGGAATGGCCACAAGTAACTTAATTCCAGCCTCTATAGCCTCATTTGCAGCACTCAAAAAGAATTTTGCAGGAACAAACATTATTGAAATTTGTGATCCAGAAGCATCAACTGCCTCTTTGACAGAGTTATAGATAGGTACTTGATCCTCAAATTTTTGACCACCTTTTCCTGGAGTTACACCGGCTACAATATTTGTACCATATTCTATCATTAGTTTTGTATGTGCCGAACCATATTTTCCAGTTATTCCTTGGACAATTACTGGCTGCTTTTTATAATTTCCAGATTCGTCTTTGCTTCCATGTAGAACTTCGTAAATGTTAACCAGATTTATTCACCTCCAACACAACTGAATTAATAGCATCCTCCACAGAATCAAATATTTTTGTTTTTGTGTCAGTTAGCATTTCTTTTGCTTTATCAGATTCTGCACCCATCAATCTTGCAAAGACAGGAAGATCAATTAGATTATTATCATACGCCTGAATAAACGCTGCTGCAACAGTTGATGTTTTGACGATACCACCATAAAGATTTACTAGAATTCCTTTTACTTTATTCATTTTACTAATCAGCGTTAATGCTTCATAAACTGATTCAGTAGTTGCACCACCACCAACATCTAAAAATGCTGCAGGCTTTCCACCATTATCAGCTAACATGTCAAACGTTGACATAACAAGACCAGCACCATTTCCAATCACTGCAATGTTACCATCAAGTTCAACTAAAGAGAATCCTCTCTTTTCAGCCTGTTCTTCCAATTCAGATTTTTCTTGATATTTTAACAGTTCTTCATGTCTAAAATTTGAATTATCATCCGTCATCACTTTACCATCTAATGCCATTAACGTTCCATCTTTTAGTATTGCAAGTGGGTTAATCTCTGCAAGCTCTGCCTCTTTTTCAATTGTAAGTTTTGATAATCTTTTTAGCATATCAATAAATTCGGACTCCTGATTGTCTTTTAGACCAATTTCATTAGCTACTTCTTTTGCTATTTTATCATCTACATCGCCTAATCCGACCTCACGAATAGTCTGATTTTTTACAGATTCAATTTCTACACCACCATCAGACGATGCGATTATAGTGTAACATCTCTTACTACGATTCAAAAACAATGACAGATACAGCTCTTTTTCAATAAATGCCATCTTTTCTAATAAAATGGCTCTAGTTTTTTCACCTTTAATAGACATGTTTAGAATTTGTGGGTATTTTATTTCAAATTCATCATCATTACTACATTTTTGAATGCCACCTGCTTTTCCTCTACCACCAACAGGGACCTGCGCTTTTATCACAAATGGGTATCCAAGTTTTTTTGCGTCATTTCTTCCCTTTTCAATATCGGTCGATGAAACACTTTCAGGAGTTCTTATTCCAAATTCTTTGAAAAGTTCTTTTGCCTGATATTCTAAAAGTCGCATGAATAAATTTCTGAATGAGGACTTTATATTCTGTTTGATATCAGCTAAAGCTTTCTTCTAACATCTCAATTACTTGTGAGAATCGATCTTTACTTTTTCGAAGTAATTTATCTGGAAATTCATCTATTGAAAAAACTATTTGTTGTTTAATGCTAGGTATAACCATTCCACCAGAGGTGACTACTTGTTCAACCACATGATCCTGTGTAAGCGTACATATTAGTTCCTCAAATGACCCTTCCTTTTCTTCTAGTGTTTCTCTGTATAGGACAATTGGCAAGTTAGTTTGTGTTATAATATTGGTACCCTTTTTGAGAAGTTCAGTCAGTCTATCAGTTGACCATGTATCAAGACTAATCTGTTTTACCATAAATACTAATGGTGAATTTTCTATTTAAGCTGATTTGGTATCTACTAGTTTGATCATTTGTCAAGGTTGTCTCAATTATTCAACAGATATGCGTATTTTTTGCCCATCAACATCGTCATTTTTGTATTCTTTACACGATTCTTCGAAATCAACCTGTTTCACCCTAACTAGAAAGGCGATTTCATCAATTCTTGTTTTTACAAGCTCAAATGACTCCTGATCCAAATCCAAAATTGATGCCTTGGATAAAATGTCTGTAGGATTATAGCCACGTTCCTTACGCAGAGTTTGAAGTCGTCTTGCCAAGTCTTTAACAAGTCCTTTTGCCATCATCTCTTGATTTCGCTTTACTGATAATATCACAACCAGATTTCCTCTATTTGAGAACTGATAATCAGGGTTAGAATCAAAGCCTATTACAAAATCTTCTCTGTCCAAAACAATGTCATTTGAGCCTACGTTAAACGTGTATGAGCCTGTCTTGCCCAGTTGCTCTATAATATCATCTGGATTAGTTTCTGAGAAGATTTGGAGTAGTTTACCCATATCTTGTTTAGCTTTTGGACCTATGGCTTTTCGCTCCAATTCAATTTTTGGTCTGACAGGCAATCCTAATTTTTTTAATTCTATAAATTGCTCTAACCCTTCCTGATTTTTAGTCTCAAATATCTCAAATTTTTCTACATTGATTTGACTCTTTAGCAAATCTGATAATGATTCCAAAATTTCTTTCTGACCATTACCAACACAGATTAATGCATTTTCTAGTGGCCATCGACGTTTTAGCTTTCCTTTCATTCTTGTTGCAGCGCTAATGGAAACAACTTCTTTCAATAAATCAAATGACACTTCAATTTTTTCGTCAATTAAACTATCATCTACTTTTGGCCAGTTTTCTAAAAGTATGTTTTCTTTATTACCAAAAACACTGACATAGAGATATTCACTAGTAAATGGCGAAAATGGATGAATTAGTATATCGATTATTTTTAGTGTTTCAGCAAGAATGGCATAAATAGTAAACCTTCGGTCTTTTTTTGTTTCATCTTCTGCCCACAGCTCAGATTTAGTAATCGGGATGTATATCTGACTCAGTGAATTAATTAAAAAATCTTCAATTGCTTTTGCAGATTCATGAAATTTACAATTATCATTACATTGAGTAGTTCTTTGAATCATCCTTTGTAATTTTGATAATAGCCAGATATCAGGCGCTGTTAGTAGTTTATTTTGTTTAGCCCATTCAATGGTTGATAATTTTATATCGAATTTATCATACTCACTATTTTGTTTAAAGTACAAATGAAGATGATATAATGTACTAATAACCTGGAATGGTCTAGACATTAGTTCTTTAGTGCTAAAATTTAGCGGTTCAATTGGACTTGCTTTCCACATAAAATAAAATCTGATCAGATCAGCAGGATATTTTTCCAAAAGATCAGATGCCTCTAAGACGTTACCTTTACTTTTACTCATCTTATTTCCATTTTCATCTAGTACATGACCTTGGAACAGAAATGATTTGTATGGCGCGATTGGTTTGTTGTTGTATATCACGTTTTCAACTAGGAGTGTATATGCCCATCCACGTGTCTGATCAATTCCTTCTGTAAAGAATGGAGCAGGTATTTTTTTCTCATATTCATCATCAGTAAGTGATGATAATGGTGCAGAACCACTATTGTGCCATGTGTCAAGCACAAATTCTTCCCTTTCCATCTTTGCATTACATTCTTTACAATTAATGACAATATTGTCAATCCATGGTCTGTGAAGTTCAAAATTTTCACCATCTGGAAGTTCATTTGCAGCATCAATGATTTCTTTTCGGGAAAACAGTCGTTCTATGTTTCCACATTTCCCACATTTCCAAATTGGGATGGGGCATCCCCAAAATCTTTCACGTGAAATACACCATGGGTGTTTTTCTTTTATGATTTCTAAGAATCTATTCTTCGGTTGATCAAAAAAATACTCTACATCTTCTGCAGCCTTAATGACTTTATCATCTAGTCTATCTAACATGTAAAAATATTCTCTTCGTGCTAACCAAATTAATGCACTACTACAACGCCAGCAGTGAGGATAACTATGTTTAATCGTTTTTCTTGGTTTTCCTACTCTCAAATTTCTTTCTATTAACGCATCTTCAATTTCGTCATTTGTCTCACGTACAGGTTTTCCTGAATATATCCCTGCATCAGTTGTAAATTTTACCTCATCATCAATTGGGCTAAAAACATCAACCTTTCTTTTAGTTGCTATATTGTAGTCCTCTTCACCATTTGCAGGTGAAAGGTGTACCAATCCACTCCCTGTATTCACATCAACAAATTCTTCAGACACCACAACATGATAATTATCCTTCTGGGATAATTTTTCCAGTTCTGGAATCTGATCTAAAAGTGGATGAATGTATTTTTTTCCTTCAAAATCTGAACCAGAAACTGTTTTTAGAATTTGATAATTCTCAATATGCACTTCAGTCATAAATTCTTCCAGTCTAATTTTTCCAACAACCCAAACTTCATTTTCAACTTTTACTTCAGCGTACTCTTCATTTGGATTAGTACCAATCATTGCATCAGTCACAAGAGTAAATGGCATTGTTGTCCAGACAATCAAAAATTTCTCTTCATCACGTAGTTTTACTTTATAAAATAGTGATGGATCTACCTTATCCTGATATCCCTGATTCACTTCAGAATGGCTAAGAGATGTTAAGCAACTAGGACAGTATGCTACAACTCTATGACCTTCAGTTAGAACGCCATTTTCGTGTGCTTTTTTGAGTAGTTTCCATTCTCTCTCAATAAATTCATCTTTGTATGTCCAGTATGCAGCATTATCCTCATGATTTAGAGAAACTCCAAGATCTTCATCAGCTTTCACCCATTGAGCATGATATTTTGTAATGATACTTTTACATCCGGTGACCAATTCCATAATTTCTGCATCAGTCCTATCTTCCTTTCGCCCTTTTTCTATACCGAGTTCTTTTTCAGCTTGTAATTCAACTGGAAGTCCTTGTGTATCCCACCCAGCATTAAAAATTACGTTATTGCCTGAAAGAACATTATACCTATACCACAAATCTTTGAATACTCTTCCTCGCAGATGTCCCGCATGAGGTTTTCCATTCATGGTTGGAGGACCTTCAATAAACATAATCTCATTTTTTTTGTCTGGTGATCTTGAAATAAGATCAGATACATCCTGTTCCTTTAGATGCTCTTTTACATTTTTTTCAATTTGTTTTGCATCAAACTGATCAACTAATTCCATGTATCCGATTTGAACATTATCTCTATATGAATATGAGTATTAACTATCTTGGAAATATATATCAGAATTAAATTATAATTTTGTGGTAAATGTTCTAGTTGTAGGTTCAGGTGGACGTGAGCATGCAATTTCATGGAAGGTATCTCAATCAAAAAATGTTGAAAATGTATTTACAGCCCCAGGAAACGGTGGAACAAAAAATAACATTACAATCCAAGTCGATCAGATAGATGAATTAGCAGATTTTGCATCGAAAAAAAACTGCTTTACAATAGTGGGTCCTGAAGCTCCCTTGGCAAATGGTATAGTTGACACATTCAATAAAAAAAATCTTAAAATTTTTGGGCCAACACAAGAAGCTTCACAATTAGAATCTAGTAAAATTTGGGCAAAAGAGTTTATGAGTAGAAATGATATACCAACAACTGAATTTCAAATATTTGATAATCCAGAAAAGGCAAAAGAGTTTGTTGGAAGTTATGATAAACAAGTTGTTATCAAGGCCGATGGTCTAGCTGCAGGAAAAGGTGTTATAGTTTGTAGCAATAAAGAAGAGGCATTTTCTGCTATTGATAAAATACTAATCGAAAAGGCATTTGGAGAAGCTGGTTCAAAAATCATTATAGAGGAACGAATAGATGGAATTGAGGCATCATATATCGCACTTTGTGATGGAAATGTTGGTATTCCTATGGCAACAAGTCAAGATCATAAAAGAATCTTTGACGATGATCAAGGACCAAACACAGGTGGGATGGGAGCGTATTCACCTACACCAGTAGTTGATAGTGTGCTGGCAAAAAAAATTCAAGAAGAAATTATCAATAAAACAATGTCATCACTAAAAAATGAAGGCATAAATTTCAAGGGATTTTTGTATGCTGGCGTTATGATTCATGATGGTAAACCATATGTTTTGGAGTATAACGTACGTATGGGTGATCCAGAATGCCAGCCAATCTTAATGAGATTTAATTCTGATCTACTAGAATATTTAATTGCTGCATCAGAGGGAAGATTATCTCATCTACCAGAAATATCTTGGAGTAAGCAGTATGCGGTGTGTGTTGTTATGGCATCAAAAGGTTATCCGGGTCACTATTCAAAAAATGACGTTATTTCTGGTTTTGAAAATATTCCAAACAATGCAAACGTGTTTCATGCTGGCACGATAAATGATGGTGGAAAAATACTAACAAACGGTGGTCGAGTATTAGGAATAACGGCACTTGGTGACACATTACATGATGCAATAAACAATGCTTATACTGCAAATGAGAAAATTACATGTGCAAGTAAATATTTTCGAAGTGATATTGGTAAAAAAGGTCTAAATTTATTCTGAGATTAGAATAGATTCACTTTCAGAAATTACCCAATCCATATTAATATCATGGTCAGAAACTGGTATTGATTTAACAATCTGTTTATTGTACGTTAATGCTATTTTGGTGACAGATTTGTCTGCAAGGAATTTATCATAATACCCATGTCCGTATCCTAATCTAGCTCCATCTTTTGTAAGTCCAATTGCGGGAACTAAAATAACATCAAATGACTTCTCTTCAGGCCAATCATCCTTTGGTTCTAATATACCAAAACTACCTTTCTCCAGTTTATCGAATTGCTTAATTGTCCTAAATACTAGAGTATCATCCACAACTTTTGGCAGTGAAACATGTT
>ENA-UPTF01002690-UPTF01002690.1-marine-metagenome-genome-assembly--contig:-NODE-2690-length-10112-cov-2.718984_pt1 | contig 10112 bp, 9 predicted proteins | sample MGYA00238166_ERZ767019 | MGnify/ENA primary metagenome ERZ767019 (study PRJEB28930, sample SAMN06266391) | marine metagenome | isolation source: Sea water from 250 m depth | place: Atlantic Ocean | study... | reverse complement strand
GTTTTAGCGAAGTGTTATGGAGGAGATATAACTAGAAAAAGGAAGCTTCTTGAACAACAGGCTAAAGGGAAAAAAAGAAGAATGAAAATGATTGGATCGGTTGAGGTTCCTCAAGAAGCATTTATGGCAGTATTAAAATTGTAATGCTACAGATTCTTCTTTACAGACTAATTTACAATTTTTTCTCAAGTATCTTATGATTCTTGAGAAAAAAAGACGAAGCTTTAATTAATCCTTCGATATTACCAGTGTCAAAATGGTAACCTTCTAGTATTTCACCAGAAATTTCCGCATTTTCACCTGCCTTTAGTAAAGCTTCAGTTAAATTAATTTCCTGATCATTTTCTACATTATCACTTATATGATCAAAAATATTTGGATGTAAAATATATCTTCCTAAAATTCCTATTCGTGAAGGAGCATCGGAAAGTTTAGGTTTTTCGATTAAGTTTGTAATTTTATATCTGGTTTTTTCTTTAATAACCTCAACTATACCCTTTTGTTCGACTTCATTTTTTTTCAGATTATTTAAACCAATAACGTGACCTCCAAATTTATTGTATATTTTTATTAATTGTGAAATCGGATTTCCTTTGGTAAATATTACATCATCGGGTAATATAACAGCAAAAGAAGACTCATTAATAATTCTTTTCGCTAGCTTAATGGCATGTCCTACTCCTAAAGGTTTATCTTGTAACAAGAATCTTATATTAGCTGAATCAGAGAAGGAATCATTTTTATATTTATTGTCAATTTTCACATTATTTGAAATGAATTTAGGTAATTTTGAGTTTGCAGTAAAATAATCTCTTATTGAATCCATTCCTTCGCCTATTATTATAAGAATATTTTCTATTCCTACGGACATTGCTTCTTTAACTGCAAAATGAATGATAGGATAATTTGCTACAGGAATCATTGCCTTAGGGACAGTTTTAGTTACAGGTAATAATCTAGTTCCAAGGCCTGCACATGGTATAACTGCCCAGTTAATTTTTGAGTTTGATATCATTTATATATATTATTATAACTGTAATTTCAGCTATTATGTTCAAATGAAAAAAAAATTAGGTCAAAACTTTCTCATAAATAATTCAGTTGCAAAAAAAATAGTTAAGCTTGCTAATTTTTCTCAAGAAGATGAAATTATAGAAATAGGACCAGGGAACGGTTCTTTGACTGATCATTTACTAAGTCATCATAATAAATTAACTTTATTAGAGATAGACCTTGATTTGATAAAAAAATTGAAAATAAAATATAAAAATTATAAATTGAAAATAATCAATGGAGATGCTAGATTTTTTCAAATTACTGGAGATAAAAATTACTCCGTTATAGGAAATCTTCCTTACTATGCATCTAATAAGATAATCCGAAATTTTTTAAACCAAAAAAACATAAAAAACATGATTTTCACTATCCAAAAAGAAGTAGGGCAACAAATTACAGCTCCTGATGGAAAGAAATCTTTTTTAAGTTTTTTAGTACAGTCTATTGCAGATGTAAAAGAATTATTAATAATTAAACCTATCGAATTCAAACCTATGCCTAAAGTAGATTCAATGACAATATTGATCCAACCACATGTTAATTATAAAATTTCAAATGATTACGTTGACTTTGTAAGAAAAGGTTTTTCCAATCCAAGAAAAAAGATTATAAATTCTATTTCTATGGGATTAAAAATAGATAATAATGAAATTAAATTATTACTTAACAAAACAGACATAGATCATTCTTTGAGACCTCAACACTTAAGTCTGTCACAATGGGAAACTCTTTATAAAAACTATAAAAAGGTTTATGTTGATAAATGAAATAAGCAGCGCAAAAATAAATTTGGGTTTAGAAGTATTATGTAAAAGATCAGATTCTTACCATCAAATTCTTTCAGTTTTATTGAAAATTAATCTTAACGATTATATTTCTTTGCAAGAATCCGAAGAAAACCAAATTTTGCAAGATGGCATAGAAGAAAATGACAACATAATAAAAAAAGTTGTTTCTTTTATGCAAGATCAATATATAAATACCCCTATTAAAGTAGAAGTAAAAAAAAATATACCGTATTCTTCAGGATTAGGAGGTGGATCTTCAAATGCTGCATCTGTAATTAAAGGTATTAATAAATTATGGAAATTGAATTTAAATACTGATGAAATGAAAAAAATAGCCCTAAAATTTGGCTCAGACGTTCCTTTTTTCATCTCACACAATACAGCAGTCGTAAAAGGAAGAGGTGAAATAATACATGAAATCCCTAGACCATCCTTCAATCAAATTTTACTTATATGTCCAAAGATTTATATAGATCAAAAAACCGAAAAAATTTATGATAATGTTTTAAGTTATACTGATGGATCAAGAACTATGAAAACTATTTCTATGATAAAAGAAAAAAAACGAATTTCATACGATTTATACAATGGGTTGGAAAGCTCGGCTTTAAGTATATTTCCGACTTTGGAATCTTCTAAAAACATACTAAGCAACTTAAGATTAAACTCTCTTAATTTAACTGGAGCAGGACCGACGTATTATTCAATATTTTATGATGATTCAGCAACATTTTGGAAGAAAAAAATTGAAGCTAAACTGAAAGCTAAATGTTTTGTAGTTGATAATTTATAATGTATATTTTTGCTTTAGTTTTAATTTTAATGTTGATAAATTGGCTATTCTTTTCGTCGTACTATTCAGTTTACAAAATATTATTTTTTGAAAAAGAAGAAAATTTTACTAATTTAAGACGCATAATTTTAGTGAACTTATCATCTTTCTTATATTATGGGATCATTTATTTGTTGATTGGCTATTATTTTTATATCTTTCCGGATATTAATGGAAAAATAAAAGATTATTTACTTATTTGCTTCCTAATATTTTTACTAATGATAATTTTTTCATTCATTGTGATCTTTATAGAAAAGATTAAATATAAACACGTTTTATTCATTGTTTTATTTTCTATGATAGTTATAAGTATTATATGTCCAATATTAATCTCTATTAGTTATGAAAAATATAACTGAAATCAAAAATATATTTAATATTGAAGAAACTATAGACTTACGAAATACTTTAGATGCTGGCCAGTCATTTATATGGCAAGATATATCCAAAACAGGAAAGATTATATTCGAGGGATATTTTGAAGATATAAAATTGCATTTAGAACAAAAGAAAACAAATATATGTGTAACTGTTTTTTCTGAAAAATATGATGCTAATTTTATTAATAGATTGAAAAAATATTTAGGTGAACCTCTAAATAAAATACAAGATTTTGATGTTTTATTGGACGATAAAATTATTTCCCCTGTGATAAAAAAATATCCTGGTTTAAGGATTTTAAAACAAGATCCGTGGGAAGCAACTATAGGTTTTATAACTTCATCTTGTTCAAATTTACCAAGGATAAAAAAGCATATGAGTCAATTAAGAAAAGTGACTGGTGGATTTTTTCCAAAGCCTGAAGACATATTATATTTAGGAGAAGATGATTTGAGGAAACTAGGTTTTGGATTTAGATCACCTTATATAATCAATGCTGCAAATATAATTTTGAATGAAAAGTTATCATTTGATCATCTTAAACAAATACCATATGAAATTGCTTTAATCGAATTGTTGAAAATTCATGGAGTAGGTAGGAAAATTGCAGATTGTATTCTTGCTTATTCACTAGATAAAAGTGATTCTTTCCCTGTTGATAGACATGTTCTTTCAGGATTGATTAAATGGTATGGATTACCTAAAAAGACCAATCCTGTTGTTGCAAGTGATTTTGCCAGAAAAAAATTTGGAGATTTATCATCTTATGCTCAACAATATATATTTCATAGGCAACGTTTAGCTAGTAGAGCACTTTTATGGGGTGGGAGACATAAATCTTTTGCTATAGACAATGATATAGATTAGAAACGAGTTCCTCATCATTTTCAACAATTAATTCACCATCTAGAATCTTTTGTTTAATTTTTTCTATGTATATTATTTTTTCTTTGGATTGTTTGGATAATCCTAGATTCGTAACAAACAATAATTTACTATTCAAATCATCTTCGAAAAAAGAGAAATATATTTTTTCTTCGATTGTTGATTTGTACCAGAATTTTTCATCAATCATTGAAATTTTATTAATGAAATTTTTTGGGAAAAAGTTAGTAAAGTTAAATTTATTTATAAAAACGAAAAATTCTTTTATCGTTTCATTTTGAATAATTTTTTTTAGTTCATTGTTTTTTCTGTAATTTGATATGTTATCTAAATAGATAGATGATTTTTCAAGTAGATTTAAACTTTTTCTTTCAAATTTAAAATTTAAACGGGAAGCAAATTTAATACACCTAAATATTCTTGTTGGATCATCTTTGAAACTATTATGATGATTTATTCTAATCAATTTATCATTTATGTCTTTAATTCCATTGTATGGATCAATAATATTATGTTCATCTTTTCCAATCTCCAAGGCTATGCTGTTAATAGAAATATCTCTCCTTTTTAGATCTGTCATAATATTAGAGTCTTCATATAAAGGTAAATCTCCTGAGTTAGGATAATTTTCTTTTCTAGTATGAGTGATGTCTATAGAATAATCATCATTTTCTATATGATAAGCGTTAAATTGTTTAGTATGTTGAATCTTGGCATCTAAATGACTTCCTAATCTTTCAGAAAAATGTTCTATATTGCCATATATCGCAACATCAATATCTAATTTTTTACTGTTTGATATTGACATGAAAATATCTCTGATTGTACCACCAACTATATAAATTTTAATCTCATTGTTGATTTTAAATTTTTTACAAAAACTTATAATATAATCTAAATGAGGATTACTTTGAATGAATTTATAAATTAGTGTTTTATGTTTGTTCAACAATTTTTATCCTTTATATATATTTTAAGTTTAAGGAAAAAGCCTAATGAATGAAAGAAAAGAAAAAATCAAGGTATTTTTTGATTATACCTGCCCATGGGTAAGACAAGCCAATTATTGGCTAATAGAGTTAGAAAAAGAAGCTGACTTTCTTGAAATTGAATGGAAACCATTTTTATTAGAACAAGTCAACGCTGAAAACAAAGAAGTCTGGAAAGCTTGGAATCAAGATTTGAACACTTATACTAGTCGTGGAATTTGGCCTCATTTAGGAGGAATTGCTGCCAGATCTTTATCTAAGGAAGCAGGCTATCAATACATGTACAAACTTTTAGAATTAAAACATGTTGAACGCAAAGATGTTAGAAGCAAAGAATTTATATTTAAATTATGTGAAGAATTAGGATTGTTGACATCAAAGTTCCAAGAAAAAATAGATTCTGATGATTCTTTGAAAACTATTGCTGAAAGTCATGAAGAGGGGGAATCTAAAGGTATATTTGGGACACCTACAATTGAATTTTCAGATGGAAATACAGTGTTTCTAAAAACATTTACACCTCCTAAATCTGATTCTAAAAAATTTTATGAGAGCTTGAAAAATATAGTTTTTAATAATACATATTTTGGAGAATTGAAAAAACCTCAACCTCCATGGCCTAGACAACATTCAATATGATTGAAGAATTATTAAAAAAACTGGAACTTTCTAATAGTAAATTATTAAAAATCTCTTTTACACATAGCTCTTTTCTAAATGAAAATTTTTCAAATGCTGAACTAGAATCAAATGAAAGATTGGAATTTTTAGGAGATTCAGTGATAAGTTATATTGTTGCTGAATATATATATGAAAAACATCCTAACTTGACTGAAGGTGACATGTCGAAAATCAGATCATTAGTTGTCCAAAGATCTTCTTTAGCTAATTTAGCAAAAAACCTTGATCTACAAGAACGTATGATTTTGGGTAAAGGTGAAGAAAAAAATAATGGAAGGATAAAGGAATCTAATTTATGCGACCTTTTTGAATCTTTTATAGGTTGTTGCACATTAGAGTTAGGAATTCAAAAAACTAAAATTTTCTTGTTGAATCTTATATCTAAAAAGATAGATTCAATAGTAAAAAAACAAAAATTTAATGACCCAAAATCAAAATTACAAGAGATCTTACAGGAGAAAAAAATACCTTTACCTGAATATATTACTGAATTGAATAATTCAGGTCTTTTTGAAACAAATATAATTATAAATAATAAATCATACGGAAAAGCTACAGGGGAAAGAAAGGTAGATGCTGAAAAATCTGCAGCTGAAATTGCTTTAAATAATATTTATATTTTATGATTTTTTTATATACAGTTCTTTGTTTAATACTATTTACCCTTTTATTCATTCCGGGATTTGTGACTAACAAGTATTTATCTCAAAAAAAACTCTTTCAGGTTCCTGATTTATTTTTAGGATTTATTTTATTTATCTTTATAGGTACTATATTTTCTATTTTTTTTATCAAATTTATTCCATTACAATATCTATGGATTTCTTCATATTTGCTTTTATTAATATTGTCCACGACACATTTTATTATTTCTAAAGATACTTTTTTAGATATCTTTTCAATTTCTATGATTAGAAATATATTAATATTTTGTATTGTTTTCCTTTTAACTTTAACTATTAGGTATTTTAATCCAGACATTATTGATACTGAAAAAATTATGGAACTAATGATTCTAACTGCTGTAATGGATATGAAAAGCATCATTCCTGATGATTTATGGTATCACAATGAAGGTATTAAATATTATTATTTTGGATATTTTGTTTTTTCATCTGTTCCTAAAATGCTCTCATTTGAGTCAAATATTGCATATAATTTCATATTACCTACAGTAATATCTTATAGTTCATTGGTACTTATTCATTTTACACAATTACTTTTTGAACAATTAAAGATCAAAAAGAACTTTATTTTATTCTTTATATTTTCTTTTATTTTTATATTCTTCTTATCTCCCATTGCCTCTTTTGTAGAATTTATGAGTCATTTATCAATTGGTAGTAACGCTTTTTATAAATTTATAGATATAAATGGAATTGATAAATTACCAAACATTAAATTGTTTTGGCCTGATGATCATTGGTGGTGGTTTTCTATTTCTCGGATAATTAGTTATAACAGAACTGATTTTATTTTAAGTGATTACACTATCAATGAATTTCCAGCATTTTCTTTAATCTTGGGTGATATACACCCACATATTTTAGCTATTCCATTTGTTTTATTGTCTATATATTTAACAATTTTAATTTTTAAAAATGCTTATAAACATAAGGAATTTCATTACATGTCAATATTTCAACTAGCTATAATTTTTTTATTTACAATATTAATAAATCCTTGGTATCTTATTCCAATATTATGGCTTTTTGTTCTGAATTTACTTTTCTATGAATATTATATTGGTGTTAAGCCTAGAGTTTTTATTAAGAGTATTATCCAAAAATGTTTACCACTTTTATTAACTGGGATTGTTGTAATATTATTTTTGAACCCTTCTGATCAACTTAAATTTCCATTTATCTCTTTTGTAAAAGTATCTTCTCAATTGGTGCATTTAATTATATATTGGTCTTTGATTTTTTCACCAATTTTATTGTTTTCTATTATTAAAATATTTAAGAATGGGTTCTCAAAGAATCAATTTTTACAAAACTGTTTTGTTTTTTTATTTTTTTCTATAGTGTTGACCTTAGTATCAATGAGAGTTTTTAATGCTGAACTATTTGTAAATTATGTTTTAGTTCTTATAGCATTTTCTTTAATTATTCCTATATTAATTATTTTTACCAAACAACTGTATGATAAAAATAATTATTTAGATCTAACTATAATCATTTCTGTTTTATCAGGTGTTTTAGTTGTATATGGTTCAGAATTTATTTTTATAGTTGATTCATTCAATAATAGAATGAATACTATTTTTAAATTTTATTTTTTTGTTTATTTATTGATATCAATTTTTTCTGTTTATTTTCTGTATAGAATTTATTTATCTTTATCAAAAAAAATATTTATTATTTTTATAACTATCTTTCTAATATTTATTGTGCCAAGTTTTTGGTGGACAATATCAGCACTAAATTCTAGATTTGAAGAACAAAAAGGCGTGAGAGGATTAGATGGGTTATCTTATCTTATAGATGATGAAAAAGAATTAATCTCTTTTATTAAAAATAATACTCAAACAGAAGATATTATTTTAGAAACAGTTGGAAGAGCTTATAGTAAAACAAATTTTATCCCTGCATCCACAGGTAGAGCTACTGTTTTAGGATGGCCTAATCATGAAATTCAGTGGAGAGGTTCAGCGAACATCATCAATGACCTTAAATATAAGATTGACTTGTTTTATCAAGATCCAAATAACAATATGGATCTTATAAAGGAATATAACATAAAATATGTGATACTTTCTAAAAATGATATTTTAATAAATAAATATGATGAAAATGAATTTATTAAATCTTTTGATTTAATTTATGAAAATAAAGAATATAAATTTTTTATGACAAAATAGAATTATGTTTGAGAATATTAGAACCTTTTTTATAAAAAAATTAGATTGGATAACCTTTTTATCTCTACTATCAGCTACTCTTTTTTATAGATTTTATAAACTTGCTAATCGAGCAATTCATCATGATGAAAGCCTGCATGGATATTTTGCATATACTACTTCATTAGGTGATGTTTTTCATCACAATCCTCTTACTCATGGTATGTTCCTCTTTAATTTTGTTTCTTCATTTTTTTGGTTATTTGGGGATTCTAATTTAACCTTAAGATTGCCCTTCGCATTTTTTGGTTTATTGGTTGTTTTCTTACCATTTTTATTTAGAAATGAACTAGGTCGTTTGAGTACCTTTATTATTTCATTAATGCTTCTTTTTTCACCTTCAATTGCTTATTTTTCTAGATTCGCAAGAAATGATATATTTATTGCTGTTTTCTTAATTATTTTTATGATTTCAACAATCAAATATATTAAATCATCTAATACCAAATGGCTGTATATATCAATTGCTTCTTTATCATTTGGATTTACTACTAAGGAAACTATGTACATTAATCTGTTTGGAATTTTACTCTTTCTTTTTGCTTATTCTTACAGAGATGTTTTATCTGTTTTGATGTCTAAAATTACCATAAAAGAAATAAGTAACCATACCAAACTTTTCTTGATTCTATTTACAATATCTTTACCTTTAGCTGCACCATTAATTGCTATTTTCCAATCATCTCTTGGAGTTATACTTGCTGCACCTGAGGGATATCCATCTATTCCTCCAGGATTACCAGTAGGGAATGGGTTATATCTATCCTTAATCATTACTTTAATACTGTGTGTTATTTCTTTGTCTGTTGGATTGTATATTGATAAAAAAGTTTGGATTAATTCGACAATTATATTTTTGATAATCTACGTGTTGATGTTTACCTCTTTTTTTATAAATCCTAGTGGAATCATAACAGGACAATGGCAGTCTTTGGGATATTGGTTATCTCAACAAGAAGTTGCGCGTGGGAGTCAACCTATATATTATTACTTTTTATTATGTTTATCATACGAATTCTTACCTTTTCTTATTGGATTACCCGTAGCTTTTTATTATTTATTTAAAGGAAATTTTACAAAAAAGTATTTTGGTTTTATTTCAATTTATTCACTATTAGCTTTCACCTTAGCAGGGGAAAAAATGCCCTGGTTACTCGTGAATATTACTATTCCATTTATTTTTATTACTGGGATGTTCGTTTCTGAAAATATAAAAAACTTATTTAAAATAAACAAGGAAATTCTTACATTTATATTATTTGCATCATTCTTAATCTTATTTTTCTTACTTAGGCTGTGTTTTTCCGATTATACTAATTCAACGCAAAGTATATATTATGACTTTTTCTTTTTTTTACTATTAATATTAGTTACTTTGTTTGCATATTTTAGATATTCAATAGAACGCAACTCATTATTTACTAGTTTTCTTTTTGTATTCTTCATAATGTTTTCTATATTTACGGTGCGAACAACTAATATGCTTATATTTAAACATTCTGACGATCCACGAGATCTTTTGATATACACACAGTCTTCCCAAGAATTACACTTTATATCAGAAGAATTAAATAATTTAAATTATGTAAAAAATG
>ENA-UPTF01002689-UPTF01002689.1-marine-metagenome-genome-assembly--contig:-NODE-2689-length-10113-cov-2.771921_pt1 | contig 10113 bp, 6 predicted proteins | sample MGYA00238166_ERZ767019 | MGnify/ENA primary metagenome ERZ767019 (study PRJEB28930, sample SAMN06266391) | marine metagenome | isolation source: Sea water from 250 m depth | place: Atlantic Ocean | study... | reverse complement strand
AACGGTGAAAGAGCATACGTAAACGAATAAGAAAAACCAAATTTTCTTTTTTCTTTTTTTTAATTTCAAACCAGAGCAGATGCTAAACTAATTTTTATCCTGCATTATACGAATATCATTTATGTTCATTTCCACACAAGAATTAGAAAAAATCATTCATGAAGATTCTATTCTAATAGTCGATGCTCGCTCTTACAAGGACTATTCTAAGGGTCATATTCCAGGTTCTGTAAGTTTAGATTTATTTTCATTTCATTGGTCTGATACATCCGAAAAAGGAATTATCAGTTTTGGTGAACATATGAGAAAAATTTTATCATATGCAGGAATTGATGAGAACAAGAAAATTATCTTTTATGATGATGTGACAGGAATGCTTGCAGCAAGAGGAGTATGGCTATGCCTTTACTTTTCACATCCTGATGTCCAGATGTTAGATGGTGGATATTCAAAATGGAATACAGAAAATCTTCCAATTCAAACAGAATCTATAATCTACAAGCCATCAAAACTTTCTACGCCTATTGATCCTTCAATACTTATTGGATTTGGAGGAATGGGTCAAAGATATTATAAAGCCCTAAAGAAAATTAATGTAAAGGTGGTTGGTATATGCGATTCTAAAACAGAGAAGATAAAAAAAATAATTCCAGGAAAAACCACTTTGGGTGAAATAGGAGGGGCACGAATATATTATTCTGAAAAATCAGAGCCGTTAAGACTTCCTTTGGCAACATCCTGGATACGACACCCGGAATATGTTTTTCAGCGAGGAGACTTTTTTGCTATTGGTGATGGTGCGAAATGGATGGATTTCGGGTTTGGATCTTTCGGTGTAGATACGAAAACACACGTATATATATTAAAGGAAGGGGAAACTAGTCCTCCTAAAAGTATACAGTATGCTTGGGATCAGGGAAAAAATGCGCAGAGTATAATGCGGAAACATGTAGCAGTAGGTATGACCGCTGGGGAATCATTGCAGGCAATAATAGATGCCATGGAAGCAAAAGGTTATATATATACTCCATTCACTGATGATCCACGAGAAGATTACTTAATGTTGCAAAAAGCACTAAAAAATTCAAATAAGTCTGGATTTTATCTGGATTTACATGCTATGGGGAATAATGGTGGAGATTTGGTTACAGTTGGACCTTCAATAGCGCCGTTTAGAAGAGACCGAGATCATGTTGTCATTCATGAAAATCATATTTTTGCATTTGAGTATGCAGTACACACTAATATTCCTGAAAGACCTGGATATCCAATAACAATTAACTTTTCCAATCCTCAAGTGGTAACAAATTATGGAGTAGAGTGGATACAGCCACCGAATGATGAAATTATTTTAATTTACTAACCAAATTCTTATTTCGTATTTCGCTTGATTGAAAATCTTTTTTTGGTATTACATTGTTAAAAAAATAAGATAGCCAAAATCTATTATAAAATATTTTTACCCTTGGTTCTTTAATTTATCCAATTTATTATATCGTAAGATATTAGTGATATATTATAAATATATATGAGGAAAAATCAAATAATAGTACTGCATCTCGGGTAGGAGGAGATTAAATCTTGTTGACTACTTCCAAATTCTTTCTCTTACCCATGCAGTCACAGAAAAAACTTGTTTTTTAATAATAGAATATAAAAATTACTAAAATATAATAATTACAAATACTTCAATTACAAATACTTTAATTACAAATACTTTAATATAGACCTTAGGAGGAAAAACATGAATAACTCTCTAATGAAAATGAAATTTTTTCTAACATCAGCCCTACTTACATGTACTGCGTTTTCACAAGGCAGTGTTTCAGGTACAGTGACGGATGGTTTGACAAACAACCCTTTACCTGGTGCTAATGTATTCATTGAAGGCACAGGTTATGGATCAGCAGCAGATGCGGATGGGAATTACACCATATCTAATGTAGAAGATGGTTCTTATACAGTTACTGCAGGTTATATTGGTTATAAATCTAGCTCTAGTGAGGTGACCGTATCTGGAGGAGATGCTAGTGCAAGTTTTGCTCTTGGCGTTGATCCTTTACGTTCAGAAGAGGTGGTAGTTACAGGTGCTGCTTCACGAACAACGAAAGCAACAGCGGAGATTGCAGTTCAGCGGATAACAGCTTCGGAATTAACAGAAAAAAATAATTATTCTTCTGTTGATAATATTTTGGCAGGTAGGGTTGCTGGCGTATCTCTAACTAAAGCATCGGGCATTGCAGGATCACAGTTTAAAATGCAAATGAGATCAGGCGGCGGACTCAATGGTGATGGCCAACCAGTATTTTTTGTTGATGGTGTGAAAGTTGAAAACTCAAGTTGGCGTGCTGGCGGAGGTGATGCGCCAGATATTGGTGTCACTGCTCTGGCTAGCTTAAACCCTGAAGATATTGAGAGCATTGAGGTTATTAAAGGTCCAGCCGGTGCTTCATCATATGGAACAGGTGGATCAAATGGTGTTGTTCTTATTACTACCAAGCGGGGTAAGGTAGGTTCGTCAGACGGGGATAATTGGAAAATGAGTTACAAAGGAACTTTTGGAACCAATGATCAAGATAGAGAATATGATGAGAGTGAATTTCGTTCTTATAAATGGGTGAATGATTATTTTCAACCTGGCGATATTACAAAACATTCTGTAAGTGTTTCTGGAGGAACTGAAACTACTAATTTATACTTTTCAATTGATAACCCACGTGAACACATGCATACACCGAATAATTATATTAACCAGCAGAATATTCGTGCAAACCTTGATTTTAGACCAAATAATAAATTCAATTTCATGGCAAGTACGGCATTTAATTCAGCTGAGTTGCAGTTTCCTGGTAGATTTCGCGCAGATGGAGTCTTTGGCGTTGTTACCTATGCTGCAAATCCTTGGGTGATGATGGATCCTACAAAGGAAGCATATTTCGATTATCAAACAGAAATGCAATATACCAATAGTTTTGTTGGTTCAATTACAAGTGAGTTAACGCCATTTGCAGATAGTGATGGTGCATTAAGTGGATTAAGTGGAAGAATTACTTATGGGTTAAATGACAGAGATAGCCGCAATATCTATACAGCTCAAGTTACCAATGAAGACATTACGGGCGAGTCTGATGAAGGTGAAAAAAATATCAGTCAGAGGAATAGTCAGGTTGGCACCTTTAACTGGGATGTGAAATATGATTATCAGTTGGGTGGTATTTCTGGGTCATCCGTAGTTGGCTCACAATCATTTGATGAAAGAACTAGAGAATTTGGTGCATCACGCTCAGGATTTGTTACTGATCAAATTACTACAATTAGTGCTGGTGCAGTGGAAGGTGAGACCTACGATGACATGGGCCATTTTCGTTCTGCAGGTCTATTTACTGAGCATAGTTTTTCTATGAATCAAACATTTTTTGGTTCTTTTATGCTTCGAACAGATTATGCAAGCGTCCTAGGATCAACTACATCCGATATCACTTATCCCCGTTTTAGTGGTGCCGTTCGGTTGGATAGGCTAGGTATAGTGCCTCAACCTATTTCATTTCTCAAATTAAGAGCCGCCTATGGTGAGACTGGTATTCTACCAGGCCGGATCGATGGTATTCCTCAATTATGGAGCGCCGTAAACTCACAATACGGAGTTGGAGCGGTCCTAACTGATATTGGTAATCCGGAAATAAAACCAGAAAGAATCAAGGAATTTGAGGTTGGTTTTGAAGCTGAGGTGGCAAACTTTGCTTTTGATTTCACGTATTATAATCAAACCGCAAATGAATCCATTGTGGACCGTGATAACGTAGGTTCTTCTGGTATGACTCAGAGCCCAGGGAAATTCAATGTTGGTGAAATCCTGGGGACGGGCTGGGAATCTCAGGTATTTGCCTATTTTGGAGGCAAAGCGTTTGGTGGCTGGAAGCTGGATCTGACCCTTACCAATAGTTACCAGGAAAATGAAGTTAAAAGTATGGGTGGTGCAGACCCAATTTATGGTGGGCCTGGTGGTGGTAAACAGGCTTTCGCGGAAGGATTTCCAAAACATGCCTTTTATAATGATATAAACGTTGGTGCTTTATTCTCAGATGGCACTAATGAAATGGAAAATGACTTGCACCCTCTGTATGGGGAAGTAATGCCTGCAGGAGCTTACTACGGGGACGAAGTATCTGATGGAAAGGTTTATCTTGGGACCGGGATGCCGGATAAAATTGGAAGTTTCGGATTTAATCTAAACGTATTCGGATTTGATCTGTCAGGACTTTTCAACTGGAAGTCGGGGCATGTACTATATAATGAGGCTCGCGTTGATATGATATGGTGGGCAGTGGATATGCAAGATGGTGATGGATCGGATCCAAATGATGTATGTGGTACGAATGTGATCCGTTATGATGAATTAGCTGAAATGCTTGGGTTTGGTAATCACTGTGCTGGCAAGTCAGAGCTTACAAATTATAGTTCTCAAGAATACATAGATGCTGCGAATGAATACTCAAGAACAAATCCATTTTTTGATGCAAATTCCATACAGCCAGGTGATTTTATAAGACTTAGAGAACTTAGCCTAAGTTACAATGTGAGTAAATTCACAAAATCAATGCCATTAATTGGCAACTTAGAAAATTTGACTGTAGGTGTAAGTGGTACAAACCTTTGGGCAAAATATCACAAAGATTTTACTGGTGTTGATCCAGAAATTAATTCGATGGGTTACCATGGCGGACCACAGAATATGATGCAGGCTGGAAGTCTGCCGACTCCAAAATCAGTAAATATGTTCATTAAGTTTAATATTTAAAGAAATCAACATTATCAGCTAAGGAGATTTTGCTATGAAAAAGATAAAAATGATATTGATGATAGGTATGCCTTTATTATTGGTGCTAACCTTCATGTCCTGCTCAGATTGGGTTACTGAGGTAGATCCGCTAAGTAGTCAGGTAGAGGATGGCGATTTAGATAGTGAGGAATATCTCGATTTCCTGTTAAAAGGAGTTTTAGGGAATATGGGCAGGTCCGAGGAATTTTCTGGGCTACCCCACATCATATGGAGAGTAGCTGGATTCAGTGATGAATTTGTCCATGGGGAAGTTGATTTTGCGCCAGATCATTCGAATTTTGTCCAAGATATTCCTATGGATTTAAATTTTGTTGCTAATGATTGGGAAAATTATCATCAGATTCGATTTCATGCTGATGACCTCCTCGATCGTGCAAGTCAAATGACTATTAATAATTCTGATCTTCAGCATCGAGTTCATTGGTGGGGGAATGTTGTTGGTGGTCTGATGAGATTGTATTTAGCAGATCATTGGGGTCTTAGCCAAGATGGTCAAAATCCGGGAGCAGTAATAACATCTGTTCAACAGGCCAATAGTGGTCAAACTGGTAGTTTTCAATCTGATGCAGAGATAAGGGCTTTAGGTCGCGCTATGTTAACGGAAGCTCTCAGTTATGATCCAGGTGATTCTCATGAGGGTGTTAGTAATCCTGAAAAAATTGTATGGTCATTGATTGCAAGGTCATATCTTTTTGATGGAAACTACAGTCAAGCTAAGAGTGCTGCGGAACAGGGTTTGCAAGAAGGAGACGATGCATTTCAATTAGTTCATACTGCTGCATATCCGAATTATATGTGGTATGAAGCCGGTAGAAATAATGTCCTATTTAGTGCAGATCCCCGATTCGCGGATTATGTTGTGGCTGACCGAAATGAGGGTGAAGTCATTTCAAATCTAGAAGAAGAGAATGCAGATTCAAAATCCTTAAGAGGACCAGAAGGGGGCGGTCTTGGAGATGAAAATGCAGAAGATGTTAGAGATGGCCTAGATAACCCGCATGAAAGAATTCCTCTTTGGGAATTAGAAGGTGATGCTAGTCTGGCATATTGTCAAGATATATACGATGGTCGAGGTGATTATCTAGATCTTATTGATTGGCGAGAAATGGAACTTATTTTAGCTGAGGTGGCTATAAGAGATGGTGATGATGCTACAGGTTTAACTCATATTAATAATGTAAGAGTACATCATGGACTCGATCCTTATACGGTTGATGATATGACTGGATTTACGCCATCTGCAACATCAGGTGCAGGTTCAAACTCTGGTTCATTAGGTTTGCTAATTCAGGAAAGAGATAAAACTTTGTGGATGAAGGGTGTAAGACTTACCGATCAAAAAAGATTTGATCTATGGCATTTGGGTAGCAACACATGGCCCTATATACCAATACCTGATAGCGAAGTTCTCAATAATCCAAACGTAACTAGACCATAAATAATCAGATCATCCGTGAAAATTATTTGAATATTTTCGCGGATGATCTGATTATATTCAATTATATTTTTTCTTATCTAGTTTGTTATAGTAAATTTTAATTATGGTAAAGTATTATCCGTTTCTTTGGCGTAATACAATAACAATCTTTATTTTGTATTTTTCTGTGGGATGTCAACCACCACAATCGGGTGAGCGACGAGATAGATACCGTATTACAAGAGAGGAAATTAGATCTGTTCCCCAGGCAGATACTGCATGGGAAGTATTGGAATATTTACGGCCCAATCTTCTAACAAGGGATCGTAGAAGACATGTTGGGTTCTCACAGGGAATGGATGCTTTAGTTTTAATAAATGGTTCCAGAGCTGGTTATAAAGACAGATTACATACGATACCTTCTATGGATATAATTGAGATCAAATATTTGGATTCAATAGAAGCCGGAGGAAAGTATGGTTTTACTTCCGGTGGAGGTGTTTTTTTAATAACTGTTAAATAAGCATTGTATAAAATTCCAATAATCCACCATTTATATTGTCCTATCAAATTTCTTTGTTTTCTAATTTATTTCACTCCAATAATAATGTATCCCCAAAGTGAATTGGATTATAATATCGTTAATAAGATAAAAGAGGATAGCGATAATAATTCCCAGGCATACAAAATCCTAGATCATATGACCAGTGTATTTGGCCCTAGATTATCAGGTACAAAAAATTATATGGACGCTGCTATTTGGGCAAAAGAAAAATTAGAGTCTTGGGGTATTGAAAACGTGCACTTTGAATCATACAGTGATGATTTCAGGACATGGTCGATGAAATCTTATTCCATTGAACTACTGAAACCAAGGTATATGCAGATCAATGGACTTCCTTATGCCTGGGTAAGAAAAACAAGGGGTAAGATAAAAGGTGTCCCCATATTGATTGATCATAATAATCTGACAGAATTAACAAAATATAGTGGACGTCTTCGAGGTAAAATAATATTAAATCCTACAGTCAGAAATCGGGACGATGTACGAACTGGGCCATTTTCCGATGAGGTTTTAGCAGCTGCTGCAAATCACAATATACCTAATAATCCCGATGGGTTAGATAATTCTGGTCTTGAGCCAATTACCGAGTCATTAAAACGTCGCGTTTCTAATAAAAAAGAAACGGATATAATTCAATCGTTTTTATTAAAAGAAAAAGTTGCTGCGGTAATTACTGGAAGTGCTTCAAATAATGGGATTATTTATGCAAAACAATTACCGTATCATAGGAAAGGGGATCTAATTCCCATACCTCATTTTGTAATTGGAAAGGAAGATCATCGATTAATATCTGATATGATCAACAAAGGACTTAAGCCTGAACTCAGCTTGCAATTAAATGTGAATTTCAAAGATGTGAGTGATAATCATGTAAATATTATTGGTGAAATACCTGGAGTAGATGAAGAGTTAAAAGAACAAATTGTATTAATAGGTGGTCATTATGATTCATATCACAGCGGAACTGGAGCGGCAGATAATGGACAGGGTTGTGCTACTCTAATGGAAGTTATGCGCATCTTAAATAATATAAATATAAAACCTCGGAGAACCATACGAATTGCTTTATGGGGTGGAGAAGAACAGGGGTTGAATGGTTCCATGGATTATATTGAAAAGTATGTTGGTGATATAGTTGATGGTACAAAAAGAAATGAGCATTCGAAGATTTCTGCATACTTTAACCACGATAATAATGGTCATAATATTCGTGGAATATTTTTGCAGGGGAATGAAGAATTAAGACCCATTTTTGAAGATTACCTATCACCTTTTAACGATATTGGTGCAAAGACGGTATCTGTTGAAAATGCTTGTTGTACGGATCATGTACCCTTTGATGCATTGAATATTCCAGCTTTTGAATGGATTCAGGATCCAATGCATTATTTTACGCATCAAATTCACACGAATCTCGATATTATTGATTTAGTAACTAAAGAAAGCCTACAACGGAATGCGGCAATAATTGCAACCTTTGTTTATCACACAGCAATGCGTGATGAATTGCTTCCCCGTAAAGATTAAATAAAATAATTAGTTTTATCTATATTCACTCACAATAATTAATATATTAATAATATATTATCATCTATAAAAATTTATAATACCTGTAAAATTAATGTCATTAATTAAACTAGCTGTCATATCATTTGTTACAATTACTATCCTCATTGGATTTTGGTCCTATTTTAAGATAAAGGGTAGAGCAATAAACTATTATAAGGCAGGTGCCGCCATGCCTGCCTGGGTTATTGGGATAACACTTTGTGCACAAGCATTTGATGCGAACGGCTCAATGGGTAGTGCATTTATGAGCTTTGATACTGGATTTTGGTCAGGTGCAAGTATTCCTGTGGGATTAGGATTATGCTTATTTATTACAGGATTCTTTTTTGCTAAACCAATCCATAAAATGAACTTGTTGACATTACCTGATTTTTATAATAGACGATACAATAAGCACACGGAAACTGCGGCCTCAATTAGCATGCTTTTTAGTAATATCATATTAATTGCAGGTAACTTAGCTGGCCTGGGTTTATTATTTAGTTTGATTTTTAATGTTTCTTATCTATTCATGCTGATTACTATAGCAATTATTATCTTACTATATGCTATTACTGGAGGATTCATTGCTTCGCTTTCCACAAGCGTATTTCAAGTATTTGTATTTATCATTGGTATATTATTTTCCTTTATTTGGTTGACCACCGAATTTGGATTTACTACTATGTTATCTAAAGTACCGAGTGAGTACAAAAATTTGGATGGATTATTTAAGCTTAATAGTGGAGCATTGGTTAATTGGGCCGCAATTGTTTCTTTGGCCCTAGGTGATATAGTTGCGATTGATTTTATTCAACGGGTAATATCGTCCAAATCACCCCGTTCTGCTCAAAAAGGATGTTACATTGGTGGGGTCTTAACTTTGCTTGTCGGTATACCAACTGCATTAATTGGACTATATGCGTTTCACCTTGATAAACTTGTAAATAATAATTTACTTGTTGATATAGCGTTAAACAATGTGCCAGAGATGATTGGTATCCTTCTCATTCTCGGCATTATTGGTGCCAGTATGTCAACTGCAGCTGGGGTTATTTTAGACTTATCCAATATTATTACACGTAACCTTGTGCAAAAGTATTCCAAAGGCATCAGAAGCAATGAGAAAATACTAGTCTTTGCTAGACTAGTGGCATTACCTACGATGGCTTTTGCGAGTACAATTGCCTATTATCATCCCAAACCAGGCATATTACTGATACTTGCATTTGATATTGTTCTTGCAGGTTGTTTTGTGCCTCTTGTACTTGGAATTTATTGGAAAAAAGCAAACTCCATTGCAGCCCTCAGTTCGATAATATTGGGAGCTGTATTACGATTAACTTTGTATGTTATGATTCCCGAATCCTTGACGGGTTTGGATACGCTATTAACCCCATTAATAATGTTATTATTATTTATCATTATTTCATTAAAAACACAGAATATTTCTAAACCAAAGTTTGAAATGATAGATTATATTCCTGATGAGGAAGAATTAATCAAGGGAACATATTAATAAGGGTATTATGTATAATTTATTAAAAGTACTAATATTGTCGTTTTTAGCATTCCATTATACTGGATGTTTATCAAATAACAATAAAAGTATTATTATTAAAGTATCCCATAATGGCAGTGATCAGCATCCACATCAAGCGGGATTTGAAAAAATATCTGAGATATTAGAGAAGCAGACTAATGGTCGTGCAAAATTAGAAATTTTTCCATCAAGTCAAATTG
>ENA-UPTF01002688-UPTF01002688.1-marine-metagenome-genome-assembly--contig:-NODE-2688-length-10115-cov-2.421797_pt1 | contig 10115 bp, 10 predicted proteins | sample MGYA00238166_ERZ767019 | MGnify/ENA primary metagenome ERZ767019 (study PRJEB28930, sample SAMN06266391) | marine metagenome | isolation source: Sea water from 250 m depth | place: Atlantic Ocean... | reverse complement strand
GGCTTTGGCTGAATTTTTTTGGGTTCCGGCTTGGGAGGGGTCGGCTTGGGAGGGGTCGGCTTGGGAGGGGTCGGCTTGGGAGGGGTCGGCTTGGGCGGCGCGGGGGCTGGTGGTGGCGCCACTGGGGCGGGCGGCGCAAGAAGTTTATCGATTACGTCCGACGGGACGAGTTCAATCACTCGAACAGTCTCATCGCGCTTGGCCAGTAGCATCGGGCCAATCACCAGCGTAGCGAGAATCAGGACGTGAAACACGACTGACCCAACCACGCAACTACGCTTTAACCTGCCCATTTGTCCGACCTCCTTGTCTTATTCCGGCTCCGTTCGAAGGGAAACCCGCGTGATGCCGTTCTGCTCACAGCGGTTCAGCACCGCCGCAATCGTACCATACGTCCCACGGTGATCCGCGCGGACGTACACCAAAATATTCGGATTGCTTTGATGATCTGCAACCAATTTTTGTTCAATCTGATCAAGCGACAACGATTGATTGTCGAGCATGTAACCGCCCGATCGATCCACCTCGATGGTGCGAATGTCGTTCTTGTCCAGTGGCCTGTCCGGCTGTCCACCCTCCGGCAAATCCACCGAGAGGCCGTGCTCCAGCAGCGGCGTGGTGATCATGAAGATGATCAGCAGCACAAACGCCAAGTCGATGAGCGGCGTCATGTTGAGGTCGCTCAGTGTGACCAGTGAATTGCGTTGTGAAAACCGTCGCATGACAAACTATAATTTCCCCGCAGCTATCGTGATCACCTTGAACGCCCCGTACGCCACGATCAAAAGGATCACCATTTGGCTAATCGTGACCTTCTTCGACCGGCGGAACATCCGGCGCTTGAGCTTTCGGAACGGGCTCTTGTGTATCCGGTGGCGACACTCTGGGCACTTGGAGATCACCCGCTGCATCTTGGCACCGCATTTCTTGCATTTGACGAAAAGCTGCGAGTTGCAGTACTCGCACTGCTTGAGGTTGCCAGGGTTCAGGTGACTGCATTTCGGGCAGAGCAACCCTTTTTCCCCTTGCACTAGATTCTTGGAGGGCATGACAGTTATTCGTCCTTTAGGAACTCGGTTTCCATGCACGAGGCCAGTTCCTGCGCAAAGCTGTCCAGTTCAACAGTGAACACACGCAGATTGTGCACCAGCCAGTTGTAGCCGACCATTGAGGGGATGGCCACCAGCAGCCCGGCTACAGTGGTCGCCAACGCGGCCGCTACACCCGGGGCGACGGTGGTCAGGTTGGCGTTGCCTTCCTGGGCGGCGGCGCTGAAAACATCCATTACACCCCAGACCGTTCCCAGCAGGCCGACAAACGGCGCTCCACTCACTGCGATGGCCAGCAGGATCAGTCCGCTCTCCAGCTTGAGCGACTCCTTGGCCACATCGCTTTCCATGGTGCGCTTGACGTGTTCCATTGACTTGATGGTGGCGTATTGCTCCGAGTCGAGCTCGCCCTCGGTGCCGTTGGTCCTTAGACGGCCCAGCAAATCCTTGCAGCCGTTGTTGTACACGTTGAACAGCGGGCATCCTTCAATGTGGATATTGCGGTCATGGATCACGAGCACGCCTTCATGCCGGTGAAACTCATCAACAAACAGCTTGTTCAACTTGCGTGCTTGCCGGGTTTGGAGCGCCTTTTGGATCATGACCGACCACACAAAAATGGATAGCAGGCCAAGCAGTATGATGATCGTTTTTCCAGGCGCGCCCGCTTGGTTCCACACGTAAGATGTGGCGGGCGCTGCGGCGGCTTCCGCTCCTGCCTGTAACAACACGATCATATTCGAATGGGTTCTGTGAACGACCCCGCTCCTTGAGGCCGATATTTTTATCGCTTGGCCAAGCGTGGGTCAAAGGCAAACCAGCCCTTTTTGCCCGAAATTTAGTCGCGTCATATGTCATCTCATAATCACACAGCCTGGCTAAACTCGGTTCCGCTTGGCCAAGCGCTGCTCCGGGTGATTAACTCGGCCCCGTGCAAAAGGACGAGATTGCGGACATCCTCAAGGAGATCGGGGTATTTCTTGAGTTGAAGGGCGAGAACCCTTTCAAGACTCGTGCCTACCAAAACGGGGCCCGCACCCTCGAGGGTGTCACCGAGCCGCTGGAGAAACTCGTGGAGGAGGAGCGTCTGGCCGACATCAAGGGCATTGGCAAGGCGTTGGCCGAGAAAATCACCGAGCTGGTGAACACCGGTAAGCTGGCTTACTACGACGAACTTAAGGCCTCCATCCCTGAGGGTCTCATCGCCATGCTCAACATCCCCGGCTTGGGGCCGAAAAAGGTCAAGGCCGTTTATAGTAAACTCGGCATTGAGACCGTTGAGGCACTTGAGCAGGCCTGCAAAGATAGCAAACTCGCCGAGCTGCCCGGTTTCGGCAAAAAGACCGAGTCAAAAATTCTCGAGGGCATTGAGTTCCGCCGGAACTACTCTTCGCACCACCACATCAGTACTGCCCTCAACCTTGCCGACCCCATCCTCGAGCGGCTCCGCGCCCACCCTGACGTCATTCGCTGCAGCACAGCCGGCAGTCTGCGCCGCCACAAAGAAATCGTCCGTGACATCGATTTCCTCGTTTCGTCGAAAAACCCGGAATCAATCATCGAGTTTTTTACCGGCCAAGCGGGCATTCTGTCCGTCTTGGCCAAGGGCGATACCAAGGCCAGCGTCATTCTCGAGGGCGGCATTCAGGGCGACCTCCGCGTCGTCAGCGACGCCGAGTATCCATTCGCGCAGGCCTACTTCACCGGCAGCAAGGAGCACAACATTGCCACGCGCCAACGCGCCATTGCCCGCGGCTTGCGCTTAAACGAGTACGGCCTTTTCAAAAGCACCAAGGAAACCCGCGACCCCAAGCTGCGGCTCGACTGCAAAACAGAGGAAGACATTTTCGCCGCGCTCGATCTCGTCTACATCCCGCCGGAGCTTCGCGAGGACAAGGGCGAATTCGAGGCCGGCGAGGCTGGCAACATTCCGCGACTCATCGAGTGGACCAATCTCAGAGGTTCGTTGCACAACCACTCCAACTGGAGCGACGGTGCCGAGTCGCTCGAGGAGATCGCCGACTACATGAGCGGGCTGGGCTGCGACTACTGGGCCATCACCGACCACTCGCGCGCGTCGTTCCAGGCCAACGGCCTGGACGAGGCGAGGCTTCGTAAACAGATCGCCGAGGTGGCGCGCATCAACCAACGACTCGAGGCTGACGGCAACAACTTCCGCCTGCTCAGTGGCATCGAGGTGGATATCCTCAAAACCAAGCTCGATTTCGACAATAACCTACTTGCCGAACTCGATGTCGTTGTCGCCAGCCTGCATGTCGCCGGCAGCAACGAGCCCGACAACACCCAGCGCCTCATCGCCGCCGCCGAGAATCCGAACGTCCACATGCTCGCCCACCTTACCGGCCGGCTGCTGCTCCGCCGCGAAGCCTATCCCATCAACCAGCACGCTGTCATCGACGCCTGTGCCGCGACTGGCACCTGGCTCGAGCTCAACGCCAACCCGTACCGTTTCGACCTCGACTGGCGCCTCTGGCAGCACGCCAAGGCCAAGGGGGTTAAGTGTGTCATCAACTCCGACGCCCACCGCAATGAACACGCCGGCTTTTTGCGCCTGGGCACCGGCATCGCTCGCAAGGGTTGGCTTACCGCAGACGACGTCATCAACACCCTCCCTCTACCCCAGCTCCGCAAGGAACTTGCCAATAAACGGAACACGAAATAATCACTTGGCCAAGCGCTTGGTTTTAGTCGGTGGCGATGTGATCTAGGGAGTGTCGGCTGCGGAAGGCAAGGTACATCGCGCCGCCGATGAGGCTCCACAAGAGGCTGCCTGCGAAGGCGAGGATCGAGAGCGTCAGCGCGTCTTGAGCCTCGATGCCGATGGCGGTGGCGGACAGCAGCCAAACGTAGAGGTTTTCGCGGACGCCGATGCCGCTGGGCGTGATGGGCAGCGCGCTGATGCAGATGATCGCCGGCACGATAAGCAGCAGCACCCGGAAGTGTTCACCCATTGGCAGGCCCAGCCCGAAACCAAGCGCGACGATCTGCAGTACACAGGCTAGGCTTAGTAGCATCGACCAACCCAGGACGCGTGGCAGGACGCCGGGGTTCACGCCGTAGGTATGGCAGGCCTCGATGCAGCGAACCAACCCGCCGCCCTTGGGTAGTCTGGCTAGTAGCATCTTGAACTTGAGGCGCGTCTTGGTTGGCCCGGCCCAAAATGCGAGCACGACGACCAACCCGCTGATGAAGAGCATCCCGAGGACGACGAGCATTACCGCCATAAAGCGTTGCTGGCTCATCACGATGCCCCAGTTGGCCAAGGCCATCAGCGAAACAAACAGCAGCATGGCGAACAAGCCGAGTAGACGGTCGACGATAACCGTGGTCACGGCCTCGACCTTTTTGTGATTCGTCTCCGCGGCGGCATAGTAGGCCTTGAGCAGGTCGCCACCGGTCGAGCCAAGCAGGAAGGAGTTAAAAAAATGTGCGACCAGCGAAATGCTAGTGGCCCGGCCAAGGGACAGGCGCAACCCCTGTACCGCCAACACCAAACGCCAGCGAACCACGCCGATGAATATCGTCGCGCCCATGAAGACGAGCGAGACTAGCAGCCAGCTAACGCTCACGCCGGAGATGGTTTTCCACAAACCAGCCGACCCGATGGTCCAGCTCTTCAAAACCTGCTCGCCAAACGACAGGCTGTCCCAGTCTTTGATTTGAAGCTGAGCTTCATCGGCGAAAATCACGTGCAAAATCCACGCCACCAAAACCAGGCAAACCGCCAGTTTGAGCGTCAATCGCAGCGAATTAGACGTGGAGTTCAATCCTCTCCCCAGATGGATTTCAGGTGGGCCACTCCATCCTTCGCAGCGTCGGTCTTGAGGCTTGGGCTGAGTTCGAACACTTTGATGTGTTCCGGCTTTACGATGTGCTTGAGCCCTTCAAAATCGATCATACCGCGGCCCGGCGGGCGATGGTCGCGGGCCGGGAACTGCACGTCGTGCAGGTGAAAACCGCCCAGTCGCTCAACCATCGACTCCAAATGTAGTCGGTGGTGTATGAAGCCTAGGTTTTCTTTTATTTGCGCGTGGCCGATGTCGTGCCAGTAGCAGATGGTCGGGTCTTCAAATCGCTGGAAGAAAAAGTCCCAGTCAGTGTCGAAGGGTATTTCCTCCAGCGACTCGCGAATCTCGATGCCGAGCATGATTTTTCGAAGCCTTGCCTGTTCAGCGATGCGCTCGAGCATCTCGTAGGCGAGCTCGCATTGCTTGGCCTTCTTTTTTTCGCGCTTCAATTCGGCGGCCTGGCAAAGTTTTTGGTACTTGGGTGTGTCCTGTTTTCCGGCCTCGAGCAGGTCGATCAATTTGTCGGTGTAGTTGCGCATGTCGATCTCCCCCATGTGCAGCACAATGAGCCTGGCCCCGAGCTGATCCGCCATCTCGATGGTTTTCATCGTGTGCCGGTAGGCGTTGTCGCGCTCGCGCTGGTTGGTGGATGAAAACTTGAAGACGTTCGGGTTGGCGTGATTACAGCCGATAGGTAGCGGGCAGAAGTTGTGCAGCGTGGAAATCTTGATCACCCCGGCCTCGACAGCATCCATGATGCCGGGCACAAGGCTCAACCGGATGCCATGACTCAACTCCGCGTACTCAAAACCAAGATCGCGGATCTCCTCGAGCATCTCGCGGCCATTCGTGTGGCGGTGGGAGTTCCAGCAGGTGGAGAAGGAATACATGTCGCGGCAAAAAAATAGCCGGGAGCTGCCTCAACTGACAACTTCCGGCGAAAAAATTCCGTGTAATCAGGCGTCTGCGTGGCGCGTCTTCAACATTTGCGTGAACTTGGCCACCTTCATCTTGCGGCGTTTGCGAACGCTTGGCTTTTCGTAGTAACGATTGTTCCGTGCGTCCTTGATCACGTTTTCACGGTCGAGCCGCTTCTTCAGGCGGCGCAACGCCCTGTCCAATGGCTCACCTTTTCTGATGCGTATTTCAGTCAAAAGAGATTTATTTCCTTTCCAACCACCGAGAGTAGGAATGTTCCCGCCTCCAACAGCGGGGCGGAGGCTAGTGTCAGTTTTGGCACCTGTCAACTTGGAATACAGGGACAATATGTCACTATCATGGGACGCTTTGAGAAAATTGTGGAGAACTGGTGAAAAACTCTCCAACACATCCTTAAAAAACCCTTTTTTTCATTACAAAAAACCGGTTTTCGGGCTTTTCAAATCGGTGCATAAACAAGCAATAATCAGCTTAAATGATTCGCATTGCTCAAGTTACGGTCGTTAAAGGAGCTTTTAACAACTGAGGCTGGTTCTTTTAGCGGCCGAGGAATTGATCGCGGCCGGCAACCAAGGCCGCCATTTTTCGGTCAGCCACGCTTCTTGGCAACATCCAGAAGCCGCAATCGGGGTGCACCCACTTGACCCGTTCGATGCCCAGCACGTTAACCGCGTTTTCGATTCGGCCCGCGATCACGTCGGCTGACTCGACTTCGTTGTCCTTAATGTCCACCACGCCGACGCCGAGTCTGGTCTCCGGTTTCAGTCCCTTGAACGCCGCCAGTTCGTCGTAGCCGCGCCGAGCGAACTCGAGCACGAGGTGATCGACATCCAACTTGTTGAGGAACGGCATTAAATCCTGCCAGTAGCCTTTTTGGATCGATTGCCCGCCGTAGTTGCCAAAGCAGAGGTGCAACGACTTTTCGCCTTGAATGTCGCCCAGTGCGAGGTTGAACGGCTCGTGCGCCCACTCGGCGTCCTCGGCGTGGCCGGTCAGGTGGGCCTCGTCCATTTGGATTACCGGCGCATCGATTGAATGGACCTGTTTGCGGAGCAGCTCGGCTAGTGCCATCGTTATCGCTCGAATGTCACCGTATTGCCGGTCGACCAATGTACGTGCCAGCATGTACGGCGCAGTGAAGGTGAACATCGTGTCCACGCTGGACAGTTCCCGGAAGAACTGCCAGTCACGCGGCAGGTTGAGTGTACCCTCGGTGAGTGGCCCGACGACCACGCCGGCCGGTTGCGTGCGAAAGTCCATCCGCTGCTCGGCGGCAAACCGGGTCAGTTCCTCCCGCGTTAGGGCGGTCGAAATGCCGCCCATCGGACGGATGAAGTAGTCGATCATGCCGTTGGTCTCGGGGTGGCTGACGTCGAAGCGGGAGAGCTCGCCGTCGGAGATCAGGTCGATCCCGGCCAACTCCTGCGTCTTGAGCACAACCATAATCGCGTCGCGCAGGGCAGGCTTGGAGGGGTTGGCGGCGAGCCACGCCGGAACCGGGTAGCTCCCCACGACCTTGGTTTTGATTTCCGGCTGGGCCATTGATTTCGATGTAAAAAGGGCGGGAATAATGCAAGGCAGGCGTTTGGCTGTCGAGTTCTCGCTTGCCAGGAGCTTCAAACGATGCAGGTCAGTTTCTCCCGAAGCCTGGTCAGGGGGGCCGCTCTAGTCGCCAAGCTTGTTTCCGCCATCGGCACGGGTGGGAGCGCCAAGTTAGAGGGAAAAGAACATTGTGCGTTCCTGCTAGGGCAGCGGTGGAAGTTGCGCGAATGTTACACTCCGGGGGTCGGGACTCTGGCTGTCGGAGCCGTACCGTATTAGCCCGTTGCGGAATAAGCCCGTTGCGGAATAAGCCCGTTGCGGCTGGCAACTTGATACTGTCCAGACTCGGTGACTTGGTCGCTTCGGGGGCTGATTTCCTCGCCGCTTGGCCAATGGGTCGGTACTCTCCAGGCATGGCAGCAAGGGTCAAGGTGGCCGTGCTGGGCGTGGGATCGCTTGGCCGCCAGCATGCGCGCATTTACGCTGAAATGCACCGGCACGGTACCGTGGAGCTGGTCGGCGTATACGACTCCGACGCCGCCCAGGCCGGGTCGGTCGCCGAAAAAAATTCCACCGTCGCGCTTGACTCGATCGAGGCTGCTACCGAGGCGGCAGATGCCCTGAGCGTTGTTACGCCCACGGTTACGCACCACACCTTGGCCAAGCCGCTGCTCGAGCAGGGCAAACATCTGCTCGTCGAGAAGCCGATGACCGATAACGCCGAGCAGGCCGCCGAGCTGGTGCTCCTGGCTAAGCGGCACGATTGCGTGCTGCAGGTCGGCCACATTGAACGCTTCAACCCGGTCTTCAAATACCTACGCGAGGCCGCCTGCGAGCCACGCTTTATCGAGTCGCATCGACTTTCGCCCTACCCGGCGCGCAGCACGGACATCGGCGTGGTGCTCGATCTAATGATTCACGACCTTGACATTGTGCTGGCCTTTGTGGGCTCGCCGGTCGAGCACGTTGATGCCGCCGGTGTGCGGGTGCTAAGCGCGTCGGAGGACATCGCCAACGCACGGCTGCGCTTCGCCAATGGCTGCGTCGCCAACCTCACCGTCAGTCGTGTCAGTCCGGAGAGCCTTCGCAAGATTCGAGTCTTCAGCGGCGGCGACACCCCCAGCTACGTGTCACTCGATTATCGCGAACAGCAGGGCTACCACTATCGGCTCGCCCGGGAGGACGAGCAGGAATCGTCGATACTAAAGAAGCTGATTGCCGGCAAAGACAGCGCCATCGTCAGCCAGTTTGGCGGGAGGCGTGTCGTACGCGAGCCGGTGCCGATCCAACGGGAGGAACCGTTAAAGGTGGAGCTGGAAAGTTTCGTCCGGTGCGTCGCGGGGAAACAGGCCCCGGTCGTCAGCGGCGAGTCGGCCCGCCAGGCCATCGAGCTGGCCCTCGAAATCGCAGGCCAGATTCAGGCCCAGAACGACTGATTTTTCTTCCCGCCGCGAGTCGGCGCTCGCAGACTTTTGCCATGAGGAAACGGCAATGGCTCAAGATTGGCCTGGTGGCGCTGGTCGTGCTCGTCCTGCTTCTCATCGTGGGCCAGCGCGATCGTGGGCCGGTGGTGGACGGCCGGCCACTTGAGGAGTGGGTGCAGGCCCTGCTCGTCACTGCCGACCCCGAGCGCCGCGTCGCCGCGCAGACCGCCGTGGCGCAGCTGGGCACCAACGCCATCCCTTGGCTACGGATCTCGGTGCGTCACTCCGATCCGATTTGGAAACAGCCACTGCTCAGCACCGTCAACAAAATTCCAGGCATCAATCGGCAGGATCTTCTGCGCTGGGTAAATCTTTACGAGCGCTCGGAAATTCGCGCCGGCGGTGCGGCCGGCCTGGCGGTGCTTGGCCAAGCGGCGGCGCCTGCCATCCCCGACCTGGTCGAGTCGCTCGGTGACAGGGAGCATCTTGTCTGGAACAATTCTCTAGCCACGCTGTGCGGGCTTGGTTCGCTGCCGCTGCGCGAGATCACTAACCGGCTTGGCAAAACGGAAGGCAGACACCGTACGCGGATGTTGCACGTGCTGCGCAACATGAAGTCGGACGCCGCCGCTGCCGCGCCGGCGCTGGTCGACATCATTGAGGCCAAGCCAGGCAGTGACGAGGCCGCCGCCGCAGCAGCAGCACTGGCGATGATGGGCCACCGTGTCGCCCCGGCGGTGATGCGGCTTGTGGCTAGCCAACGGTACGAGTTGCGCGTGGTGGGCTTCGATACGCTTGCGCGGCTCATGCCTGCCGAGCACGGTTTGTGGGCCGCACTGCGCGGCACATTTCAACTCGGCGGCGAACGGGAGGTGCGGATACTTGCCGCGTTGAAAAATGTCTGGGGTGAGCCGGGAACCGATTATCCGACGCTCTCGGCGGCGGTGCTGCGGGGAACCGCAAAACCCCGTGAGGCAGGCATTTTCCTGATGGGCGAAGCGGCCCGTCCGGGGAACGCCTACGCCCGCAAGCTGCGAAAGTTGCGCGACCGAAAGCTTGAGTCCGGCCAGGCGGCACTCGAGGCCGCGCTACGAAAACTCGAGGCGGCGGAAGTCAGCGCTTCAGGGTCGGCGGGCGCGGTGAAAAAATCTTCAGACTGATGCCTCGTTCGACGGTCTCGGCACCGTAAACCGTGACGTCAAAATACTTCGCGATTTTCTCGCCCGCGGGCAGCAGCGAAAAATCAAGCCAGTCGTTCAGGCTGACCTCGTCCAGTCCCTCCATTGGGATCATGCTGAATATCATTTCGAATTGATCCGCGTTGGTACGGAGGGTGTCCATCATGCAGATCG
>ENA-UPTF01002687-UPTF01002687.1-marine-metagenome-genome-assembly--contig:-NODE-2687-length-10116-cov-3.100508_pt1 | contig 10116 bp, 8 predicted proteins | sample MGYA00238166_ERZ767019 | MGnify/ENA primary metagenome ERZ767019 (study PRJEB28930, sample SAMN06266391) | marine metagenome | isolation source: Sea water from 250 m depth | place: Atlantic Ocean | study... | reverse complement strand
GCTTCGCTCGACGTTGCTCGGTCAATCGTTGCTGTAGAAGATCGAAATACAAGGACCCTGATCAATTTGTCGACAGTGGGGGTGGAGGCCACCGACTCGATCGCAAAAACACTGACTGACTTTGGTGTCGGCTATGTTGATGCCCCTGTCAGTGGGGGTAAAGCTGGCGCTATTCGAGGTACCGTGACCGTCATGTGGAGTGGGTCTGCAGAGCAAATGAAACTCATTCGTCCGGTATTGGATTCATTTGCGGGCTCGGTTTTCTTCGTGGGTCCAAAGCCTGGGCAGGGGCAAGCGATGAAGTTATTGAATAACTATTTGTCGGCCGTTGCAATGACAGCAACTTCTGAAGCGGTTGCATTTGGTATCAGCCACAGTCTCGACATGAAGACCATGCTGGATGTGGCAAACGTCTCGACTGGGCAGAACTCAGCAACCCAGGATAAATTCCCGAATCGAATTTTGACGTCAACTTATGATGCAGGCTTTCGGATGGCATTGATGGAGAAAGACGTGGCGCTTTACCTGTCGGAAGCGAAGAGTGCAGGGACGCCAGTGGCTCTTTGCGAGCGCGTCTCGGCTTATTGGCAAAAGGGTATGACGCGGTTTCCAAGCGGCGATTTTACAGAGATATTCAAAGTTATCCGAGACGAGGCAGGCTGAGGCGCGGCCTATACAGCTTGCTAGACGATCTAAAGTTGGGCGCTTGGGCGGACGCGGACGTCCTCATACCAGCGGAGGGCATTTGCAGCTCCTTCAGGGAGGCCGAGTTTTCGCCAGGCCGCAAACTCGATGAATACCAGAAGGTCAATATCAGCAATCGAAAATTGATCGCCTGCAACATAAGGCTTGGTCGAAATGATTTGATCGATCTCTTCTAAAAAACGTTGCACTCGCAATCTTCCCCGATCAGCAAGCTCTGGGATCTGTTCATAGTCGTGTGGCCCCGTCAGAGCTCGTCCTTTCATAGCCGGAGCCGAGTTTCGCAAGAACTCGGCCATGGCCATGAAGCCATTCATCTCGATATGCCACTGTAGATCTGAAATTATGCCCCGCTGCTTTGGCGTCTCACCCATTAATGCAGGATTAGGGTATGCCGCCTCAAGGTAACGCCAGATTCCAGCGGTGGTGGTCAATGGGGTCCCGTCATCGAGTTCGAGTACGGGCACGGTGCAATGAGGATTGATAGACCTAAAGTCGGGATTCAGTTGTTCTTTGGATCGAAGGTCCACATCGACGGTTTCGACTGTAATCCCTTTTTCGGCAATAAATATTCGCACCCGTCGGGGGGAGGGGGCAGTCTTGCAGTCAAAAAATTTCATGTGACTAATTCCACACTAAGAAGTTAAAAAACGGTTAAAACTCAACATTAAACGTCTAGGGAACGCGCGATGAGCTCCTTCATGATTTCATTGGTCCCGCCGTAGATTTTTTGTACGCGGGCATCGGCGTAAAGGCGGGTGATGGGGTATTCCATCATATAGCCATAACCACCGTGTAATTGAACACATTCGTCCATGATCTCGCATTGCGTTTGACTCCCCCACCATTTGGCCATAGAAGCCGTCGATGCATCCAGTATGCCTGCGTCAAGTTTTTGAATGCCATCATTTAGGAAAGACCTCGTTACCTCGGCTTTGGTCTTCATCTCCGCAAGTTTGAAACGGGTATTTTGAAAGTCCATCACTCGTGTGCCGAACGCTTTGCGTTCACGAACGTACCGGGTGGTTTCTTCCAGCGCAAAGTCAATCGCGCCAAGTGCTGTAATACCAATAAGCAGTCTCTCCCAGGGCAGTTGATTCATAAGTTGATAGAAGCCTTGGCCTTCCTGGATCCCGAGTAGATTATTTTTGGGGACCCGCGCATCCTCGAAGAATAGTTCCGTTGTGTCTTGAGCCTTCAAGCCAAGTTTGCTGAGATTCTTTCCACGCCGAAAGCCTTCCAGATTGTCTGTCTCAACCATGATCAACGATACGCCACTGGCACCGGCGTCCTTGTCCGTTTTGGCAGCAAGGCAAATGAGGTTGGCTGTCTGACCGTTGGTGATAAAGGTTTTTGAGCCGGTGATGAGGTACTCGTTCCCGGTTTTAGTGGCTGATGTTCGAACCGACTGTACGTCTGAGCCACCGCCGGGTTCGGTCATGGCGAGGGCTGCAACCATCTCACCGGTGGCAAGTTTGGGCAGCCAACGTGCTTTCTGATCCTCGGTCCCATAGGCTCGGATATAGTGAATCACAATGCTTTGGATACCGAATCCCCAGCCAGAGTCGCTACAACGGGCTTGCTCGTAAATAGTAATGGCATCGAAACTGATTCCTGCACCGGCACCGCCGTATGCCTCCTCAATTGCAGCACCGAGAATCCCGGCTTCACCGGCTTTCACCCAGAAATCCCTATCAACGATGCCCGCGTCTATCCAGCGTTCGATATTCGGTGCCAGTTCATCGGCAAAGAATTTTCGGACGCTCTCGGTGTAGAGCCTGTGTTCCTCGCTGTACCAGGTGGATGTCGTGGTTTGCAAGGGCATGGGGCGTTGCTCCTGACAGTCAGTCTAGAGTGTCGTAGTTCATCACTAACAGCATTTTATCGGGTATTTGGCCATGGTACCGAAAAATGCGATCGCTGGAGTTCAACAGTACAATCCTTTCTTCCGAACTGCGTGAATCGGGAGATTCGCATGACTGCTACCGCATATATTTATGATGCCCTTCGCACGCCCCGCTCCAAAGGCAAATCTGGTGGAACGCTGAATGAGGTTAAACCCATTGCCTTGGCTGCTGGATTGCTCAATCACCTCCAGTCGCGGCACGATTTGGATACTGCGCGGGTAGATGACGTGATTTTAGGATGTGTGGCCCCCACTGGTGAGCAAGGTTCATGTATTGCCAAGGCGGCCGTTCAGTTTGCTGGATGGGACCGGTCGGTAGCTGGAGTGCAGCTCGATCGCTTTTGCGCCTCGGGGCTAGAAGCCGTAAACATGGCAGCCGCAAAAGTTATTGCCGGATGGGAGGACCTGGTCGTTGCCGGCGGGGTCGAGAGCATGTCGCGCGTCCCCATGGGCTCAAATGGAGGTGCAATGTTCTCGGATCCTGAGTTTTTCCTCCAAGAGATGTCCGTGCCCCAGGGAATCGGTGCTGATCTCATTGCAACGCTCGACGATTACAGTCGCGAGGACGTAGATGCCTATGCGATGGAAAGCCAGCATCGTGCCACACGGGCTCGGGACAGCGGGTGGTTCGATCAATCAGTCTGCCCGGTAGAGGATGAAAGCGGTATGCCCATTTTGGAGCGGGACGATTTCATTAAGCCAGATACCGATATGGAAGTGCTCGGGTCTTTGTCTGCCTCTTTTGAGGTCATCGGCGCTATGGGTTTTGATGCGATGGCGCTCTCACGTTATCCAGAAGTTTCCAAGATCCAACACGTACACACGCCCGGAAATTCCTCAGGAATTGTGGATGGAGCCAGCGCGGTGTTGGTTGGAAGTGAAGGCGCAGGCAAGGACCTGGGCCTCGAACCGCGAGGGCGGGTCGTGGGATCGGCGGTGCTCGCCACCGATCCGGTGATTATGCTCACCGGGCCGGCCCCTGCTGCCAGGAAGTGCCTGGCACGGGCTGGGCTGAATCATGACGATATCGATCTTTGGGAAATCAACGAGGCTTTTGCGTCAGTGCCCTTGCATTACATGAGAGAACTCGATATCGATCACGAAATCACCAACGTGAACGGTGGGGCGATTGCGATGGGGCATCCGTTGGGGGCGACTGGGGGATGTCTGGTGTCTACCGTGCTAGATGAATTGGAGCGTCGCGCGCTTCATCGGGCGATGATTTCACTCTGCGTGGGTGGCGGCATGGGTATCTCGACCATCATCGAGCGTTGTTGACCGAAGGGCGAATCTATGGATCAGTTCCACTACCAAAAGGACGATACCAATGTAGTCGCCATCACCATGGACATGGAGGGCCCAGTCAATCTTATGAACGCGGCCTTCGCGCCCCTCTTGGCCGAAGTGGTCACAAAGCTGGAAGACGAAGAGCGCCTGGCAGGGGTCATCCTAGGGTCTGCTAAGAAGACATTTTTTGCCGGCGGTGATCTTCGACAGTTGTCGTCAATTGAAGCTGGCAGTGAGCCGGAATTTTTCGAAGGGCTCCAATCGATGAAGGCCATCATGCGTCGCCTAGAGCGGTTGCCGGTTCCCGTGGTTGCCGCTATCAATGGGACTGCGCTGGGTGGCGGGTTCGAGATCTGCCTGTGTTGCAACCACCGCATTGCCTGGGATGACCGCAGTGTCAAGCTTGGGCAACCGGAGGTGACGTTGGGGTTGCTACCCGGCGCGGGCGGTGTGGTGCGGATGACCCATTTGTTGGGACTTGAAGCCGCTATGCCATACCTCCTTGAGGGCCGGCAGGTTTCGCCGGATGAGGCGTTGGCTGCCGGGTTGATCGATGGGACGGTAGATCGTCTGGATGAGTTGCATCATCGGGCCAGGTCATGGATCAACGAGGTTCAGCAGGACCCCGAAGCAGCCAAACAGCCGTGGGACCGTGTGGGTCACAAGATCCCAGGCGGCAGTTCGAATTCCGCAAGGATTGCCCCTCGAATTGGTGTTGCTTCGGCAATGCTGTTTAAAAAGACTCGGGGTCTTTTGCCCGCACCCGAACGCATCCTCGATGTCATGGTAGAAGCTGGACGGATAGATTTCGATGCCGCTTTGCGGATAGAGAGTCGGAAGTTTGCGGGATTGGTGACTCGTGCAGAGACCAAAAATCTGATCAGTGCCTTTTTCTTTGATATGAATAAGGTGAAAGGCGGTGTCAGCCGGCCAAAGGATCTTGCTGTATCAAAAATCAAGAAAGTAGGGATCATCGGAGCGGGCATGATGGGTCAAGCCATCGCATTTGTGACGGCTGTGGCAGGAATCGAAGTGGTACTGAAGGATGTCAGTTTGGAGGTCGCGAAAGACGGCAAGCGTTATTCGAAACGGTTATGCGAAAAGCGTGTTGAAAAGCGACGGATGACGACCGAAGAAAGCGCGACAGCACTGGCTCTTATTCTACCGACGGCAGATGTCGAGGAGCTTGAGGGCTGTGATCTCATTATCGAAGCTGTCTTTGAGCGAACTGATCTTAAAGATCAGGTATTGATCGAGACCGAGGATATGCTTGCCGAGGATGGCATCTGGGCATCCAACACCTCGACCCTGCCGATTACACAGCTGAGTTCCAAGGCGAAAAATCCTTCGAATTTTATCGGGCTACATTTCTTCTCGCCGGTCGAGAAGATGCCGCTGCTGGAAATAATAGTTGGCCAGGAAACATCGGATGAAACATTGGCGCGGGGATTTGATTTTGCCCGGCAGATTAGAAAGACCCCGATCGTGGTGAATGATAGCGTTGGTTTTTTCACATCACGGACCATTGGTACCAAGATCGACGAGGCCAACCAGATGGTGGCTGAGGGACTCGATCCGGTTCGTATTGAATCTATGGGCAGGGCCGTCGGTTTTCCAGTGGGGATGCTGACATTGCACGATGAAGTCAGTCTCTCGCTCAGCCTCGAAATTTACGACAACCAAATCAGGATGGGGCTGCGTAAGGAAGAGGACGATCAAACGCCCGAGGGGCGTTCGTTGTTGCGGGAAATGGTGACTCGACATGATCGCCCCGGGCGAAAGGCTGGAAAAGGTTTTTACGACTATGCGGAGAACGGAAAATCTTTATGGGTAGGCCTTGATCGTTGGCGAAAGGCGGATCATTTCATCCCGGATCAGGACATCAAGGATCGAATGTTGTTTCGGGCCGTCATCGAATCTCTGAAGTGTCTCGAGGAAGGGGTTTTGCGATCGGTAGCCGATGGAAACATCGGTTCCATTTTAGGGATCGGTGCACCGGCTTGGACCGGGGGCTACATCCAGTTCGTCAACACTTACGGCAGGGAACGATTTATCGCCCGCTGTGAAGAACTCAAGGATGCATACGGAGAACGATTCTCGCCGCCCGGCATTTTGCAACAAAAAAGCTTTGGTTTGAAATCCCTTAGCGGTTGAGATCGTCTAAGTAGTATTGATCACTGCCGTCGCGCTGTAGTTGAAAAATTGAGGTTCGTTTCGACGGCTCAGGTTGCGGCATCCGCACCGGTACGTCAATAAGTCGTGGGCTGCTCGATTGCTCTCCGATCACCATTCGCTCGTTCATGCTATCCCAACTTTCAAAAAATGCCGAGCAGCCGGCCAGCGGCCAAGCATCGGCTGCCATCACTTCATACAGAAGCAGGCGACGGGGATGGATAGATGGGTTGGCAATCGATGCATGCAGTAGCCGCGCATGATGAAAAGTCACGGTGCCGGCTGTTCCGGTGATGACTTCGGACTTTCTAGGGAGAGTTTCGGCCACGTTCTCGCTCACCGCGCCACAAAAAAACCCATTGGCGGTGTGGTCGTAAACAGGTCCTCGGTGGGTCCCGGGTGCAAACCACACGGGTCCGTTGTCTTCAGTCATGTCATCAATCATGATGCCTACCGCCAGTACATCATCGTTGGTGTGCGGATAAAACGCCCAGTCTTGGTGCCACGCCACTGGTGCACTGCCACCTTGTGATTTGAGATTGAGTTTACTGTTTTGGAGGCGAACATTTGTGCCAAGGAGCTTCCGCAAGACGTCGGTTATTTTCGAATATCGAATTAATTCATTAAATAGCGGATGTACTTTGTGCGGTGATTTGATGCGTTCGATCCGAGGCTTGCCGGAGTTGGCGTCATCTAGAATTTCATAGATCTCGTCCGAAGCGGTTAGTGTGGCGGCATTGTCGACCAGGTTATCTACAATTGACCGCAGGTCCTCCATCAAGGACAGGGGCAGTAAGTTCTCGAAGATCACGTAGCCCTGCTCAAGATAGGTTTCGTTAAATGAAGTCATAGTGTGTCTACAAACCGCCCCCGGATTGAGTTACATCGATGGGTCAAGTGTGTCGTTTGAGAAACTCCAGAAGTTTTGTGTTGAAGATCTCTCGTTGTTCGATGTTGGAGAAATGGAGGGCATCTGGGATCACCACCAATTCGGAATCTGTAATTTGCTGCTGGATCGTTTCATGTGCTGCCACGGGTGTGCCGGGGTCATCTTTACCCACCATCAGGAGTGTAGGAAGAGTAATGGACGCAATCTGTTCGGTCAGGTTGAGTCCCATAATAGCCCGGGAGCAGCCACAATAACCGTCAAGCGGTGTGGAGCGGATCATCGCACGGATCGGGTCGACCACTGTGGTGCAGCGCTCCTGGAATGCCCGAGAGAACCATCGTTCAATTGTGGACTCGACCATGGCATCCATGCCTTCTGATTGAGCCGTCGTGATTCGTTCCTCCCACATTGGCAGCGCCTCAGGGGGGAGGCGACTAGAGGTATCACAAAGGGAGATCGAATGAAAACGGCTTGCGTTTTCAAGCACTGCAGCTTGTCCGATCATCCCTCCCATCGATAACCCAACAAAATGGGCGGCATCAATACCGAGGCCATCCATTAAAGAAAACAGGTCGCGGGCAAGAAGTTCTAGGGTGTAACTTCCAGTTGGAGCTTCAGTTTGGCCGTGGCCGCGCGTGTCGTAGCGCAATACGCGAAAATCCGGCAGAAGAGTAGACATCTGAGCATCCCACATCTCAAGATTGGCGGCCAGTGAATGACTTAAGACGACAGTTGGCGCGTTTTCTGGGCCGTCAATCTGGTAGTGAATAGAAATTCCGTTTCCCTGGATATGCATAGTCGATGCCTTTGAGTATTTGTAATGATTGCGAACCTACATCCCGGATTCACATGCGTGCCGAGAGGATAGCAAGTGAGGAGCGCTGCGCAAAGCAGCAATTTACTGATTCATTGCCACCATCAGCTGTCGCAATTTGCGTTTTTCCAGAATATGCGATTGATCTTTGGTAGGTCGCGGAGCATACGAGCCATGACACCGACGGGGAAGGATTCGATATCACCGACGGCAAGAACATAATTACCACGATTCGATTGGTTCCTTACGCGAATATAGTAGGTTCCCGCATCGAATTCTTCGGTGTGCCGAAAATCTTTTCCCATCTCGGGGCCAACCCAATACCATTTCCGGCCGAATTGTTCAAACCATGGCCACCATTCGAAGGTTGACCCGTCCATCTCAACGATGGGAACAAATTTTTCGTCTAGTAGATCAAAGGAGAACGTTTTTCCAAGTGGACAATCTTCAAGTTTCGGTTTAGTAAGGCCGATGTAAAAACTGAAAGACTTATCGCTCATAACACGATAGAAATGTGGCGATCCGTCCAATTTGGAATATATTGCCTTAGAGATTTCTGGCTCCTCAATTTCAAACGGCTGTTCCTGAGTATGTGGCCCGTCGATTGCCAGGACAGGCTGATGGGAGGTAGCCGGCATTGCGATCGCTGCGGCTGCAAATCCTATAATGAGCAAAAAATATATTTTCATAAAATGGTTACCGATCAACTGATGATTGTGGGGGAGCCCCCAAACATCTTAATTAGATCCGATGTGTTGCTAGGTCCCCAAGTTCCTGACAGCCAATTTGCGACAAAGTCTGTTTTAATTCTTCGCGAAGGAGAAATATTGCGTGATCAACGCCCGTTTCACCCGCAGCGGCGACCGCATAGACAAAGGCACGACCCGCCAAGACAAAGTTAGCGCCACAGGCTATGAGACGCGCGATGTCGAGGCCAGACCGCACGCCCCCATCAGCCATCAAAGGAAAATCGGGACCGACGGCCGCGCGAATGTTCGGAAGGATCTGAGGGATTAGAGGTGCTGCATCAAGTTGGCGTCCTCCGTGATTGGAGATAACAATCGCGTCGGCACCGAGGTCCTGGCATAAGAGAGCCTCTTCGGCCGTGAGGATTCCCTTCACAATCAGCCGTCCACGCCACCGGTCTCGAATGCGTTCAAGTTTTTTGACTGTCACATGTCCTTCTACCATGTCCTTTAAAAAGATGGCGGATGCGCCTAATGTTGAACCGTCCGGGACATACGGCAGAAGTGTTTTGAAACGAGGAATTCCGGCTCGCAACGTTGCAAATGCCCAGGTGGGCCGTAGAGCAACTTGAGACAATGTCACGAGGTCAAATTTGGGTGGTACCGAAAGTCCATTGGCAATGTCTTTCTCTCGCCTTGTGACAGTGGGAATATCGACCGTAACGATTAATGTTTGGCAGCCGGCCGCTGCAGCCCGGTCAATCAGATCGTTCTCGATCTCCGGTTTTTCAGTGCAGTAGAGCTGAAACCAGAGGAGATCTCCTGCAATGGCACCGATCTCCTCGATGGAACTGGTTGCAAGCGTGCTGAGTCCGAGGGGCAGCCCGTGCCGGGTTGTTGCTCGGGCTATATGCTCTGCAGCTCGAGGCCACGTGAGTCCTGAAAGACCCATTGGTGATGGGGCAAACGGCATTGGGAACTCCCGATCAAAAAGACTCGCGCCTAGTGTCGGGCGAATAGGTTCAGTCGGGAGATAATGTGGTGCCAGTTGCGCGTTGTCGAGCGCTTTCCGGTTTCCAACCAGGCAGGCTTCCTCTCCGATCCCACCTTGGAGGTAATCGAACGCAAATCTGGGCATGCGGCGTTTGGCCGCACGTTCCATAGAGGCGATCGAGGGGAATCGGCGATCGAGTTGCGACATTCTGACAGGTGGTTCGAATAGGGATAATCAACCTGACCTTGGTGCAATGAGTATGTAAACCCTAGCGAGGCTTGGTTGTTGGTTTATGGTTCGGGGATAATATTGCAATTAACCGTAAGTTAGCTAGATGGACCTCAATATAAAACTATAATTGGTTCCAGGTTGGAGTCAATTTCAATATCTAAACGAACAATGCCTGACAAAAAAATCGTCGTTCTGGGGGGTGGTCAAGCTGCAGCCAATGCCATCAGAGCTATCCGAAACTTGGATCAAAACTGTCATATGACTCTTGTGTCAGAAGAGGCTTCGTTGCCGTATGAGCGCCCACCTCTTTCAAAAAAATGTATCACGGGAGAAAAAACACTTGAATCCTGCCAATTTTTTGATAGTAAATTTTACGATGACCAAAATATCGAACTCCATCTCGATCGTAAAGTAGACCTCGTAGACTTTCAAAAT
>ENA-UPTF01002686-UPTF01002686.1-marine-metagenome-genome-assembly--contig:-NODE-2686-length-10117-cov-2.272709_pt1 | contig 10117 bp, 7 predicted proteins | sample MGYA00238166_ERZ767019 | MGnify/ENA primary metagenome ERZ767019 (study PRJEB28930, sample SAMN06266391) | marine metagenome | isolation source: Sea water from 250 m depth | place: Atlantic Ocean | study... | reverse complement strand
TCACCTCCCATACTGAAGGTGTTGGAGCTTCCAGCATCACTTTTGGCAAGGCGGACTGAAGCACCTGATCTAACTCCTGACCAAGGCGGCTTCTGACCATTTCCACCAATTGATCACGCACGACAGCATCCTCTGGTAACGAGATCCTAAAACATGGAGGGGAATGATCGCCCCTGCGAACAATGTGCCATTGGGCAATATCATCAACGGGATTTTGCCTGGGATCCGCACAGGCTGAAGACTACCCAAAAACATTAAAAATCGGTAAGAAACTCACAACTAAAAGGTTGCCCCAAAGAAAAAATCGAGGCATAATTTCCCAACAATGAAAGGCAATTCTACAATCTTTGTGGCGGTCGCAGCGCTCTTAGGAGGGGCTCTGCTGGTTATTCAGCTCAACAAAAAGACTACAATCATCACCCAAAATAAGGAAAAAATACAAACGTTGGAATCTGAAAAGACGACACTGGAAACGGCCCAAGCAGATCTGACGCAAAGGCTCAGCACAGCCAACTCAACCATCTCCAAACAAGGCAATACCATCACCCAGGCAAAAACCCAGTTGGAGGACTTGAGCACAAAGTACGACCTGAAAGTCGCCGAATATGAGACGTTTGTGGGTAAAGCAGCGCAGGAACTCGCCGCCAAAGACGAAAAGATCAATTCCCTCAACACCGAACTCAGCGCGGCTCAAGACAAAAACCGCGATTACGACTCGCAGATCAAGGATCTCAATAGCCAAATGGCCACTAAGGACCAGGCTATCGAGAACATCAGCCGCCGCCTCGAGTCAACCGAAAATGACCGCGACCACCTCCTCAAGGAACGCGATAAATTGATCGCCGAGAAGGCTGAATTAGAGAAACAATTCCAGGACATCGTCGTACTGCGGCAGAAGGTACAGCGATTGCAGGTGGAACTCATGGCCTCCAAGAAACTCGAGTGGCTTCGCCGCGGCTTCTACGGCAGTGCCCGCAAAAAGGGCGGGGCCCAGTTGATGGGCATGAGCAAAAAGACAAGGCAAAAAACGACAACCGCCACCGCCGACCTCAACGTGGAGGTTCGCAGAGATGGCACGGTGAAAATCGTCCCGATCGAAACCAATTCGCCCCCCAATGGGGCCACTCCATGAGCGGCCCATCAGTTCTTCTAGACTCTCACAACCGCGTTATACGCGACCTGCGGATCAGCATCACAGATCGCTGCAACTTCAATTGCGCCTACTGTCTTCCTGAAACCGAGGAAGCAGCCAACTTTTTTCAGCCCGTTACCCCAGGGACAAAAAGCAGCGCACCCATACCAGGCAAGCTGCCTTACCCATGGAAACCTCGATCGCAAATACTGTCGTTTGAGGAGATCGTTCGTGTCATTAAAGTGGCGGCATCGTTTGGCGTGGACAAGATTCGGATTACCGGTGGCGAGCCGCTGCTCCGCCGAGACGTCGAGTCGCTGATTTCTCAAATCGCCGCCATCGACTCGATCCGCGATCTATCGCTGACCACCAACGGCACCCACTTCCCCCGCTTGGCCAAACGCCTCAAGGAGGCCGGACTTGGCCGGGTGACCATCAGTCTCGATTCACTCGACAGGGACAACTTCAAAAAAATCACCGGCCGTGACGGCCTAGCAGAAGTGCTCAAATCGATAAAGCTGGCCAAGTCGATTGGCCTCACCCCCTTGAAAGTCAACGCTGTGATCATTCGAAGGCTTAACGACCACGAAATCGTGCGGCTGGCCAAGTTTGCCTTGGATGAGGAGATCGTCATGCGCTTCATCGAGTTCATGCCCCTTGACTCCCGGAAGGCTTGGCACAAGGACCACGTCGTTTCTGGCAATGAGATTCTCAGTCAAATCCAGTCCAAATACCCGCTCACCCGCCTCCCCTCCAGCAACCCCTCCGAGACATCCTCCCGATGGTCCCTTGGCAAGGGTGCAGCCGAGGTCGGGATTATCGCTCCGGTCACGCAACCCTTTTGCGGAAACTGCAACCGCATTCGACTCACGGCAGACGGCAAGATCCGTACCTGCCTGTTTAGCCACCACGAGCACGATCTCAAGCCCTCATTACGCAAAGGTTCCGGCACCGCTGAGTTGGCAACCCGGTTGCAGCAGATCGTCCTCAAGAAAGAACCAGGGCACCGAATCAACGAAGCCGACTTTGTTCAACCAGCACGTACGATGAGCCTCATTGGAGGTTGAACGGCAAAAAGTAGGTGACCTAGGGTGGTACAGCGCTTACTAATCCTGCATCCATGGACCTGACCTCGACGTACATACGGGCCGTTAAATCGTTCGAGCAGATTGACATCGCTGTTCTTGTTAACAACATCATCCTCGACGCGGTTCAACAGAAAGCCAGTGACATCCACATCGAAGCCTGGGAAAGCACACTCCCCATTCGACTGCGATTATCAGGTATCCTGTGTGAACTCACGCATCTGCCTCACGAGTTCCTCGACCGCATCGCAGGCCGCTTCAAGGTCATGGCAGACCTGGTTACCTACGAGACCGAACTACCGCAGGAAGGACGTGCCCCAGCCAGTCCCGAGTATGGTAATGTGGAATTACGTGTCTCCATCTTTCCTACGGTGCGCGGAGAGAAAATTGTCGTCCGCTTGTTCGACCCTCAAAACCGCAGCTTCGATCTCGAAACGCTTGGCTTCGAGATGGACACGATTGAAAGCTTCAAGAAAATCATCCGCCAACCCAGCGGGCTCATCCTGTTGAACGGCCCCACCGGCTCAGGAAAAACAACGGCGATCTACTCCGCGCTGTGCCACCTGATTGACACCCACGGACCAACCATCAGCATTAGCACTGTGGAGGACCCGGTGGAATTCAACCTGCCGATGATCAGCCAGTCACAAATCAGCAACTCCCGCGGGTTCACCTACCCTATGGCGCTTCGCTCACTCATGCGCCAGGACCCGGAAGCAATCATGATCGGGGAGATACGCGACCCGGAAACCGCCGCCATCGCCGTTCAGGCTGGCCTGACCGGCCACATGGTTATCAGCACCATCCACAGCGACAGCACGGCCGGTGTTTACGCACGCCTCATCAACATGGATATCGAGCCCTTTCTTTTGGCGTCCAGCATCACAGGGGTGCTAGGTCTTCGTCTTTTACGCACCATCTGCCCCCGCTGCAAAACCAAAGACCAGCCAAAACCCGAGCATCTTACCCTACTGCCCGAAGGGTTCGCGGAAGAGACGGTCTTTTACACCGGCGCCGGTTGTGACAGCTGCTCCCAGACCGGCTACCATGGCAGGGTAGCCGTAACCGAACTGCTTAATTCTAGTGAACTCGTGCGGGAAGGGGTCATCCAGAAACTGCGAACCAGTAAGCTGCACGACATAGCGATCAAGCAAGGAATGATCACCCTCTGGCAGAATGCAATGGCCAAGGTTCAGCGCGGCATCACAAGCCTGGAGGAGGTGATCCGAGTAATCACAGTGAACCAGCTATAGTTCACTAAGCGTTTGACTCCGCATAAAAGTCGATCAACGCCCTGGAAAAATACGGATAATTTACTGTTCCACCTGGGCCAAGCGCTTGTTGGTTATGGCGTCGAATACTTCAAACGCCTCCGGGTGGAGTCCCAGCTCACCGCGGAACGAGATTTTCACGAGATAGCGCTTCTCCATGTCGATGAAGATGTCCTCATCTTCGTTGCGAAGCCGGTCCAGCACACCTGAGTGGACATTGACCCGGAGCTTGAAATCGGCCTCTTCTTCACGACGTTGTTTTAGCTTATCCCGTTTCTTTATGATCTCGCTGAGCTTGCGTTGGATCTCCACGCTCATGGTCAATGGGCTCTTGAGCTTGCCTCGGCCTCTGCAGTGCTCGCAGTCACCGTAGGCGGAATCACGAACGCTCTCGGACTGGCGCTGGCGCGTCATCTCCATTAAGCCAAGGTCCGAGATTGGCAGCACGTGGGACTTGGCCTTGTCCTTCCGCAGTCCATCGCGAACGCGATTGAACACATCACGCCGATCCCGCGATGATTTCATGTCGATGAAATCCAACACAATCAACCCCCCAATGTTACGAAGCCGGAGTTGCCGACAAACCTCCTCCGCAGCCTCGAGGTTTACTTGGAGCAGTGTCTTGTCCTTTTCCTTTTTGTTCTTGCCCTTGTGCCGGTGGCTGCCGGTATTTACGTCTATTGCCACCAATGCCTCGGTCTCGTCGATAATGATGTACCCACCACTAGGCAGCATCACCTTGCGCGTATAGGCTGTCTCAAGCTGGCGCGTGACCCCAAACCGGTCAAATATCGGTTCGGAGTAGGGATAGCGTTGAACCTTTTCCAGCGACCGCTTGGAGATGCGGCCGATTAATTTTGTTACCCTCTCCGTTTCAGCCGCATTATCGACGACTATGCGCTCAACGTCCTCAGTCAAAAAATCGCGGACCGTACGTTCGATCAGGTCTGGCTCCTCAAAAACACACGTGCCGGCTTTCTGGCTTTTCACCCTGTCGGTCACCCCTTCCCAAGTTTGAAGCAGAATAGCCAAGTCGCGTATGAAATAGCCCTTACGCTGTCCCTGCCCCGCCGTGCGTATGATCACCCCCATGCCGTCGGGAATATTGAGCTCCTGAACAATTCTCTTGAGGCGTGTCCGTTCCTCCCGATTTTCGATTTTCCGAGAAACGCCCGACTGCTCTGAATTGGGCAGCAGGACGAGGTAGCGACCCGGCAACAGGACATTGGTTGTCACGCGCGGTCCCTTGGTTCCAATCGGTCCTTTGGTAACTTGCACTGTTAACTCCGTGCCGGTAGGATATTTCTTCGGAATGTCCTTGTTGGTGATCTTGGGTTTGTCCTTTTTGCGCCTACCCCGATCCACCACGTCGTAGGAGGAATCTAACGGACTGGGAATGATATCCCAGTAGTGCAAAAATGCGTTTTTCTCGAAACCGATGTCCACAAAAGCCGCCTTAAGCCCGTCCTCAAGGTTTCGAATCTTGCCCTTGTAGATGCTCCCAACCATCCGCAAGTCGTCGACTCGCTCGATGATCAGGTTCTCGAGCTGGCCCTTGACCGTCACCGCCACCCGCGTCTCGAGTGACTCGGCATTGATTAACACCTCCTTGTGGGTATGCTTTATGGGGCGAAACACGCCCTTAACTTTGCTGACGAATTTTTTTGCGCTCCGCTGCACCTTTTCCTTGATGGATCCGGCCGGTTCTTCCGGCAGTTCCACCGGGGCAAACTCGGTCTGATACTGGTCCTCTTGCCGTGGCGATTCATCTTGTGCCCCGTTTTCGCCATCCGGCGATTGGTTGGTAAGTTGCCGTTGCCCCTTGGCCGACTCGAGATCGGCATCGGGAGGCAGTCCGTGCGCCTTATTCTCGGCACGCACAATCTCACTGCGGTGCTGCCGCGTATCGTAAATCTCGTCCTGTGCGGTTTGTATGGTTTCAATATTCGCACGGGCTTTGAGGCTGGTGCGATCAGGTCTACGGTTCTTTCCGCCCGAAGGCTTGAATGACATACCGCGTTTTCTACCGCGGCCAAATGCTTTTTTTTCTACCATGATAACTTAATATGTATTTCTGTGTAGTTGTATGTTTTGCAGAACGGCGATGGCGATCAGCGAGCTTAACACGGACGACCCGCCATAGCTCAACAATGGCAACGGTATTCCCGTCACTGGTATCAGCCTCAAGTGCATGCCGATATTCACAAAGACGTGGCAAAAAATGAGAGTCACAATTCCCACTGCCAACAATTTGCCCAGGCGATCCCTCGCCTGGGTTGCTGTCTCCATCCCCTTTAGAAGGATAATAGTGTATAACGCTAGCACTGCCATGCTGCCCAAAAACCCTGTCTCCTCCGCGATCACGGAGAAGATAAAGTCGTTGTGAGCCACACCCCTGGGTAGATAGCCCAAGCGAGTCTGCGGCCCCTGTCCCCACCCTTTTCCAGTCAGCCCTCCCGAGCCTACGGAAATCTCGGCCTGCCGTATATTGTGCGTACGCTCTCGCTGCAATGCACGGGCGGCCTTGCGCTCCGCCGGGGTGGCGTTCGGCGGGGCAAAATCCTTGTGAAAGTAAACCAACAACCGTTGGCGCTGATATTCCTGTAGCGAAATTCGCCAGTCTGCGGGAAAGTAGAGTGCGTTGATGGTGACAAACACTACCAATACTGCTGATGCTCCGAGAAATTTCCCAAGGAACCGCAGCGGTACTCCGGCGATGAACATCATCGCGATCCCGATCGGGAAAAACACCAGCGATGAGCCCAAATCCGGCTCTTTTAATATCAAAATGAATGGTAGTGCTGTCATCCCGAGGGCTTTAAGGAACACCCCCGGCATCAACATCTCCTCGTTAGGCCGGGTCAAAAAACCGGCCAAGGCGAATATAAACGCCAATTTTGCAAATTCCGAGGGCTGAATGAGGGTGAATCCCAAATCAAACCATCGGCGTGCCCCGTAGCGTACCTCGCCGATTCCCGGTATCAGCACCAGAATCAGTAAAACAATCATCACCCAATAGACAGCATGCGACCAGCCAGCCAAGCGGTGATAGTCCACCACCACGAATAGGACAGCCAGGAGCAGGCCCAGCCCGTAAAAAACCAACTGCCGGAAAAAGAAGGTCTCCAGCAGCGGCTTCATCTCATATTGGTCAATCGCCGCACTAAGCACAAATGTTCCCCCGAAAATCATCAGGCCGATCAATGCGCCAAACATCAGCCAATCGACCCGCAACTTGCGGATATGGAGCAGGATCGTTTCCATCACTTCTTGACCAAGCGCGGCCTTCCTTTCTTCCGTTCACGTTCCAAATTGCGTATCGCTCGATAAATGCTCCCGGCGATCGGGGCGCAGGTGCTGCCGCCCGACTCGCCGCTCTCCACCATCACCACCACGACGTGGCGCGGCGAGTCAATCGGCGCAAACGACACGAACCAGGTAATGTGATCGGTACGGAACAGGCGCACGCCGGTCCGGGGATTGAATTTCCCGGTGGGCACCATTATCTGTGCCGTGCCGGTTTTTCCGCCGATGGCCAAACCGGGCACTCGCGCAGCGCGGCCGGTGCCGTCGGGGTCGGCCACGTCGGCGAGCATCGCCTCATGCATCAATTCAACAGTTTCTCGCTTCAAGTTCAGGTCGTCGAGCACCTTCACCGGTATTTCTTGGTTCTGCGCTTTGCCAAAGGCTTGCCGCGAGTCCACACTCATCACCAGGCGCGGCTGTAACACCTTCCCGCCGTTGGCCACCGCCGAGGTCATCACTGCCATTTGTAGCGGAGTCACGGTAATTTCACCCTGCCCGATGCAGAGGTTGGCCACGTCACCGGCTGCCCATGGAATCTTGTCGCCAAACTGATCCTTTCTTTTTAACTCGTTGTCGCGCGCCGGAAAATAACCGCGCCCCTCACGAATGGGACTAGGCAAGCCGTCGGGCAAATTAGTGAGTGTTTTTTGCCCAAGACGAAAACGGTTTCCCCAATCAAGAAGCACCCTCTTTCCCTGCCGCCATTGGTCGGTTTGGCCGTCGGGCGTCAACGCATAGTGGACGAAATAGGTGTTGCTCGATTTCTTGAACGCCTTGATGAAATCGTAATCTCCCGGTGGCGCAGTATCATCCAGTGAATAATGGGGATAGAGGCTTTGATTCCTGAAATAGCCGCGATTTTTAACTTTTTCCTCGGGATTAAGCAATCCCTCCTCGAGGTAGGCTACAGCGGAAATGAGCTTGAAAATAGAGCCGGGCGGGTACGCCACGCCACCGCTGCCAGTGGCACGGTTCAGCCAGCGGTTGAGCCGCTCGTCGTTCAGCCGGGTGATTTCCTCTCGCGAAAACCCGGAAATGAACTTGTTCGAGTCAAACCCCGGCAGTGACACCAACGCCATCAGATCGCCGGTGTGCGGTTCCATCACCACCACTGCCCCGCGAGTCTCTGGCCCGTTGGCCTCTAGTGCCGCCTCGGCGGCCAACTGGATGTCGCGGTCGAGTGAAAGCACAATATCGTAACCCGCCTCCGGCCAGGCCCATACGTCCTCGCTTGTGCGATAACTGATATTGTTGACACGAATACTCTTGGCGCCGGCCTCCCCTCGCAGCAGGGTGTCGTAAACTCCTTCCAGACCATCCACACCGATGTAGTCCGGTAGCCTATAGCGAAAGTGGACCGGCATCTCGCTGCCGCTACCTGGATCATCGTCCCGGCGTAGATAACCCAGCGTGTGGAATGCCATCTCGTCATTGGGATAGGTCCGTACCGGGTTGACAGACAGGTCTACGCCCGGAACCGCCGTAACCACGCGGTAACCGTCGTAGGTACCCTCAACGGTGTAAACCTGCTCAACGAACCGCGCCACCTGACCTTCCGAAAGATCCTGCATCACGGCCATCGGCCTGTAACGGTGTTTGTAGTAGTGGGTATGGAATTTTTCCCTGTCGAGAACCAGTGGCTGGCCAAGACGCAGACTCACCCGCATAGTCAAATTACTGACCACCTGATAGCGCGCCTCCTTTTCCAACTCGAGTTGCTCGGGCCGGGCCATCTTGCGCCCTTTTTTCAAGCGCATGTAGTGGGTGTAAAACAAGGGGCGCAGCTCGTCGATGTACATGTGTACATCAAAGCGCAGGCGGTTCATTGCCAGAGGTTGCTGGTGGCGGTCCAGAATACGCCCTCGGGTGGCCGGAAGGCGCACGGCGCGAATCGATTGGTTTTCCTGGCGATCCCGGTAATCATTACCAGCTGACACCTGCAGGCGCCAAAGACTCACCGCCAGCAGGAGCATGCAGCACAGGATGAACGCTGTCATCACCCGGATCGGGATCTCCCTGCTGCGCAACTGGTCAAATACAAACACGGTTTCTGTCTCGATCAATTTTTTCCGCGCACGATCTGGCGATTTTCATTGGGCCAGCGATTCGGGTCATGCAGCGGGTGAGAAAACCAGCGGTCGAGCAGCTTGGCCAAGCGACCGAATACCGGGACCGCCACGCCACAGAGCAGCGCATTGACCAGGCACCAGACTCCCATCTGCCAACCCAGTAATGGACTTGAGCCCACCAGTTGAAGCAACCACACCTGAAGCAGTGGCACCGCGGCGCCTGCTGTGGTGCCGAGATAAAATTGTACCACCAGTTGATCCCGCAGGATAAACTCACGAAAACTGAACACCGCCCACCCGGCGATAAACAACGGCAGCACACTCAGCCCCAGCGGATTGGCCGACATGCTGTCGAGCCACAGGCCGGTCAGCATGGCGGCGGTGCTCACCTGTCCGGCACCCAGCGTCAGCCCAGCACACACCAACAACGCCGGAGTGAGGTCAGGCTGAAAGCCCAGCCACAACCTTGGCCACTGCAAATGGGACTGCAAAAAAACGAGCAGGTAGGCACCGATCACCAGCCCAAGGGTTTTATTGACTCTTCCTGTCACGATCTTCTTTCAATAAGTCGTCAGCACGCGAACAATCTCAATTTGGTTCAAATTGGCGTGCAGTTTGACTCGCGCCTCGGTGTACAATCCATTCTTTGATACCCATGAATCCACCACCTGACCCACCGGAATTTCCTTCGGGAAAGCTCCTCCCATCCCACTGGTGACCACCGACTGGCCCGGGTTCACCTCGGCATCGTTTGGCAGATAGGTCAATTCCACCACCCGGGGGTCAGTGCTGTATTGTCGGGGTGAAACAATTCCTCCCTGGCTTCGCGACTCCTTTAGCAACGCCGAAAACCTGCAGTTGGGATCACCCACGAGCAGCACCCATGAGGTCAGCGGTCCCACCTCGGAAATGCGTCCTAACAATTCGCCCCGGACGGAGATGACTGGCTGGTTGAGGCGAATCCCCTTGTTGCCGCCCAGGTTGATCTTGATCCGCCGCCACCAGTTGAACGGATCTCGCCCTACCACCCGAGCGAGACGGGTTTCCCACGGGATCCGCTGCCCCCACTTCGCCGCGTCCCGCAACCGCTTGTTTTCCCCTGCGAGCCGGTCATTTTCCAGCTGTAACTCTGTAATTGATGACACCCTTCCCGACCCTGAGTCAAACGTTTGGCTTGTGCTGAATGGGTCGTGATCACTGACACCAAGTTGACCAAGCGATTCGAGGGCTGCCTTGCCTGTGGTGCTGATGCTG
>ENA-UPTF01002685-UPTF01002685.1-marine-metagenome-genome-assembly--contig:-NODE-2685-length-10118-cov-2.644657_pt1 | contig 10118 bp, 10 predicted proteins | sample MGYA00238166_ERZ767019 | MGnify/ENA primary metagenome ERZ767019 (study PRJEB28930, sample SAMN06266391) | marine metagenome | isolation source: Sea water from 250 m depth | place: Atlantic Ocean... | reverse complement strand
TTCCGTCTTCGTTTTCGTTGAAGTAAGACCTAAGCAGTCTCACTTCGGCAAGAACTTCACTCAGTTGACTTTCAACTTCAGATAGATCTACTGATCCTTCTGCAGCCGCTTCTACAGTTAGCTGAATTTCGCCATCATCATCTGGCGACACGTCTTCATCATCGCTTCCTCCGCAAGATATGGCGAAGAGACTTGTAGCTAAAACCGCAACAAATGCGGTGCGAGCTAACCGAAATTTACGGACCATCAGGAACCTCTCACAGGTGCGATTCAACATCTTTGACTGACCTTGATCTTTGAAGGATTTACAAGGGGAGCTTACTACCACCACAGTCCCATTTAGAAACGCTGACCGCTCATCAACGCAGCCTGACAGCTACCTCATTGGCAAGGAGCCTGCCTTCGGAGGTCAGTTTCAGGTTGCCGTCGAGTTCAGCCGGTTGGGTCAGGTGTCGAACTTCGTGCGGAATGAATTCTTCAGGAACACCACTACTCGTTCGCAAAGCAAGTTGTCGCCCTTCAAGTGCCCAGCCGTCGGCATCTAGCTTTTCTGCGCCTGCTTCCACCGAAGAGTTTTTTGAGATTGCGCTTATGAACCGCTCCGGTGTTCTGACACTCCAAAATCTTTTCTGACCGATGTGGCTGTGTGCTGCGACACCTAAGCCTAAATATTCTCCTTGGTTCCAATAAAGCAGGTTGTGTCGAGACTCTTTATCAGGTTGAGCCCAGTTGGAAATCTCGTAATTGGAATATCCGGCATCTGTTAGACGACGATCCGCTTCAATGTATTTGTCAGCTTGGTCATCATCATCGGGGTGTCTCTCAATATCGGTTGCTAGCGGGGTTCCCGGTTCGACAGTTAACGCGTAGGTGCTGAGGTGATTTGGTTCCAGAGATAGAGCTTTCTCTAAGCTCATCAGCCAGTCTTCATTGGTTTCGCCCCGGGCTCCATAGATGAGATCAAAGTTGATGTTGGTGATTCCGGCAGATCGAATTTTCTTGACCGCCGTTTGCACATTTTTTGGGTCATGTTCTCGGCCAAGCGACGCCAGGACATGAGGAACCATGGATTGAACACCGAGGCTGATTCGGTTGACTCCGGCATGCACATAGGTTTCGAGTTGGTCGCTGTCGACTAGGTCGGGGTTGCATTCAACGGTGAATTCGCTGTCGGCTGCTATGGGGAGTTCCGCGACAACATTCATCAGCAGTTCTGCTGGGACGAGGTTGGGTGTTCCTCCCCCAATGAAGACCGATGTGATTACGGGCAACTCGGGGGCCCACTTCCTCGCCTGGGTTTTGCAAGCCGCTAGATATTCGTCAATCAGATGTTCCCGATCGGTCCAAGTTGCAAACGAGCAGTAATCACAACGACGTGAACAAAACGGGACATGAATATAAAGGCCAAACTTCTTTGCTTCTTCTTGGTTCATTAGAAAAGGCTGTCCTGCATGATGAACTCGTCAATTTCGAAGTCACCGGTTTCGAGTGGTTGTGTCAAAAGCGGTTGGAGGTCAAGCAGGAAGTTCTCTGCGAAGCCCGTCCGGTTACATACCGCTAATCTCCCGACCATTGATTTGATAGTGAACTCGTGAGCTCCTTGGTTGATGACTGTGGGGTAGCTAACCAAATTGGTCCAGGCTTGGTCTTCGATTCTTGGATTCGACCATTGATCGTCAAGCAGCGATCCTTTGGCTCCGATCTCTTTACTAAGAAACTTTTGGATTTCGTTCGCTAGTTGGGTGAGTTGGTTCTCAAGTTCTTGGTCCAGCAAGGGTTGTAGGTGTCCAGCAAATTTCTTTCTTGTGTCGACTGCTTGGCGTATGCCTAGTTTTTCGGTGATTGAGTCCTCAAGGTCTCGGACAAAGAACCCATCATCTGTCTGTGCGAGATAGCTCGCGTACCAGGCTCCTTGTTCCACCAGTCTGTTGCCTCCCGAAAGCCCTCTGGTCGTGCCGACTTTGGTTGATCCGTCACGAAAGATGGCGACATAGAGTCGGTGAGGGTGGGTGAGGTATGCGGCCATGGCTTTACCGATTGCGTCGCGTCCTCTTCGATGAGCTTGATGCATATTTGCGGCTGCGATGTTGTCCTTAGTCTGGCATCGTTCGCACTGGCGCGCGCTAACTGCCGGTGAGTCGCATTGCACGCTGGTTGATCCGTCTTCGGAGCGGTCAACCGTTCCAATGCACTGCCGGTCGCGGCCGGCGGCTACGCGGAACCTGAGTTCGAGCTCATTGGCGCTCATCAATTGTGATGACTCTTGGCCTTGAACTCGGAATCGTAAGAAAGGTTCTTCGGCGTGCCAATTGATGGCGGTGAGGTAAAAGGGGAAGTCGGTGTCTGTGTTCATCTCAGCGGTGAGAGACTTGTTAGGCACCCAGTCGAACGCCGAGTTGGTCGAGTCGGTCCGCTATTTCATCTATTCCTGTGTCGAGGATGCATGCAATGGTTCGAAGGTCATCTCGGCGAATGGTGAGTGAGGAGCCGTTGAACTCGCGTCGTTGTGCCTGGATCATCGCTAGGAACCGCCCTAGTACAGCAGCCTCTGCGCCAGGAACTCGTGCTAGCCGATCAAGATCGATTGTCACCTGTTGGTCAAGGCTCATAGCTGCGTCTTCGGTGACGCCGTCTCCTCGTGGGAGTAGCTGTCCTACCGGGACCTCATAAAAGTGTGCGAGTCGCGAGAGCCGTGGAACCGATATGGCCCGTTCCCCTCGTTCGTATGCGCCAAGAACTGAAGCTTTGAATTCGTGACCAGATTCTGCTTCTACTTCTTGAAGTGACATCCGTTTTTGTCGGCGGACAAGTCGGAGGCGTTCGCCGACTTTGAAGCTGTAGTTCTCTCCATCGAGTTGTTCTTCGTTAAGGCCTGAGTCAGACATGTCCACCCCCGATCATCGTTTGATTAAGAGTGACCATAGTTCACGGAGAGTGGTTGTCCAGTAAGTCTGCGCGAAGTAGCGACAGTACTGACGCCGCCGTGACCGCTGCTGTTTCTGCTCGAAGCACCGACGGGCCAAGCGAGACTGTTCGTCGGTCTGCTACTTCACTGGGATCCCACCCCCCTTCGGGTCCTATATAGATGGTCGATTGCTTTAACGTGATTCTGTCGCCGTGTCGATGCGCGAGCGACACTCCCGGCTCTGAAGCTGCGTGGTTGATTTCGTTGATCGGTTTGATTTCAGGAATTCTTACTTGTCGAGATTGCATGGCTGCTTCGCGCGCTATGCGCGTGAGGCGGCGGAGTTGCTGTTCTGCTTTTGTTGGATTCCACTTAACAACTGACCGTTGTGAACTGAGTAGGTGAATTTCGTCGACTCCGAGTTCGGTAAGTTTTTGGACGATCCAGCTAGGTCGATCTCCCTTAGGGACGACAAATCCGATGGTTATTGGTGTTGATGGTGGTGGGACAGTGACGATTCCCCCGGTGGTTTCAATGCTGGTACCAAAAATTGCTGGACACCACTGGTCGATTCCATCGCCGATGGTAAGCGGGTCTCCCGGCTTGAGTCGCAATACGCGGTGCAGGTGGTGCCGGTCTTCGTCGGATAGTTCGGGTGCTTGGAGGTTGCTGACGAAGACGTGAGGGCCGTTCGTTCCATCGGGGAGGGAGCCCATGGTCTATTGGAATGCTGAGCGAATTTTTCCAAGGACCGTGCGGTCGCCTGGCTCCGCAACGTTCTCTCCGCGTTGCTGCGCTATTTCACGGAGTTGCTCTTCGTCATCTTTGGAGAGTTTGGATGGGATTTCAACCTGGACTGAGAGGATTAGGTCACCTCTTCCTCTTCCTCTACCTTCTAGACGTGGAACGCCGTGGTCGCGTAGTCGAAAGATTTCTCCGGGCTGAGTTCCAGGAGGTATTGCCAATTCGATTGTTTCGTCTAGCGTTTCAAAGTTGATTCGCGCTCCGAGGGCTGCTTGCAACATGGTCACATGGAGTTCTGCGTACAGGGTGTCGCCATCTCGGTTGAATTTGTCGGAAGTTGCGACTCTGAGATGGACGTATAGGTCTCCGTGAGTTCCGCCTCTAGGGCCGGCAGCTCCGCGTCCTGTTAGTCGAAGCGTTGACCCGGTGTCGACGCCTGCTGGCACTCGGACCTCGTACGACATCGACTCGCGGTACCGGCCTTCTCCTCGACATTGGTGACATGGTGTCGGTATTTCCTCACCCAATCCCCCACATCGTGGGCAGTGGACAGTGGTGACCATTTGCCCGAGAAGGCTTTGGCGTACTTGGCGTACTTGGCCAGCTCCTTCACATTCGGTGCAACGACGAGGAGAGGTGCCTTCTGCTGCTCCGGAGCCTGAACAATCTTCGCAACCCACGGCCGTTTGTAGTTCTACTTTTCGGTCGATACCAAATATTGCTTCTTCGAAACTTAAATCGAGCACTATTTCTTGGTCTTCGCCTGGTGGTGGGCCCGAAGGTCCTCTGGTTCGGCCTCCCCCGAAGGGATTTCCTCCGAAAAAGTTTTCGAATATGTCGTTCAGGTCGAAATTGAATGGATCCCCACCCATTCCACCGCTTCGTAACCCGTCGTGGCCGAATTGGTCGTAACGGGCCCGAGCATCGTCATCGGACAACACCGCGTACGCTTCGCTGACTTCTTTAAATTTTGCTTCGGCGTCTTGATCGTCTGGGTTGGCGTCGGGGTGATATTCACGTGCCAGCTTTCGGTACGCTCGCTTAAGGTCGTCGGCCGAAGCTCCGCGATCCACTCCCAACAACTCGTAGTAGTCAGTTGCCATGAGCTTCTTCAGTCCTCGTGTGCCTCACCTAAGGACTCGCCAAGGCGACTACTAACTACGTGTACTGCAGCTAGAGCTTTTGGATAGTCCATACGGGTTGGTCCCAGAACCCCGATGCTACCGACCTGTTCACCGTCGACCTTGTAAGGAGCGACAACTACTGCGCACTGTGCGAGAGGTGCAACTCCTGTTTCGGCGCCAATGGCGACACTTAAACCGCGTTCTACGAGGTCTCCGAGGAGACTTACGACGATCAATTGTTCTTCTAGAACTGCAAGTACTGACTTCACTGTCGATACGGCATCGAATTGTCCAGCCATGTTCGCTGCGCCTCCGATGTAAAGGTCACCAGCGTGATTTGATGAGGGAGATATCGATGCCAGCGTGGTCGCTATGAGATTGTCAACTTCTGCTTGGCCCGTGGAGTCCACCTTGGGAATACTGCCCAAAGATGTTCCGACGAAGGCATCGCTTAAGGCTGCAGTTGCCGCTGCGAGGTGGTTAGGTTCGATTTGAGCGCCGCTGACGAGTTCAATCATTGAACGTTCGATTGAGCCTGAAGAGGTGACAATGACGAGGAGAAGTCGCCCAGAACCTAGGTCCACTAGTTGGACGGAACGAACGGTTGTGGGGTCATGTGTTGGGCCAACAACAATCGCTGCGTAGGCGGTGAGTTGGGAGAGCAACCGACTGGTGTCAGCGAGGCGTTGTTCGATTTGTCCTTGGGTGTGCCGGAAGAAGGCACTGATCTGTCTAGCTTCTGTGTCGTCTAGGTGGCCGGGCCCAAGGTTGTCTACGAAATACCGGTATCCGGCGTCTGTTGGTATTCGTCCCGCGCTTGTGTGAGGTTGAGCAAGGTAGCCATCGGCTTCGAGGCTTGCCATTTCGTTTCGTATTGTTGCAGCCGATACGTCAAGGCCTGATAGGTCGGACACAGCGCGAGATCCAACTGGTTGGGCTGTGTCGATGAAACTTTCCACGACAGCTCGTAATACTGTCGCCTTGCGTTCGTCCACGTGCGGTCCCGTTCGCTGAGCTAACGATGATGTAGTGGTGAAATACTACGCGCATCTGTGGGGTCGAAGAACAGACACCCATAAAGCGGGGTGTTAGTCGTCCAGTTTTAAGGCAGAAACGAAGGCCTCATTGGGTACTTCGACCCGTCCGATGGCTTTCATTTTCTTTTTACCCTTCTTTTGTTGCTCCAGAAGTTTTCGTTTCCGCGTTATGTCACCGCCGTAGCATTTGGCGAGCACATCTTTTCGCTTTGCTTTCACCGTCTCTCTGGCGATGATCCTTCCCCCGATTGCTGCTTGGATCGGAACGTCGAACATTTGACGGGGAATGAGTTCCCGCAGTTTTTCGGCCATTCGACGGCCGTAATCGTAGGCGGCGTCACTGTGCACAATTGTGGAGAACGCGTCTACTGGGTCGCCGTTTAACAGCACATCGACTTTGACAAGTTTGTCGACTTTGTATCCGGACGGTTCGTAGTCGAGACTTGCGTAGCCTTGGGTTCGACTCTTCAATTGATCGAAGAAGTCAGTCACGACTTCTGCGAGCGGCATTTCGTAATGAAGTTCAACTCGTTCGGGTGAGAGGTATTCCATTCGATCCATCGTGCCTCGTCGTCCCTGGCAGAGTTCCATCACCGTTCCGGTGTAGTCCGCTGGGGTGAGGATGCTGATTCGAAGAATGGGTTCTTCAATTTCGGTGACAGTACCCATATCTGGAAGGTCTGACGGGTTGTCAACGTCCAGGGTCTGTCCATCGTCTGTCGTTACTTTGTAGGCAACAGAAGGGGCGGTGGCTATTAGAGAGAGATCGAATTCTCGTTCGAGTCGTTCCCGCACAATTTCCATGTGCAGCAGCCCTAGGAACCCACATCTGAATCCGAAGCCGAGCGCTCCAGACGTTTCTGGTTCGAACGTAATTGATGCGTCATTGAGTTTTAGTTTTTGGAGAGCTTCACGTAGGTCCGGGTATTCATCGCCGTCCACTGGATAGAGGCCGCAAAAGACCATCGGTTTAGGGTCTTCGTAGCCGTCGAGTGGGTGATCAGCAGAACCTGTGGCGGTGGTGACTGTCTCTCCAGACTTCGCTTGTCCTACATCTTTGATGCTGGCGATGAGATAACCGACTTCTCCGGGTCCAAGTTCATCGACTGGTGTGGTCGCTGGGGAACGCACACCAATTTCTTCGGCGTAATGAGTTCCTCCGGTCTGCATGAATTGAAGTTTGTCGTTGGTGCGGATTCGTCCATTCATGATCCGCATTGAGGACACGACACCTCGATATTGGTCAAAGTGAGAATCAAAAATTAGTGCCTGTAAAGGGTCATCGATTTTGCCTTCAGGTGGGGGGATTCGTTCGACGATGGCGTCGAGGAGTTCGGTAATTCCGTCTCCCGTCTTTGCTGAAATCTCGAGTACTTCTTCTGCTGGCAACCCAAGGACGTTTTCGATCTCGGAGGCATATAGCGCTGGGTCTGCGGCTGGTAGGTCGATCTTGTTTAACACCGGCACAATTTCCAGGTCGTTTTCAAGAGCTAGATAACAGTTCGCGAGAGTCTGCGCCTCAATACCTTGTGCGGCATCAACTAAAAGCACTACTCCTTCACATGCTGCAAGCGATCGACTGACCTCATAACCGAAGTCAACGTGACCGGGGGTGTCAATCAGGTGCAGAACATGCCCTTTCCATTCGACTCGGACGTTTTGAGCTTTGATTGTTATGCCGCGTTCGCGTTCTAGTTCCATTGAGTCGAGATATTGGGCGCGCATAGATCTCGCTTCAACAGCGCCAGTGATCTCCAGAATCCGGTCCGATAAGGTGGATTTTCCGTGATCTATGTGCGCGATGATCGAAAAGTTTCGTATTCGTGTGAGATCCATCTGTATCTGCAAGGTATCAACGAGAATTGGAATTCGGTGGCTCTAACACTAGGAGTCACCGTTGAGGAAACTGAATGAGGGCTGCGGCATTACATAGTCGTGTTGCTAGCCTGAAGCAGTTGTCGCTTATAGCTATTGAGCTTCGGCAACGTCGGTTTGAGTTGGAGTAAGAGAAGGTCAAGTGGCAAATATTAAGAGCCAGATTAAGCGCAACCGCCAAAATGAGACTCGTCGTGTTCGCAACAAGGCTGTTCGAAGCGAATTGAAGACCCGAGAGAAGGCTGTTTTCGCTGCCATCGATGCTGGTGAGCCCACTGATGAACTTTTGCGCCTCGCACAAAAGCGTCTTGATTCAGCAGCGTCTAGGGGCGTCATTCATCAAAATGAGGCGGCTCGGCGCAAATCCCGACTGAGTTCGAAGGCTTCGGCTAACTGATTTAGTGGCTCAGTTGCGCTAAACGTGCAACGAGTATCTCCATGAGAATGTCGCCATCTAGGGCTGATTTTCCTCGAAGGTCCATGTCAGTTTTACTTAATAGTTCTATTGCTCGACGGGTTTTATCTGGACCGAGTCGTCGCATCTGACTTAGGGCCTTTTTGGCGGGGAACGTCGAACCTTTCATTTCGAGGTGCACGGCAGCGTCTTTTTCGTTTGATATTTGGGTTCCATCGAGACGCAGGATTCGTTCGTAGTGGGTGTGGAGTGTTGCCATTATCTGAAGGGGGTGGCGTCCCCCTGCAGCCATCATGCGTTGCACGACTTCGAGGGCTGTTTTCATTTCTCCGCGATCCAAAGCATCGGTCAGGTCCCATGGAGGGACTGCTCCTTCATCCCCAAGGAACGGGCCTACTTCTGCGGCGCCCAGTTTCGCGTCTACGCCGTACGCACCTTCAAGGATTTGCAACAATCCGGTAAGGCGAGCAACGTCTTCACCGAGGTGTTCTGCGATGAGTTGTTGCGCGCTGGGATCTAGTTGAACAAGAGAAGTGTCAAAGCGTTCCTGAAACCAGCCACTACGTGCCCGGCCGGTTCCTGGAGCACCAACCTTGATTTGTTCTCCATCAATGGCCTTGGCTGCCTCAATAAGTTTTTTTGGTACGGCTCCACTGCCCCACTCGATCACTAAGTCGGTGGTTGATGGGAGGTCGCTTAACAGTTCGATTAGCGGCTTCAATTGGTCGACTTTGAACCGGTTGAACTCGCGGACGACAACCACACGACGGTCACTCAATAGCGGCGGTGTTTGCACTGCATCAACTACTTGTTCAATTGCGTATTCTTCGCCGCTGAGTTCTTCCAGTACCAGCGACCTATCTTGTGCACCGACAAGTTCTTCGACACACGCTCGCACTGCCTCTGCGAGCAGCGAAGGCTCTGGCCCTGAGAATATTTTTGCGGATGCCTGAACCACGGTCGCGACGTTAGCTTCCTAAATTGGTTGTTTCTGCGTTTCCGATTGCACCAGTTCGCTCTCTGCGTTGATTGTTTAGAACAGTGCTGTTGAGAGTTTGCGACGCCATTCGGCGGTTCTCGGGTCTTCCGCGCCCATTACTTCGAGAAGGTCAACAAATCGTTGTCGGGCTTCGTCATCGGTCTTGACTTGACCAAGGAGTTCTCCGAGTTCTGCATCCAGTTCATCAGGTTCTCCTGAAATATCCGACGTTCTAGCCGTCGCTGCGACGCGTCGACTTTCAGCTGACTCCGGTATTCGTTCCAGGAGTGCAAGTCCTTCTTCAGTCCGGCCATCACCGACTAGTAGTTCAGCAAGCGCGACGACCGCTTCTGGGTGGTCGCTCTGAGTTTCGAGGGCTGCTCGCAGTGAGAGTTCATCTCCGGCCTCAATAAGTGCATCAATATGGTTCTCTTCTTCAGTTGGTAGCAGACGAGTGACAAAATCTTGAAGCATGGGTTCGCCTTGGGCACCCATGAAACCGTCGACGGCTTGACCATCTTTGAACGCTACGACCATGGGTATCGACTGAACTTGGAAGGCCTGTGAAACGCCAGGGTTCTCGTCAACGTTAATTTTTACACCGAGCACCTTGCCCCCTTGGGCGTCTATGACTTGTTCAAGCAGTGGACCAAGGGTTTTGCAGGGTTCACACCAGGGCGCCCATAGGTCGACGATCACCGGCATTTCGTGACTCTTTTCGATGACCTGTTGTTCGAAGTCCTGGTCGGTGACGTCAATCATGTCGTTCCTTTCGGTTCTCTGAGTTCGGTTTTCAGTGGGTCTCGGTTCGGCCAAGATGTAGTTTCGGGGTGATATCGAGTTGAGGAGTGTTGTGGTTAAGGGTATTGAAGAAAAACCTGTGACGGCATGGTTGGCTGCTCGAGTTGACAAATTGAGTTCACCACTCAAGTTTGAGCTCATCACAGGCGGCCATTCCAACCTCACCTATCGGGTCACCGATAGTGAGGGCCGAAAATGGGTTCTACGACGTCCACCTCTGGGCCATGTTTTGGCTGGG
>ENA-UPTF01002684-UPTF01002684.1-marine-metagenome-genome-assembly--contig:-NODE-2684-length-10121-cov-1.613700_pt1 | contig 10121 bp, 7 predicted proteins | sample MGYA00238166_ERZ767019 | MGnify/ENA primary metagenome ERZ767019 (study PRJEB28930, sample SAMN06266391) | marine metagenome | isolation source: Sea water from 250 m depth | place: Atlantic Ocean | study... | reverse complement strand
TACGACGCATGATTGGTAGTCGATCTTCAGCAAAGAACATGTGCTCCGTCCTGCAAAGACCGATGCCTTCAGCTCCTGCATCTAAGCCCCGTTTGGCATCTTGAGGAGTATCTGCGTTAGCCCATACTCCCAAGCGGCGTGTTTCATCAGCCCATTGTAATAAGAGTTGTAAATCTTCCTCTTGTTCAATATTGGGTTCAATAGTGTTTATAAGCCCACGGAAGACTTCACCAGTTGAACCGTCAATACTGATCTCTTCGTTTTCGTAGATAGTTAATCCGTTGACGGAGAAATATCCCTGAAGCTCATCTACAGTTAGGGCTCCGGCTCCTACTACGCATGGCAACCCCAATCCTCTGGCTACCACAGCTGCATGACTTGTTGCTCCACCAAGTGCGGTCAAAATGCCTTTAGCAACTAACATTCCATGGACGTCATCTGGGCTTGTTTCGGGTCTGACCAGGATTATATTGCCAAGCTCGCCCCTCATTTTTGTGGCTTTATCCGCCGAAAAAACGACTCGCCCAGACGCTGCACCAGGAGAAGCATTCAGACCTGATGTGAGTAAGTTGCCTTCATTTATTGCAGTTGCCTTTGCCATATCATCAAAACGGGGAAGCAACAATTGTTCTATTTGAATAGGTTCCACTCTCAGTAAAGCCTCTTCTTGACTAATCAATCCTTCTGATACCATATCGACAGCTATTTTCACAGCTGCTTGTGCGGTGCGTTTAGCTGACCTGGTTTGCAGCATGTATAATTTCCCGCGCTCTACAGTGAATTCCAGGTCCTGGGCATCTCTGTAGTTCCTCTCCAATAACTCGCCCACCTCCACAAATTGTTTGTAGATTTCTGGCAGAGTTTTTTCGAGTTGAGATATGTTTTCAGGAGTTCGGATTCCAGCTACGACATCTTCACCTTGCGCATTTATGAGGAATTCCCCATATAACTCATTTGCGCCTGTCGCTGGATTGCGCGTAAATGCTACACCTGTGCCACAGTCATCGCCCATGTTTCCGAAGACCATTGACACGATGTTCACAGCGGTGCCTAAATTATGAGGGATACCATTGTAGTTGCGATAATCAATAGCTCTTTGGTTGTTCCAGCTATGGAATACAGCCTTTATGGCTTCATAGAGTTGCAGTTGAGGATCATCTTCAAAGGGCTCACCTGTTTCCTGCAGGACTAGGGATTTGAACTCCTCGCAAAGCTCGGCAAGGGCATCTGCGGAAAGTTCAGAATCGTGAACAATGCCGGATGCGGATTTCTTATTGGTTATCAGTTTCTCAAATGCGACAGAATCAAGCCCTAGGACAACTTTAGAGAACATCTGAATGAAACGCCTGTAGGAATCGAGAGCGAATTGCCGATTGCCAGTACTCTGGGACAAGCCGCTTACAGTTATATCGTTAAGTCCCAAATTGAGGATAGTGTCCATCATACCTGGCATCGATACCTTGGCTCCTGACCGAACTGAGACCAATAAGGGATTGTCGGTATCACCAAATCGTTTACCCGTCTGTTCTTGCACAGTTGCTAAGGCTGCTTGAATTTGTTCCCATAAGCCGACCGGGAATTCATTATTGTGTTCGGTATAAGTGTTGCAGGCCTCTGTAGTTATTATAAATCCTGGAGGTACTGGGAGTCCCGCATTTGTCATTTCGGATAGACCAGCTCCTTTGCCCCCAAGAAGGTCTCGCATTTCTGCGGTTCCTTCGTGAAACAAGTAAACCCATTTGGGATTGGCTGAATCTTTCCAGTTATGAAATTCTGAAGGTGAGTTCAATGTTCTCTCTAATCAACCTGTTGGTAGAAGATTTTCCACGCGCATAGACTTCGTCTATGTCGAGCCGTAAATGCAATTTATCACTTTCCGATGTTATGAGCAAATAAGCTTTCCTAAAGACGTAAATGTCATTATGGTAGCGCCAAGGATGTTGGGTGAATTATGCAGGTCTTTTTACCTTGAAGGCAAAGGCTATCTAAGCATGATATCTGTACATCAAGACTTTGATGGTAAAGCTTTAGAGATTACCTTAGCCTTGGCTAAAGGTATAGGTTCATTAAAAGATATGGTAATGGAGACAACATTTAAAGATGAAACTGAACTAGATCTTTTTACAGAGCAAGCTTTATTACCTGCCTTTGCTGTTGCTTTAAAAGCTTCAGTAGAAATTTTAATTGATTCGAGTTACAATAAAACAGAGTCAATGTTAGAACTTTATATGTCAACAGAAATAGGGGACGTTTTAAAAAGGGCAGGAGAAATAGGATTTGTAGGTCAAAGCAATAAACATTCACCGACCAGTCATTATGGTACAAAGTCGCGTATGAAATTATTTGAGGATCTAAATATGAAACCTGTAATGGAAAAAGTTCTCAAAGAAATACAATCTGGTGATTTTGCAAAAGAATGGAGCCAAGAAAAAGAAAATGGCTACAAAAATTTTCATAAGATGATTGCAGATTTTGATCAAACAAAATTTGCAAAAGCGGAAAAAGAAGTACTGAATGAATTAGGGCGATAAATATATAAATTATGTCAATAGGTTATGACGCCAGCCTAAATTAATTATTGTTAATTGATAATTGATTAAACCTTGTTATAAGGAGCGTTAATTTGTAGTTCCTGATTGGGAATAGTCCAAATTTAATTGATTCATTAATAAAGGAGTAAAATGAAAAATAAAAAATTATTATTCATAATTGTAGCAATGTCTTTGCTTGTTATATTTTCCTCAAAAATACTTGCCAAAACTCCTAAATACGGTGGTGAAGTTACATGGGGTGTTGAAGGGGATCCAAGTAGTTTAGCTCCATTTGGCATTTTAATGAATTATGCACAGATAGGTAAGCAACTGGGATATGATTCGTTAGTAGAATATGATCGAGATTTCAATGTCCAACCAGCTCTTGCAACGCATTGGGAAAATCCAGATGACAGAACTTGGATTTTCCATCTGCGCAAGGGAGTAAAATTTCATGATGGATCTAATTTTTCAGCTGAAGATGTAATATACTCATTAACACATATGCGGGATCCAACTGATCTTGATGCTACTGCTGCTTCAGTTGATGGATTTATGCCTTCAATTGAATCTTTTGAAGCAATTGACGACTACACGATTAAAATTGTAACACCAGCTCCTGATGCCACATTGCTCGGTTGGTTTGCATGGTCCCGATGGGGCATTATAACTTCAAAAGATTTTTACAAGAAATTTACACCCAGTAAGGAAGTCAATGGAACAGGACCTTTTAAGCTTGTTAAATATATTCCAAACGATCGAGTCGTATATGAAAAGAACAAGAACTTTTGGAAATCAGATCAACCCTATGTTGATCGAATTACTTTGAAAATTATCCCTGATGAAGCAACTAGAATAGCAGCAGTCAGATCAGGAGCAATTCATGGTTCTCGAGTTAGTAGCGCAGACTTAATCCGTCCTTTAGAAAATGACCCAAATATTCAAATTATTACTGGCGTTACAGGACAAACACGTGTTTTTCAAATTTCAGTAAAAGGTGATGGGAAACCATGGAATGATAGAAGGGTTCGCCAGGCAATGAGCATGGCAATTGATCGTAAAGACTTGTCAAACAAAATATATGGCGGAAAGGGCACTTTAACCGGACCGGTTCCAGATGCCTGGGGTGTATATGGTATAAGTCAAAATGAACTGAGACAAAATATTTATTTACAGCATAATCCTGATATGGCAAGAAAACTACTTGCATCAGCAGGATATCCTAATGGTTTTGAAATTTCGATTATGGTACCAACTAATCAACAATATGAGGCGATAGGTCAAGTTGTTCAGGCTCATTTGGCAAAAGTTGGTATTAAGGCTAAAATTGATAAAAGAGAAAATGCTCAATTTGGAGCAGCTTATCGTGATGGCAGCTATGAGTTATTTGTAAATGCTCAAGGATTTAGATTAGATCCAACTGGGAAATTAAATCATTGGGGTGCTCCCAGTAAAGCTCCGCAAAAGTATTGGTATGACTATCCAAAGGGTTGGAATGATGAGGCTTTAAAGGTGATGTTTGATAAAGCAGTATCAACTTTTGATCTTTTGGAACGTTCAAACATAATCAAGGAGATTCAAAGAAGAGTTATTGAAGAAGCAACTTTTGTTTATCTAGTTAATCCAGAACGTCTTGATATTTTAAATAAGAAGGTCAACAACTGGTATACAGATTTTATTGATTTCAATCAGCCTTTAAGAACAATATGGCTTGATTAATTTTATAGCAGATTAAGAGGACAAACCTTGATGGTTTGTCCTCTTAATTCAAAGAGTTTTAGTTTTGAAAGAATATATCCTCAAAAGACTTCTTTTAACAATTCCCACAATTTTTAGTCTTACAGTAATTGTCTTTCTTTTAATTAGACTACTTCCTGGAGATGTCATTGATGCCATGAGTGGTGGCGAATTATCAATTGATGAGGGAAGACGTAAAATGATGTTGGACAGACTTGGATTGAATGATCCAATTATTGTTCAATATGGTAATTGGATGAAGGATATATTTTCGGGTGATCTAGGAGTGTCGTTGCGTAATGCTCAACCGCTGAGAGAAGTTTTTTTAAATGCTTTGCCTGTAACGTTGGAATTAGGGATTATTGCTGCATTTATAGCATGTATTATTGGAATTCCAATGGGGATAATTTCTGCGATTAAACCTAATACATTGATTGATGTGTTTGCAAGATTATTGGGTTTAATAGGGTTATCTTTTCCAAACTTTTGGTTGGCAACATTATTGTTGCTATTTGCGTCATTGTATTTTCGTTGGATACCAGGTTTAACATATATACCTATATGGGAAGATCCAATTGGAAATCTTAAACAGATGCTATTGCCTTCTGTTGTATTGTCATTTCAACTAATGGCAATTGCAATGAGGATGACAAGGGCAACAATGATGGAAGAACTAAAACAAGATTATATTAGAACTGCACGAGCAAAGGGATTAAATATTAAAACTGTAGTCAATAGACATGCAATGAAGAATGCAATGATACCAATCTTAACAATTGCAAGTGTACAATTCGGTTATTTGTTAAGTGGTTCAGTAATTATAGAACAGATCTTTGGATTACCAGGCATTGGTTGGTTTTTTTTACAAGGACTTTTAGATCGTGATTATCCTGTTGTCCAGATTATGGCTCTTTTTATGGTATGTGTATTTGTTTTCGTAAATTTATTCACTGACATAGCCTATGCCTACCTTGATCCAAGAATTAAGTACAGTGTAAACTAATTATATCAATGAGCTATAATTAATATTTTATGTTAAATAAAAAGTCAATATTAGTTTTTATCAAAAAGACTCCTATTGGCTTTATAGGGGCGTTATTTGTTATCTTTCTTTTATTTATAGCTATTCTTGCTCCATACTTGACTCCTTATGACCCAGTTAGCCAAGATTACCAAAGATTTCAGTCTCCAAATATAAATCATTGGTTAGGTACTGATTCACTCGGTAGAGATATTTGTTCTAGAATTATTCAAGGTACAAGAGTTTCTATGTTTGTTGGTTTGCTAGCTGTTACAATAGCACTTTTTTTAGGAACAAATTTAGGGATTTTATCTGGATATTATGGAGGTAAAATAGATACAGTACTTATGCGTTTTATTGATATCTTGCTGGCTTTTCCTGGGCTAGTTTTAGCAATGCTAATTTCTGGATTGCTAGGGCCAAGTCTTGTAAATGCGATGATTGCAGTGGGTATTATGTTAACACCATCTTTTGCAAGAGTCTCGCGTGGCTCGGTTTTGACAGTAAAAAATGAACCATATATAGCTTCAGCAAAGACAATTGGATGCTCTAATCTTTACATTATACTTAAATATATTTTGCCAAATATCATGGTACCATTATCTGTTTTGTGTAGTATTTCATTATCAATTGCAATTTTAGCAGAAAGTGCTCTTAGTTTCTTAGGACTTGGAATACAACCTCCAGCTCCATCATGGGGCGGCATGTTGCATCAAGGAAGACAATTTATGGAAATAGCACCTTGGGTGGCAGTATTTCCTGGATTAGCCATAATGATTGCAGTGCTTAGTTTCAATTTTTTTGGCGACGGATTAAGGGATGGTTTAGATCCAAAATTAAAAAATTAAACTTTAGTTATGATTATGACAAATAAAATATATAATGGATTTTAAATAATTCAATATATATCAAATATTCACTAAAAACCAATGAAGCTATTAGAAGTCAGTAATCTTAAAACATATTTTTTTAAAGGCACACAAAAAATTCCTGCTGTCGATGGTATAAGTTTCAGTATTAATAAAGGTGAGATTCTTGGATTAGTTGGTGAAAGTGGATCTGGTAAAAGTGTTACATCCTTGTCCATCATGCGTTTGATCCAAGAAACTCAAGGAAAGATTGTAGATGGAAGTATTAATTTTAAAGATAAAAATATTTTAAATTTCACTGAAAATGAAATGTGCGGAATAAGGGGTAAGGATATTTCAATGATCTTTCAGGAGCCAATGACATCATTGAATCCTGTTTTTACATGCGGTTACCAAATTTCAGAATCATTTCTAAAACATCAAAGTTTAACTAAAAATGAAGCCTGGGAAGAAACAATTAAACTTTTAAAGTTAGTTGAAATTCCAGAACCTGAAATTAGAATCAACGAATATCCACACCAACTCAGTGGTGGAATGAGACAAAGAGTTATGATTGCAATGGCCTTAGCATGTGGACCAAGTCTACTTATTGCAGATGAACCTACAACGGCTCTCGATGTTACTGTGCAGGCTCAAATTCTTGATTTAATTAGAAATTTAAACTCTAAATTCAAAATGGCAGTTTTGCTAATAACTCATGACTTAGGTGTTATATCTGAAATGGCAGACAGAGTTGCTGTCATGTACGCGGGAAAGATTGTAGAATATGGATTAGTAACATCAATATTTAATTATCCTAAACATCCCTATACAATTGGTCTTTTAAATTCAATACCTAATTTACAATCAAAAAAAGAATATAAACAAAAATTAAAAGCAATACCAGGTGTGGTCCCGAGTCCACAGGACTTTCCAGAAGGTTGTAGATTCAACACTAGATGTACACATGTAATGGAAATCTGTAAAAAACAAATGCCCCCTTATATTGAGTTTGTTTCAAATCAAAATTATGATGTGAAATCATTTAATGAAAATAATAATAAAAATACAGGAGATGTTCAATCTCATAATCAAAAAAAGAATTCAAATCAATCAACAAATATTACTAAAGATCATTTTGCAAGTTGCTGGCTTTATTAAAAACAAGAATAATAATGATTATTTATGGGAAATACTTTATTAGAAGTTAATAATCTGAAAAAACACTTTCCAATAACAAAAGGGTTTTTTCAAAAAGTCACAGGGCAAGTAAAAGCAGTTGAGGGAATAAGCTTCAACATTAAATCTGGTCAAACATTAGGTTTAGTTGGTGAGAGTGGTTGTGGTAAAACGACAACAGGTAATTTGATTATGAATTTAATAAAACCGACAAATGGTCAAATTTTTTTTGAAAATAAAGATATTTTATTGATGAATAAGAAGGAGCAAAAAAATATTTATCGCGATTTGCAAATGATTTTTCAAGATCCATTTGGTTCACTTCATCCAAGAATGACCGTTGAACAATTAGTCAGTGAACCATTGTTTATTCACAAAATATTATCGGAAGAAAAAATTAAAGAGAGAGTATTGGAATTAATTGAACTAGTTGGTCTTAAATCAGAACACCTTAAAAGGTATCCACATGAATTTAGTGGTGGCCAAAGACAACGGATAGGAATTGCACGTGCAATATCGCTTAATCCAAAACTCTTGATTGCAGATGAACCTGTGTCTGCTCTAGATGTCTCTATACAAGCACAAGTCATAAATTTATTAATTGAACTGCAAAATAAATTAAACCTTTCATATCTTTTTATTTCACACGACTTAAGTGTCATTGAACATGTAAGTGATGATGTGGCAGTTATGTATCTTGGTAAAATAGTTGAATACGGTAACCGTCATCAAATATTTAATTCACCTAAACATCCATATACACAAGCACTACTCTCAGCAATACCTAATACAACACCTGGAAAGACTAAAAAAAGAATTTTACTTAAAGGAGATGTGCCTAGTCCCATAAATCCTCCTAAAGGTTGCAATTTCCATACTCGATGCATTGAATATAAAAAGGGGATATGTGATGATATTACTCCTGAATTAATTGATACTGGAGAAAATCATAAAGTAGCCTGTGTTTTGTTTAATTAATTTATTAAAGAATTTTTACTTAAACATTTTTTATTAAACATAATTAGTTCATATAAATTGAAAATATAAGAAAATTAAATATATATTTTGATTGAATTAAATAATTTAACGAAAGTTATATAAAATATGAAAGTTGGATTAAATAAATAACAAAGAAAAGAACTGGATGAAAATGGTTTTACCATAATTGAAAAGATATTGGATGATAAAACTCTAGAAAAAATTTCTAAAGCAATGGATCTAATTGCTAAAAAAATATTGAAATACCGTGGATCAAAACCTGGATACATCGATGGACAATTTTACGGAGATGGTGTTAAACTGCGTAACTGTATATCACACAATGAGAACATTCTAAATTTAATTGACCACCCAAAAATTCTACCATTGATTGTAGATGCAATCGGTTGGAATATTCAAAATAGAGATAGTACTTTTGACTACAAGTTCCCAATATCACAAGAAACTGATCCAGATAAAATGTCCCACGGATGGCATTTTGACTATGAAGAGGAGTTTGAAGGAACCACTTTAGATGGTCGTATGCCATTACTAGATTTTAAAGTTGGATGGTACATCTCAGACCATACAGAATTCGGACATAGTACAATAATGCTTGTTCCAGGTAGTTTTAAATGGGATAAATTACAACGAAATACTTGGGAAACATGGCTAGACCCTAAAGATATTTTTGAATTACGTGTCCCAGCAGGAAGTGTCATGCTTTGGCGGCCTACATTACTTCATGGTGTCACACAAAAATTTTCTAATAGTATTCGTAAAGCTATATACATCAGTTATTGCCCTAGGTGGATAAGACCTAGTTCATATCTTCAACAGGATTCAAAAATTCTTTCTGCAAGCACTCCCATTCGTAGGCAATTAATGGGTGCTATGGGTGACCTTTCTGATCCACTTGGCAAGGATCCAATACATAGTCCTTCATCACAATATTGGTTTTCCGATAATTGGGACAATGTCCCTTTAAAGGCCTGGTCAGAAAATAAAAATTTTATAAATAATAATGATTTAGGACTCGGCAAAGGAATATCACACATTAAAGGTCCAGACTATAAATTTAATAAACTCAGAATTCCAAATAATTTGTAGATGAAAATCTTACAATATCATTGTTATTATTATTTTTCAGGAAAGTCTTATAATAATCTATATGCTTAATCATCATAAAATCAAAGAATTCCATAAAAATGGATTCACTATTTTTAACGAATTTTTGAAAAAGCAGTTTTTAAATGAGATTTTATTTGAAGTTAATTCTATAATTAATTCAGATAATAAAAATGCATCGATTATGGAAATGGAACCTGAAGAAAATAATTCTATACGTAGAATATATGAACCTTGTTCCAATTATCCTATTTGTAAAAAAATTTCAGAATCAAAGGAATTGCTAGATTGTGTTGAACAACTCATAGGTAAAAATATTATTTTTCATTACAGTAAGTTAAATATGAAACCTCCAAATGTAGGATCTGTGGTAGAATGGCATCAAGATTTAACTTATTATCCTTTAACGAATCAGGATTCACTTGCAGTTTTGATATATCTTGACGATAGCAGTAAAGAAAATGGGTGCTTGCAGATAATAAAAAAATCTCATACTGATGGAGTTAAAAATCATACAAGAGATGGTTTTTTTCAAGGAAGAGTTATTGATAAAATCGAAACACATGATGCTGAATTTATTGAAGCTAGTGCTGGTACTGTGATATTTATGCACTGCATGGCACTCCATTCATCATTAAAAAACAAATCAACGAAACCAAGAAGAACATTAATAATTAGTTACAGAGCTGCAGATGCTTA
>ENA-UPTF01002683-UPTF01002683.1-marine-metagenome-genome-assembly--contig:-NODE-2683-length-10122-cov-3.301344_pt1 | contig 10122 bp, 8 predicted proteins | sample MGYA00238166_ERZ767019 | MGnify/ENA primary metagenome ERZ767019 (study PRJEB28930, sample SAMN06266391) | marine metagenome | isolation source: Sea water from 250 m depth | place: Atlantic Ocean | study... | reverse complement strand
AAACTAATACAACTTTTGTAGATAAAGCAAGAAAAGGAGTAATGGAATTTTTATTAGCAAATCACCCTTTAGATTGTCCAGTATGTGATCAAGGAGGAGAATGTGATTTGCAAGATCAATCTCTTTTTTATGGATTAGATAATTCAAGATACACAGAAAATAAAAGACAAGTTAAAGAAAAATATATGGGTCCATTAATTAAAACTATAATGACAAGATGTATTCATTGTACTAGGTGTGTGAGATTTGCAACCGAGGTAGCCGGGGTTACAGAGCTGGGAGCTATTGGAAGAGGGGAAAATATGGAAATTACCACATATTTAGAAAAGTCAATGGAGTCAGAACTTTCAGCAAATGTAATAGATCTTTGTCCAGTAGGGGCGTTAACATCTAAACCATATGCCTTTGAAGCTAGGCCGTGGGAATTAAAAAAAACAGAAACCATAGACGTAATGGATGCAGTTGGATCAAATGTTAGAGTAGACACCTATGGTTGGGAAGTTAAAAGAATTTTACCAAGGCTAAACAACGATATTAACGAAGAATGGATTTCAGACAAAACCAGATATGCTTGTGATGGTTTATTAAAACAAAGGTTAGATAAGCCTTATAAGAGAGAAAATGGAAAATTAGTAGAGAGTACCTGGGACGAGGTTATAAATATCGTTTGTTCCAAAATAGAAAAAACAGAAAAAAATCTAATAGCTGGTCATACAGGCGATATGCAAAGCATGGAAACTATAAACTCTTTTAAGACATTGTTAGAAAAAATAAATGTTAATAATTATGACTTTAGAGAGAAACCTTTTTATGTAAATTCTGAAAACAAAATAAATTATATATTTAATTCTTCTATAAAAGGAATAGACGAATCAGATTGTGTAGTGCTTATTGGTTCAAATCCTCGACATGAGGCAACAATGGTTAATGCAAGAATTAGAAAAAACTTTGTAGCCAAAAAAATACCCATAATGTCTTTTGGAAATCCTGGTGATTTAACTTACGATTACACAATAGTTGGAAATACAACTGAAGATATAAAGAAATTTGTAAATAAACAAAATAAAGCCAGCGAGCTTTTACTAAAGTCTAAAAAACCAATAATAATTATCGGAGAGTCTGCTCTAGAATTAGAGTCAGGGCAATTTATTTTAGAAAGCGTTAAAAATTTTTTACTAGAGAATAACTTTATCAATGATAAATGGAACGCTTTCAATATTCTTATACAAAATGCTTCGTCTGTAGGCGCCATAGATATTGGTTTTTTAAAAACAAATAAAAGAAACAATTTTGACTTTTTTAATAAATTAAAAAACCATGAATTTAATTTAATATATTTTGTTGGGTCAGATAATCTAGATTTTGTAAAAAAGGATGAGTTTGTTGTTTATCAAGGTAGCCATGGAGATCGTACAGCTCAAATTGCAGATATTATTATACCAAGTCCTGCATTTACTGAGCAAAATGGATTATTTATAAATTTAGAAGGCAGATTACAAAAATCCATTAAATCTACCTATCCACCAGGTTCTGCAAAAGAAGATTGGAAAATTTTTAACCTAATTTCTAGACAATTAAAAAATCAAGAATTATTTAAAAATTTTAAGGAATTAAGAAGCAATACTCTGCAAAAAATAAAAGATCATTCCGGTTTTGATATTTTACCAAGAACAAAAACAAATGAAAAAAATTCTGAATTAGGTAACTTTGCTAATGAATCGCTAATCGTCAAAGAAATTGACTATTATTTTAGCAATTCTATTGCCAGGTCTTCTAAAACGATGAGTGATTGCAGATCCGCAAGATCAAACAATTTAAAAAGCAAAACAGGAAGTTAGTTATGGAATTTTTTTATACAATTTATAATGAAACGTACAAAATTTTATTGCTACTGATACCTATACTTGTATCGGTAGCACTAATTGTTTGGTTTGATAGGAGAGTTTGGGGTTTTGTACAAAAGAGAAAAGGCCCAAATGTTGTAGGACCTTTTGGTCTATTTCAAACAGTCGCAGATGCTTTAAAGTATATATTTAAGGAAATCATAATTCCCGCAAGTGCCAACAAGGCCGTATTTATTCTTGCTCCCATTGTGACAATGACTTTAGCTTTGTCAGCTTGGGCTGTTATTCCACTAAGTGAAAGAATAATTATTTCAGATATAAATGTTGGTATATTATATATTTTTGCTATTTCCTCTTTGGGTGTCTACGGAATTATTATGGGTGGCTGGGCATCGAACTCAAAATATCCTTTTTTAGGAGCTATTAGATCCGCAGCTCAAATGGTTTCGTATGAAGTGTCAATCGGAATAATAATTATTAACGTACTTTTATGTGTTGGTTCTTTAAATTTAAAAGATATCGTTTTGGCCCAAGAAAAACTGTGGTTTGTCATTCCCTTATTTCCAATGTTTGTAATTTTTTTTATATCTGCTTTGGCAGAAACAAATCGACCACCTTTTGATTTACCAGAAGCGGAAGCAGAGCTTGTTGCTGGTTATCAAACTGAATATTCAGGAATGATGTATGCAATGTTTTGGTTGGGCGAATATGCAAATATTTTATTATTGTGTGCTCTTGGATCAATTCTTTTTCTTGGAGGATGGTTATCTCCAATAGATATTTATCCATTTAATATTATTCCAGGTGTTTTTTGGATGATATTTAAAATTTTATTATTATTTTTTATGTTTGCAATTATTAAAGCAATAGTGCCGAGATACAGATACGATCAATTGATGAGATTAGGATGGAAAGTGTTTTTACCATTTTCTTTATTATATGTAGTCTTTACCGCAAGTTTTTTAGTTTACTTTGATTTACTACCTAAATAATGAATTTTAATGAAATTAAATAGATTTTTTAAAATAATATTTTTATCTGAGTTTGTTAAGGCGATAGTCATTGCTATTAAAGAAATTTTTAAAAAAAAGAAGACAATAAATTATCCTTTTGAAAAAGGAAGTATAAGCCCAAGATTTAGGGGTGAGCACGCTCTACGTAGATATCCCGATGGCGAAGAAAGATGTATAGCTTGTAAATTATGCGAGGCCGTTTGCCCTGCTCAAGCGATAACAATTGAAAACGAAGAAAGACCTGATGGCAGTAGAAAGACAACAAGATACGACATTGATATGATCAAATGTATTTATTGTGGACTTTGTGAAGAGTCATGCCCAGTTGATGCAATTGTTCAAGGGCCAAACTTTGAATTTTCAACCGAGACAAGAGAAGAACTTTATTACAACAAAGAAAAATTATTAGAAAACGGAGATAGATGGGAATCTGTTTTAGCAGAAAATATTAAATTGGATAAACCATATAGGTAGACAAAAATGATAGCACATGCATTATTTTTTTATTTTTTTTCTATAATTGCAATTGTATCAGCAATTTTTGTTATAGCTTCAAGAAATACCGTTCATGCTGTATTTTTTTTGATACTGGATTTTATTTCGATTGCCTGTCTATTCATAATGATTGGCGCAGAGTTTTTAGGCATGATGATGTTAATTGTTTATGTGGGAGCGGTAGCTGTTCTGTTTTTGTTTGTTGTAATGTTAATGAATGTAACAGAACAAAAATTATCTTGGTTTAGAGGTTCTAAAAAATCTAATCACATTCCAACGGGACTGATTGTAGGATCGGTCATTCTATTAGAGCTTATTATTGTTGTCGGGGGCTGGAAATATAGAGATACCTTTTCCGAAACAAAGTTTTTATCATTTGATAAAGATTTTACAAACACCCATTTAATTGGAAATGTAATGTATACAGAGTACATACATTTATTTCAGATTTCTGGAATAATATTATTACTAGCGATGATTGGAGCAATAGTTTTGACTTTTAGGAAGAGAGAAGGGATTAAAACACAGAGCTATTTTAAACAGGTTTCACGAGAACGTGATGACTCAGTAGAATTAATCGATGTTGAATTTGATAAAGGAGTAAAACTTGATGATTGAAATTGGCTTAGGTCATTATCTTACTCTTGGAGCTATTATTTTTTCTTTGGGAACGTTAGGAATCTTTTTAAATAGAAAAAATGTAATTGTTATTTTGATGTCAGTAGAGCTGATACTTTTGGCTGTTAATATAAATCTTGTTTCATTTTCAATTTATCTTCAAGACATAAGTGGCCAAATATTTACAATGTTAATTTTGACTGTTGCAGCAGCTGAAGCTGCTATAGGTCTAGCTATTATTGTCGCTTACTACAGAAACAAGGGTTCAATAAGAGTTGAAGAAATAGATGAAATGAAGGGTTAGATGGAATACTCAATTTTATTTTTACCTTTGATAGGAGCAATTTTTGGATATTTAGCAAAATATTTTGGTGATCTTACCTCTCAATTACTCACAACATTTTTTGTTTGTGTATCTGCAATTTTATCAATCGTATTATTTTACAATGGAATCTTTCACGGAACTTACGGTAACTATTTAATATATCAATGGATAGCTTCAGGAAATTTTGTAGTTAATTGGTCAATAAACATAGACCCTCTAAGCTCAATTATGTTGGTTGTAGTCTCTGTTGTTTCAGCCTTGGTTCATATTTACTCAATTGGATACATGAAAGACGATCCTAATAAACCAAGGTTTATGTCATACCTGTCATTATTCACTTTTGCCATGTTGGTGTTAGTTGTATCAGACAATTTTTTACAATTATTTTTTGGATGGGAAGGTGTTGGTTTATCTTCGTATTTATTAATTGGATTTTGGTACAAAAAAGAATCAGCAAACAAAGCAGCAATAAAAGCTTTTATAGTAAATAGAGTAGGAGATTTTGGTTTTGCTATAGGAATATTTCTCATATTTATGTTTTTTGGAACATTAAATTACAATGAGGTTTTTCAATTAGTTCCTGAATTTTCCCAAGAGAAAATCAATTTTTTAGGATTTAATTTAAATTTAATTACACTTATTTGCTTATTTTTATTTGCAGGAGCAATGGGAAAATCAGCGCAATTTTTCTTACATACCTGGTTACCAGATGCCATGGAAGGTCCAACACCGGTATCAGCTTTAATTCATGCTGCAACCATGGTTACTGCTGGAGTATTTTTAGTTGTGAGATGTTCTCCAATTTTTGAATATTCTCAGGTTGCTTTAAATTTTGTTGCAATAATTGGTATGTTAACCGCATTTTTTGCAGCATCAGTTGCTATAGTTCAAAATGATATAAAAAGGATAATCGCATATTCAACATGTAGTCAACTAGGCTATATGTTTTTTGCAGCTGGTGTAGGAGCTTATCATGTAGCAATATTCCATTTATTTACACATGCTTTTTTTAAAGCTTTATTATTTTTAGGATCTGGATCCGTAATTCATTCTTTAAATAATGAACAAGACATAAGGAATATGGGAGGGATATGGAAACAAATGCCTTTCACATGGATTGCGATGATTGTAGGAACATTAGCTCTTACTGGTTTTCCTTTTTTATCAGGTTACTACTCAAAAGATGCAATAATAGAATTTGCTTACTTAAAAGGGACAAATATTGGTTACTTTGCTACTTCGGTGGGAATAATGACAGCCCTTCTAACAGCAATTTACTCTTGGAGATTAATTCTAAAAACTTTTCACGGTAAATTTAATAATGAGAGTTTATCAAAATCAAAGATACATGAATCAGGAATAATTATAATTTTTCCATTGGTCATTTTGATATTAGGTTCTATTTTTGCAGGCTATCTATTTAAAGATTTTTTAATTGGGCATCACTATGTTGATTTTTGGAAAGATTCAATATTAATACTTCAAGCATTTAATCATTCACATATACCCATGTGGTTGCTATATATCACACCACTTTTAGTTACTTTAGCGATTCCTTTGTCTTACTTTTTGTATATTAAAAACGATAGACTTTTAGAAAGAATTAAAACTAAAAATGAATTGCTTTATAAGTTTTTATTAAACAAATGGTATTTTGATGAACTATATGATTCAATATTTGTAAAGCCCGTCAAAGCGATAGGATCATTTTTGTGGAAATCAGGTGATATAAAAACTATAGATCGATTTGGGCCAGATGGTATTTCAAAAATCGTAAAAATTATTTCAAAAAAATCTACTAAATTTCAAAGCGGATATATCTACGATTATGCATTTGTTATGCTAATAGGATTATCTTTATTGTTAACTATTTTTATTTTTTACAAATGAATTTTCCAATATTATCCTCAATTACTTTTTTACCTTTGATAGGTGCCTTTTTTATATTTTTAACACGAAATGAAAAAGGTGAAAGCAATAGCGGGGCAGTTTACATATCTATTTTTACAAGTTTTGTAAATTTTTTCATCACTTTATTTTTGTGGTATTCGTTTGATAATGAAACTTCTAATTTTCAATTTGTTGAAGAAATTAGTTGGATAAGTGGTTTTATAAAGTTTAAATTTGGAATAGATGGTATTTCCATTTTATTTATTCTTTTAACCACTTTTATTACTCCAATTTGCATTATCTCTTGTATTAACAGTGTAAAAACTAGATTAAAAGAATTTCTTATTGCACTTCTAGTTTTAGAAACTTTTATGATAGGAGTTTTTTGTTCTCTAGATCTAGTAGTTTTTTACCTTTTCTTTGAAGCCGGCTTAATACCAATGTTTTTAATTATTGGTATCTGGGGAGGAGCTAGAAAAGTTTATTCGGCATTTAAATTTTTCTTATTTACTCTTTTAGGATCTGTTTTGATGCTTGTTGCAATCATTACAATTTACTGGATTACTGGAACAACAGATGTAACTCAGATTTATGAAATTAAAATTCCGCCAAAGTTCCAATACTTATTATGGTTGGCTTTCTTTAGTTCTTTTGCCGTTAAGTTGCCGATGTGGCCTGTACATACATGGTTGCCAGATGCTCATGTTGAAGCACCCACACCAGGCTCAGTTATACTGGCGGCAATTTTATTAAAAATGGGCGGTTATGGATTTCTAAGATTTTCGATTGGAATGTTTCCATTTGCTTCAGAGTATTTTACTCCATTAATTTTTGCTTTAAGTGTTATAGCAGTAATTTACACTTCGTTAGTAGCCCTGATGCAAGATGATATGAAAAAATTAATTGCATATTCATCGGTTGCTCATATGGGATTTGTTACAATGGGAATTTTTACTTTTAACAAACAAGGTGTTGAAGGAAGTATAATTCAAATGTTTAGTCATGGATTAATTTCTGCAGCACTTTTTTTATGTGTAGGGGTTCTTTATGACAGAACACATTCCAGATTGATCAAATCATATGGAGGTGTTGTCCATATATTACCAAAATATTCTTTTCTTTTTATGGTTTTTGCTTTGGCAACATTAGGATTACCCGGTACCAGCGGTTTTGTTGGAGAATTTTTAGTTTTAGTAGGGACATTTAAAGTAAACTTTTTAGTAGCAATTTTAGCAAGCGTTGGAGTTATACTTGCGGCAGCATATATGCTCTGGCTTTATAAGAGAGTAATATTTGGCAAATTAGAAAATATTCAACTAAAAAAGATTCAAGATGTTAACTTATCAGAGGGTTCCATTCTTGTTGTTTTATGTATCGCAGTATTATTTTTTGGATTTTATCCTGACCCGCTTTTGGAAACAATGAAAGTGTCTGTTGACAACTTAATCAATAATTACAACTTAGAAATTACCAGGAGGATTACTTTAAAATAAACATATGTTAGCCATAAAATTTTTAATTCCTGAAATTTTTTTATCAATCTCTATATTTTCTTTATTAATGATTGGTGTATTTATAAAAAATAGTTTTGAGACAATTTACAGACTTTCACTTTTTGTGATTTTTTTAATCATTTTGATAATTTTAAGTGGAGACAATGAACCAGTAAAAATTTTTAATGAAAGTTTTGTTATTGATAGATTTTCTTTATACTCAAAGGTTTTAATCTTAATATCTACTTTTTTTGTTCTCCTAATGTCAAAAAAATATATCGTAGATATAAAGAACAATAAATTTGAATATCCAATTATTATTCTTTTATCGATTTTAGGCATGTTTATTATGGTTAGTTCTAATGACCTGATTTTGTTTTATTTAGGATTAGAATTGCAGTCGTTGGCGTTGTACATTTTAGCCTCTATAGATAGAGATAATATAAAATCCTCAGAAGCAGGAGTTAAGTATTTCGTTCTAAGCGCACTTTCTTCTGGTCTTCTTTTATACGGCTGTTCTTTAGTATACGGTTTTACTGGATCAACTAATTTCGAAGAAATAGCAAGTAATAGTGGAGATTTTAATGTTGGCACAATCTTTGGAATGGTTTTCATACTTGTTGGTCTTGCTTTTAAAGTTTCAGCAGTACCTTTCCATATGTGGACTCCAGATGTGTACCAGGGTTCCCCAACTTCTGTAACGAGTTTTTTTTCTGTGGCTCCAAAGGTAGCAGGTATCGCTATATTTATAAAATTTATGTATTTGCCATTCCAGGGAGTTTTAAATCAATGGCAGTATATTTTGGTTTTTATGTCTATCGCCTCAATGATTCTGGGTGCGGTTGCTGCAATAGGACAAACAAATATTAAAAGGCTTATGGCTTACAGTTCTATAGGACATATAGGTTATGCCATTGCTGGAATAGCAGCAGGCACAGAAAATGGATTTAAAAGTACACTAGTCTATATTTCAATTTATATAGTTATGAACATAGGTGCTTTTGCCTGCATACTTTTGATGAAGAGAGGGGGAAAGTATATAGAAGAAATAGAAGAACTATCAGGTGTTTCAAAAAATCATCCCATGATGTCTTTTGGACTATTAATTATATTATTTTCTTTAGCTGGGATTCCACCTTTGGCAGGTTTTTTTGCAAAATTTTATATTTTTATGGCCGTTATTGAGAGCGAAATGTATACTTTAGCCATAGTTGGTTTGGTGACAACGGTTTTGTCTGCTTTTTACTATATAAGAATTATAAAAATTATGTATTTTGACGAACCAAAAAAACCTTTTGAAAAATTTGTAGACTACAGAATTCATGGGCCAATAGTTTTAAGCTGTATTTTATTAGTTTCATTTTTTATATATCCGTCTATTTTAAATGAAATTGTTTCAAATATTAGTATTTTTTAATGATATTAAAACTAATTAAATTTAATTGTGTAAAAAGCACAAATGATGAGGCAATCAGAATTATCAGATCTAAGAAAAATTCAAAAGGAATTGTTGTTTCTAATTTTCAAACAAAAGGCAGGGGAACAATGGGAAAAAAATGGATTTCTTACAAAGGAAATTTTTTTGCAAGTATATTTTTTGAACTTAAGAAATCTATGCCTGATTTTAAGGAATTTTCTTTAATTAATCCTCTGATTGTAAAAAAAACATTAAACGAATATTCTTCTCAGAAAGTTAAAATTAAGTGGCCAAATGATTTATTAATAAAAAATAAGAAAGTTTGTGGTATTTTGCAGGAATTAATTCAGTTTGAAAAAAAATTTTTTTTAATAATTGGAATTGGTATAAACACAGTTTCTTCACCTAGGACCAAATTATTTAAAGGTACATCGTTACTAGAATCTTCTGATAAATTGATAGATAATTCTGAGATTTTAAAAAGTTTAAAAAAAAATTATGAAACTATTTTTTATAATTATAGATTCAATAAATTATTACTAGAGAAAAATATAGGTTAATAAAATGAATTATTTAGTTGGAGACATTGGAAATACAAGCATAAAAATTTGTAAAGTAAATAAAAATTTTAGAATAGTTAAAACATTTTTCTTCAATACAAAAGATATCAACTTAGAAAAAAATGTTAAAAAAAAATTCAATAAACTTTTAAAAAAAAATATGTCGAATAGGATACTTTTTTCAAGCGTTGTTCCTGGTGTTTATAGAAGAATTTATAAAATATTTATAAAAAAAAAATTCAAAGTTTTTGAAGTAAAAAAATTTAAATTAGGTAAAATCATAAAATTAAGAATAAAAAAAATTTCCCAACTAGGTTCTGATAGAATATGTAATGCTATTGGAGCTTATTATAAATATAAAACAAATTGTATTGTGATTGATTTTGGAACAGCCACCACCTTTGATGTTGTAAAAAAACCTGCTATTTATGATGGTGGTGTTATAGCTCCAGGAATTAATCTGTCTA